>ENA-UEQB01001763-UEQB01001763.1-human-gut-metagenome-genome-assembly--contig:-NODE-1763-length-17312-cov-6.887554_pt1 | contig 17312 bp, 8 predicted proteins | sample MGYA00242901_ERZ507918 | MGnify/ENA primary metagenome ERZ507918 (study PRJEB26167, sample SAMN06115405) | human gut metagenome | host: Homo sapiens | place: China:Sichuan | collected 2016-04-06... | reverse complement strand
GCAACGCCTTGCTCCAACCTTTGTTAACCTTAAATCTAATACTATGAAAAACACATTGCAAAGATACGGACTTCTGTGAAATTAGCAAATAATCCAAATAAATAAGCCTGTTTTATAACATAGATTAAGTGTTTGGTTTACCCTTTATACTTTTCTTAATACATTTGGAAGGTATGAATATTGCTTTCTTTTTCTTTTCCAAGTGAATAATTAAGTGATAGTTAGTGAACTTCACAGTTTTATTTTTTATTTTTGTTCTCAATCAACCTGTTAATACTATGGTTTCTACCCAATTTTATTTGAAGAGTCTTTTGCTGCTTGGATTCCTGCTCGTTTCCGGTTGGCTATACGGACAACCGCTTGCCTTTCCGGATACTTATCCTGAAACAGTTGTTTTTGAATTGACGAATAAGGAAGCCTTGAAATTTCTCAAAGGGAAGTTTAAGGACAGAGACTGGAATAAGGTGTTGCATACTCCTTTTGACCAATTTACGGGCACCTGGGCGAAACGTCCGTCGAAAGGACATTTCCTGTTGGCGGATATCGAACAGAATCAAGTGCATTATCGGTATGCTCCGGTTATTCCTTTTCAGGTTTTCCTTTTTAAGGAGTATGGGGTGCTGACTTTGCAGGTTGTTGACGAAGAAGGTGCGATAAGAAAAGACGCGAAAGTACGTTTGGGTACCAGAGCAGTATATTATGACGAGGAAAGTCAGACTTATACAGATGATAACTGGTCGGAAAAGGAATACCATCTTCTGACTGTGGAACTGGATGAGTTTCGTGCTGTGTTTGATTTACGGAAACATCTCGTTCCCCCTTGGTATAATGACTTCCGATATCCTGAAAGACCTGCTTTTTACAGCTATCTGATAACGGATAAGAACAAGTATAAACCGGGTGAAACCGTTCGTTTCAAGTCTTATGCCCTCTCCGAACATAAACGCCCGCTCAAACAAGAACTCTCATTATGGATACGTACGGACAGATCATACAATTTTAAGAAAGTATTGTCCCTCACCCCTTACCATCCGGGGGGATTTGCAGGAGAGTTTCAACTGGAAGATTCTTTGAACTTGAAACTCGATCAGCACTACACTCTTCAACTTCGTGACAAACGTGGACGCATCGTTGCATCTGGCGGATTCAAATATGAAGATTATGAGCTGAATGGAAATAAACTGGAGGTAAAGCTGGAGTCGGATATACAGTACTCCCCACAGAGTAACCGGGTGAATATCAGTGCGACAGATGCCAATGGACTTCCCCTGCGTGAAGTGAATATGGAAGTTACAATCGGCAGGCAGCAGGTGTTGGAATCTTATGCTGATATATTGCTCTTGCCGGATACGCTTATGTCTTCTCGAGTCGAACTGGACGCTGCCGGAAAGGCATCTGTAGATATTCCCTCACAAATATTCGGACCGTCCGATTGTTTTTATAGCGTAGAAGTCGTGTTGCTGACAGCAGATAATGTCCGGTTGGAACAACAGAATCGAGCTACATTTTATCACTCATGTTATAATATTCAGGCAAAGGCACAGGCGGATACCGTCTGTTTCTCATTCTTGGATTTGGGGGTAGAGCGTCCCGTAGATGCAGAGTTGAGCTATGGAGATAAGAAGGAGGTGAAGAAAATCCGCCTGCCTTATCGGGAGCCATTCAATCAGTCTGTCTCGGACTATCGCTTCAAGATTCCTGAGTTGGATTATGAAGCCAGTATTGCTTCGGGAATCTTGGATGGAGGTTTGAAACTGAAAGGTGGAATTGAGAAAGACTCGTTTTGTGTGGTGCTTTCCAATCCTTTGAATCTGGAAGTCTCCTGGTATGTATATCAGGGAAACCGCTTGTTGCAGAAGGGATCGGGAAAGGAGATGGAATATAAAACGGGAGAGACAGACCCTTCCTCCGTGTATTACGTTGAGGTTTTCTACTTTATGGGGAATAAGGAGTGTACGTTCAAACGCTCGTATACTGTACCTACCGAACGCCTGCTGATAGCGTCTGATTTGCCCGAACGGGTTTATCCCGGGCAGAAAGTGAAAACAATGCTGAACGTGACGAATATGCAGGGGCGTCCTGTATCTAATGTCGACCTCACTGCTTTTGCGGTGAATAGTCAGCTGGAATATAAGATTCCTGATTTGCCTTATTATGGAACTGCTCCCCGTACGCGGGAACAGCGGGCTTCGTATTCAATGAAACAAAAGGATTATCAGTATAATGCGACTCTGGATTATGGGCATTGGAATCAATTCCTTCATCTGGACCGTCTGCCTTATTACCGGTTTGCCTATCCTTCGGGCAATTTGTTTAAACATACGCTCGATACGCCGGATGGGACTACTCAGTTTGCTCCTTATGTGATGGTGAATGGACGGGCGGTGAACATTTATGTAATTGAGCAAAATGATATACCTTGTTATTTTTCATGGACGGAACAGCCTAAGGGATATTCTTTTCCTGTACTTCGTCCGTTGGGAAAGCAGAAACTAACGTTACGCTTATATGACAGGGCTTTGATTGTCGACTCCATAGCTTTTGAACCGGGAAAGAAAACAATATTGAGTTTCGATATGAATCAATTGCCCGAAGAAGTGAGAATGGTTCGGTTAGTACAAAAGAAAAAGCACTCAAAGTTTTATGAGTATAAGTTTACTCATGAAGAGCAGAAGCGTTATGAACGATATATCTGCCGCATGCCTGTGCCGGATGATGCGGAATATACTTGTCTGGAACGTAATAAAGAAGCATTTCCGGTTTCGATTCAGGGATTGTTCCGTTATAAGAAGAACAGGCTGGTGGGGCCGGTAGAGCCGGGTGTATGGAAATATATGGGTGGAGTACTGTATCGGCATGAAGGAGGTTTTTCTTATGAGTTCGATGCGAATGTTGTTTATAAGTATAAGGATGATGAGCTTTGTCCCTCTTCTTTGCGCTACTCCTCTGTAAGCAAGATAACTACACTCGATGATTTTTATTTATCACCGGAGAGGTTTCGGAATTTGCTCGCTGAATATAGGAAAGGAACCATCTGGCATCCAAGCCATATCTACCTTTCTTTACCTGATAAGAAATTGCACTTTCACCTTCCGGAAGAAAAAGATTCTACGGGAGTAGCGAATCTTTTATTCAGGGATTGTGTGACGGGTGAAGTAATCTGCCCGGATACACTGGTATATAAGAAGCGGATGTATTCGGAACTTCCTGCCGGTATGTATGATGTAATCTTACTCTATAATAATGGAAAATATCTGAAACAGGACAGTCTGCCTGTCAGGTCGTATACTTATGTGGACGTCAATATGAAGCCTTTAGCATTGCACAAGGCGGATTCTATGTCAGCCGGATGGCTTCTGTTGGGAGGGAAATCCGGCTTTATTGGTACGAATACCCCTAATTACAAGGAGATGCGAATTACCCAATCCATACGTAATTTTGGAAGTAAGATCTGTGGCTACGTATTCGACCATACAGGGGAACCGCTCATCGGATGCAGTATATTAATAAAAGGTACGCAAGAAGGAACAATAACGAATCTGGATGGATACTTTGAATTGTCCTGTGACCGTACGGGCAATTTGCTTCAGTTTAGTTATATCGGTTATAAAAGTCAGGAAATAAATGCGGCTCCCGGTGCCAATCTGCTAATTACTATGGAGGAAGATTTTCTGACTTTGGATGAAGTAGTCGTTACAGGGTTTGGAATGAGGAAGGCAAATACGTTAACAGGAGCTCTTGCCGGAATTAGTGCTGGTTCTGCTCCTGCTTCCGTAGCTTTGGAGAAACTGGAAGATTCTGAAGAGCAGGAAGAAGAAAAGCAGGATGCAGAACAACAGTTGTATAATGAACTGATGCAACTCGGCGGTCTGCGGAGGAATTTTTCGGATGTAGCTTTCTGGCAACCTCGTCTGTATACGGATAAAAACGGAGAAGCACAGTTTGAAGTGACATTTCCTGATAATATAACGAAGTGGGAAACGGTGATTTATGCAATGAACCGGCGTTTGCAGACGGGTACTTTCCGATGCTCCATCCGCTCTTACAAATCGTTGATGGCAGAATTGAAAACTCCTCGTTTTCTGATAGAGGGAGATCAGAGTGAAATGGTCGGGACCATCCGTAATTATCTGGAAAATCAGCAGATAAAAGGAAAGGTGCAGTTCTGTGTCGGGAAGGATACACTGAAGCAGCATGAAGTGAGTCTGACGGAAGGATTTCAGGAGGCATTGCCGGTACAGACAGCAAATACCGATAGTATTACAATGAGCTACCTTTTTACCCGCGATGACGGATACAGAGATGGAGAAGAATATACGATTCCTGTGTTTCCAAAAGGAACAGAGTTGGCACAGGGTACATTAGGCATACTGTCGGATATGAAAACCGTTCAGGTACATTCCGGAGAGAATGAAGAAGTCTATGTTGACATCACTGATAATCCGCTCGATATTTATAAAGAATCCATACGTTATCTGACTAACTACCAATATTTATGTAATGAGCAATTAGCTTCCAGATTAATCGGTTTGCTGTCTTATAAATTATGTATGGAATATCAGGGAGGACAGGTGAAAGTCGATAAAACTATCAGGGCGATCATTCGTCGTTTGGCTAATAATCAGAATAAGAGAAGCCTATGGTCGTGGTGGGGGAACAGTGAGTATACTTCTTACTGGATGTCAGCGCATATCCTGCGTGCTTTGAAGATGGCGAAAGAAGCAGGTTATGAAGTAAACCTGAAATTGGAAGACTTAATGATTGATTATGCTCATGTACGACCCTACCGGGGGATTAGGCTGGAAGATGTGGAATTGCTTCACGCACTCTTTAATTGGGGAGTCCGGGCGGATTACAGTCAGGCAGTGAAGTTGCTTGAACCATTTGTCCGCCAACTAGAACAGCGGGAGGATTCATTGGCCGGCAAAAACAAATTATATCATCCTGTTTCGTTCCTGAAAGAAAAGCTACTTCTTTGGGAAATCAAACAACAGGTGGATTCGGTCAATGTAAGCGATAGTGTGAAGCATTATTTGAAGAAAGACATGCTGGGAGGTATTTATTGTGACGACGGACGGCTTACTCATTATTGGGAAGGAGATCATTTGATAAACACATTGATCGCTTATCGGATTCTGAAGAATGATTCAGCATTGAGCAGTCTGAAGGAGAAGATGCAATTATATATCTTACGTACGAAAAGGCGAGGGTGGAATACGTATCAGGCATCTTCTGCGGTCGCAACTATTCTGACCGATTTGTTGGCAAATGCTGATAAGTCGAAAGAGGCGGCTCGCTCCATAAGAACCGATGTAGCCGTTAGCGGTAAAGAGAAGAAGCGAATTACAGAATTTCCCTATCATATCCGCTTGCAGCAGGGAGATAGTCTGAGTATCTCGAAGATGGGCAATGAACCCCTGCTTTATAGTGTATACTCAATAAAACGTATGATGAATGCCCGCGAAAGTGATGCTTTTAAGGTAGAATCTGTTTTAGAATGTGACACACTGAAGTCCGGTGTTCCGGTGAATTTGAAAGTAACCTTGCAGGTAAAACAGGAAGGTGCACAGTATGTCATGATAGAAGTTCCTATTCCGGCAGGCTGTAGTTATGCCTCTAAACCTGTTAATTTTTCAGGTTTAGAAGTATACCGTGAATATTTTAAGGAGAAAACTGTTATCTTTAGCGAAAAATTACCGGTGGGTACATATCATTTTAGTATACCTTTGCTTCCGCGTTATACGGGTAAATATACATTGAATCCCGTCAAAGTGGAATTAATGTACTTCCCGGTGGTGAATGCTAATGACAATGGAAAGAATATTTTGATTACAGAAAAGAATACGAGAAGATGAAATATAGTAAGTGGATATTCCTGTTATTTTGTTTGGTTTGGTTGACAGCGTGTCGACAAGATGCTCCTCATTTCCGTATTGGTGTAGCACAGTGCAGCGACGATTCTTGGCGACATAAAATGAATGATGAGATTCTTCGGGAAGCGATGTTTTATGAAGGTGTTTCGGTAGAGATCCGTTCGGCGGGAGACGATAACAGTAAGCAGGCGGAAGATGTCCATTATTTTATGGATGAGGGAGTCGATCTGCTGATTATTTCCGCTAACGAAGCAGCTCCTATGACTCCGATTGTGGAAGAAGCCTATCAGAGAGGCATCCCCGTTATCCTTGTGGACCGTAAGATTCTTTCGGATAAATATACTGCTTATATTGGTGCCGATAATTATGAAATCGGTCGTTCGGTAGGAAACTATATTGCCTCCCGCCTCGAAGGGAAAGGAAATGTGGTGGAACTTACCGGATTGAGCGGTTCGACTCCCGCGATGGAACGGCATCAGGGATTTATGGCTGCTATCAGTAAATTTCCGGATATCAAACTGATTGATAAAGCCGATGCTGCATGGGAACGTGGTCCGGCAGAAATAGAAATGGACAGCATGCTCCGGCAACATCCCAAGATTGATGCCGTGTATGCTCATAATGACCGTATTGCTCCGGGAGCCTATCAGGCAGCCAAGAAAGCGGGCCGGGAAAAAGAAATGATTTTTGTGGGTATAGACGCCTTGCCGGGAAAGGGAAATGGGCTGGAACTGGTACTCGACAGTGTGCTGGATGCTACTTTTATCTATCCTACCAATGGCGATAAGGTGATGCAACTGGCCATGGATATTCTTGGAAAGAGACCCTATCCCAAAGAAACGGTGATGAATACCGCCGTTGTCGACCGTACCAACGCACATGTCATGCAGTTACAGACTACACATATCTCTGAACTCGACAATAAAATTGAAACACTCAACGGACGTATCGGCGGTTATCTTTCCCGCGTAGCTACGCAACAAGTCGTCATGTATGGCAGTTTGGTTATTCTGTTGCTGGTGGCAGGGCTATTGTTGGTCGTTTATAAATCACTTCGCTCCAAGAACCGTCTGAATAAGGAACTCTTCCAACAGAAGCAGCAGTTGGAAGAGCAGCGTGACAAACTGGAAGAGCAGCGTGACCAATTGATACAGCTTTCTCACCAGCTGGAAGAAGCGACCCATGCCAAACTGGTGTTTTTTACAAATATATCTCATGATTTTCGTACTCCGCTGACATTGGTTGCCGATCCGGTAGAGCATTTATTGGCGGATAAGACTTTGAGTGGCGACCAGCACCGGATGCTCATGCTGATTCAGCGGAATGTGAATATCCTGCTGCGTCTGGTTAATCAGATTCTAGATTTCCGTAAATATGAGAACGGGAAGATGGAATTTGCTCCGGTTTCTGTGGATATCCTTTCTTCTTTCGAAGGGTGGAATGAATCTTTTCAGGCGGCAGCCCGTAAGAAGCATATTCATTTCTCTTTTGATTCTATGCCGGAGACAGATTATCATACATTGGCAGATATGGAAAAGCTGGAACGTATTTATTTCAATCTCCTGTCCAATGCCTTTAAGTTTACACCGGAAAACGGAAAGATCGCTGTCCGCCTCTCCTCACTTAATAAAGAAGACAAGCGATGGATACGTTTTACGGTGGCAAATACCGGTTCTATGATTTCCGCTGAACATATCCGCAATGTTTTCGACCGTTTCTATAAGATCGATATGCACCATGCCGGTTCTGGAATCGGATTGGCATTGGTGAAAGCTTTCGTAGAAATGCACGGAGGAACAATCGCTGTGGAGAGTGATGAAAAGTTGGGCACGATTTTTACAGTTGAATTACCTGTACAGTCTTGTGAGACGGTTGCCACCGAGCCGGATGATATCCTTGTTTCTCCGGACTCCCGCACAACGGATATTTTGTTGACCGAAGAGGAAGAACTGGAAAAAGGATATGATTCTTCCAAACCGTCCGTGCTGGTCATTGACGATAATGAGGATATCCGTTCGTATGTTCATACGCTGTTACACACAGATTATACGGTGATTGAAGCGGCAGACGGTTCCGAAGGTATCCGCAAGGCAATGAAGTATGTTCCCGACCTGATCATTTCCGATGTGATGATGCCGGGTATTGATGGTATTGAATGTTGCCGCCGACTGAAAAGTGAGTTACAGACTTGTCATATTCCGGTTATTCTGCTGACTGCCTGTTCGCTGGACGAACAACGTATTCAGGGATATGACGGTGGTGCGGATTCTTATATATCCAAACCGTTCAGTTCGCAGTTGCTGATGGCACGTGTCCGCAATCTGATCGATTCTCATCGTCGTCTGAAGCAGTTCTTTGGTGACGGGCAGACGTTGGCGAAGGAAGATGTCTGTGACATGGACAAGGATTTTGTAGAGAGATTCAAGTCGTTGATTGAGGAGAAGATGGGAGATTCCGGTCTGAATGTGGAGGATTTGGGTAAAGAGATGGGGCTCAGCCGTGTACAGCTTTACCGCAAGATTAAATCGTTGACTAATTATTCTCCGAACGAATTGCTCCGAATTGCCCGTTTAAAGAAAGCGGCTTCTTTACTCGCCTCTTCGGACATGACTGTGGCGGAGATTGGTTATGAAGTAGGTTTCAGTTCGCCTTCTTATTTTACCAAATGCTATAAAGAGCAGTTCGGAGAAAGTCCGACAGATTTCCTGAAAAGGAAAGGATAGTTTGATGAACAGGATACAAAGAAATATGAAAGATTATAAAGTAGATAAAGAGAGCTTTTCCGACTCTTTTCGGAAGGAAGTGTACGAAGTTATTTCCCAGATACCTGTGGGAAAAGTATCTACTTATGGAGGTATTGCCTTGCTTTTGGGGGTACCTCAATGTTCGCGGATGGTAGGACGCGCTCTAAAAGAAGTACCGGATGGGTTGCTGGTTCCCTGCCATAGAGTTGTCAATTCCGCCGGAAGGCTGGTGCCCGGATGGGTGGAACAAAAACAACTCTTGCTGGCAGAAGGAATTGCTTTCAAGGCTAACGGATGTGTTAATCTGAAAGAGCATCTGTGGCAGGCGGATGAATGAGAGATACCATAAAGGTGAGCCATATCATCCGTATCCATACTATAAAGAAGACCCATACATGAAGCCATAAGGTTCTGGTGATGAATGTTCTGACGGGGACAGGAACAAACAGGTCGATAGGTACGACACATAGCAGTGCAAAGCATGACCAGAACAGAATCTTGTCTGTCATTGTGCGTGTTGTCCTGCTCCAATACCACAGCATGAAACCTGCCAATGCTATGATGTAGGTATGCTTTTCGGCAGAGTCACTCAGCAATACCACCCATCCCATGAGGATACCCAAAGCCTGGGCGCGGAATGTAAAGGATGACCATTTGCGGAAATTCCCCAGAAAGAGAAGAGTCAGCAGACCGAGCATTCCTAGCTGGAGTGTACGGAAATGGGGTAATGTCCACGCTGCAATGGGGCGGGCATAGAAAAATGAATCATACGCTCCGGTGGACTGATGGACAGCAAGACTATGACACCATTCTTCATAATAAGGAAACAAATCTATAGGAGCTATTTTGATTAAAGGTAACGCAAGCAATACGATGCCTGTTCCGACGGCATAACCTAAGTTACGCCAAAAGTGAGGATAACATAGCAGCAGTGCCAGTTCGAAAATACCATATACTTTGGTACATCCTGAAATCATGATTAAAAGAACAGCCAGAAATCCCCGGTCTTTCTCCAGCAATGTATAGGCAAATAAGAACATGCAGGCTACCGTTATATTATACTGGAATGAAAGCAGGCTTTGTCCCAGAATCAGTAACAGAAAAAGGAACATACGGCATTTTTGCTGATGGGTAAATTGTCTGGGAAGAGTGAAGATCGCCAGAAAGAGCAGTGAATAATTGAATAGATTCCATGCGAAAGGTCCCAGCCATGCAGGCAGGTACGCAAACGGAGCGAACAGTACCGTGAAAACAGGAGAATAAAGAAAGAAGCGTCCGTGAAATTCTACAAAATCGGTAGTGTAAGGACTGATTCCTTGCCAGAAAAACTGAGTCGCATCGGAAAAGACCATAAAGTTTTGATGCCTTCCTCGCATAAATTCGAGCAGAGTCACTATAAAAGCGAGCAGGAAACCTATCAGATAGAGATTCCGCCGATGATAGAAAAACGGCATTTTTGGGGGTGTTTTACTAAGGTACTGAACTTGGCTTTTGTCGTCTAGTGTAGCAGAACCTGTTTGTTTTTCTTTTGTTGTGTAATGACAATTATCCTTCCCCAGGAAAATTGTAGTAAACCTGTTGAACATATAGAATTTAGTTTAGTTATCGGTGTCAAATATACGGTGTTTAAGTGAAATATTCAAACTTATTTTATATTAATCTGCCTGTTTGCTTTATTGTGTTGAGTGATAGGGAGATAGGATTCGGATGTCTTTTCGTATCATTACAAATAAAGCTTTTGATACGACCTTACTCCTGAATAAAATTTGCATGTTTAATCCGTTTTTCGTATCTTTGTGCCAGCAAGATACTAGAACAGACTGTTTTTGTACTTACGAAATGCTATTTTTTTGCTATTCATTGAAAGGATTATCTTATCAAATTCTATTCCTTTTTTAATTACTCAGTCTGTCAATAATCATTTTATTAATTATTTCGGGAGTCATTGTAATTTGCCCCGTATTCAAATCAGAACTTTATACGTTATAAAGAAAGATTTCTGTTATCGTTTGTTCTTATTTTGCTGTGTATATTATTTTAATAACCTAAACCATTTTATTGTATGAGTAAAATAGAAATTAAAGATCTTTATCTGGTTTTTGGCAATGAGAAGCAGAAAGCTTTGAAGATGCTGAAAGAAGGTAAAACTAAAAGTGAAATATTGAAAGCGACCGGGTGTACGGTTGCGGTGAAAGATGCGAATCTTTCCATTAATGAAGGCGAAATATTCGTCATTATGGGGCTTTCCGGTAGTGGAAAGTCCACGTTGCTTCGCTGCATCAACCGCTTGATTCGTCCCACCTCCGGTGAAGTGATTATCAATGGAACAGACATAGCCAAGGTGTCGGATAAAGAACTGTTGCAGATTCGCCGGAAAGAGTTGGCGATGGTCTTCCAGAACTTCGGCCTGCTTCCTCATCGCTCCGTTTTGCACAATATTGCTTTCGGGCTCGAGTTGCAGGGGGTGAAAAAAGGAGAGCGGGAAAAGAAGGCGATGGAAAGCATGCAGTTGGTGGGACTGAAAGGTTACGAAAATCAGATGGTAAGCGAACTGTCGGGAGGGATGCAGCAACGTGTGGGTTTGGCACGTGCTTTAGCCAATAACCCCGAAGTGCTGTTGATGGATGAGGCTTTCTCCGCGCTCGATCCTTTGATTCGTGTGCAGATGCAGGATGAATTGCTTACTTTACAATCGAAGATGAAGAAAACAATTGTCTTTATCACTCATGACCTGAGCGAAGCGATTAAATTGGGTGACCGGATTGCCATCATGAAGGATGGGGAAATTGTACAAATCGGTACATCGGAAGAAATTCTGACCGAACCGGCTGACGCTTATGTGGAACGATTTGTAGAAAACGTAGATCGAAGCAAGATTATTACGGCTTCCTCCATTATGGTAGATAAACCCATAGTGGCACGTTTGAAGAAAGAAGGTCCGGAGGTACTGATCCGTAAGATGCGTGAACGTAACCTGACTGTTCTTCCGGTTGTCGATTCCAATGATATACTGGTAGGAGAAGTGCGGTTGAATGACTTGCTGAAACTGCGAAAGGAGCAAGTCCGCTCCATCGATTCCGTAGTAAGGCATGAAGTGCATTCGGTATTGGGTGACACGGTTCTGGAAGATATTCTGCCATTGATGACAAAAACAAATTCGCCTATCTGGGTGGTGAATGAAAACCGGGAATTTGAAGGCGTCGTGCCTCTTTCGTCACTGATCATCGAAGTAACGGGAAAAGATAAAGAAGAAATTAATGAAATCATTCAAAACGCAATAGAATTATGATAAATATCGGACAATATATAGAGATGGCCATAAATTGGCTGACAGAACATTTTGCTTCATTCTTTGATGCTCTCAGTATGGGGATCGGAGGATTTATAGATGGATTCCAGCATGTGCTGTTCGGAATACCTTTTTATATTACAATCGCAGTATTGGCTGCGCTTGCCTGGTTCAAGTCGGGCAAAGGAACGGCCCTCTTTACTCTTTTGGGCTTATTATTAATCTATGGCATGGGCTTTTGGGAAGAAACGATGCAGACACTGGCATTAGTGCTTTCTTCCACCTGTCTGGCATTGCTTTTAGGTGTGCCGTTGGGGATCTGGACTGCCAACAGTGACCGTTGTAACAAGATAATGCGCCCTATCCTCGACTTTATGCAGACAATGCCTGCTTTTGTCTATCTGATTCCTGCTGTCCTGTTCTTCGGATTGGGTACTGTGCCGGGAGCTTTCGCTACCATCATCTTTGCGATGCCTCCTGTGGTTCGTCTCACCGGTCTGGGTATCCGTCAGGTGCCTAAAAATGTGGTAGAGGCTTCCCGTTCTTTTGGTGCCACCCCTTGGCAGTTGCTTTATAAAGTACAGTTGCCCTTGGCGCTACCTACCATCCTGACAGGAATAAATCAGACGATCATGATGTCACTCTCAATGGTAGTGATTGCTGCCATGATTTCTGCCGGAGGATTGGGAGAAATCGTACTGAAAGGTATCACTCAAATGAAAATCGGGCTCGGATTTGAAGGAGGTATTGCAGTCGTAATATTAGCGATTGTACTGGACCGGATTACTCAGGGAATGGCAGACAACAGAAAGAATAAAAAGAAATAAGAACGCATAAAAGAAAGGAATATATCAATGAATAAGATAAAAACGATAGCGGCTATGTTTATTGCCGCTCTGCTGTTCACCGTAATTTCCTGCGGCGATAGTGGAAAGAATAAGAAGATAAGTATCGCCTATGCCAACTGGGCGGAAGGTATCGCTATAACAAACCTTGCTAAAGCAATCTTTGAGGATCAGGGATATGATGTGAAGTTATTGAATGCGGACCTTGCACCTATATTTACTTCTATCTCCCGTAAGAAAGCCGACGTATTCATGGACGTCTGGATGCCTGTCACTATGGAAGATTATATGAAACAATATGGAGACAAACTCGAAATAATCGGTGATATTTATGATAGCGCCCGTATCGGACTTGTTGTTCCGGATTACGTTACTATCAACTCGATAGAGGAACTGAATGCAGAAAAAGAACGTTTCTCCGGTCAGATTGTCGGCATCGATGCAGGAGCCGGTATTATGAAAGCTACTGATCAGGCCATCAAAGATTATGGACTGGACTATAAACTGCTGACTTCGAGCGGACCTGCCATGACTGCCTCACTAAAGAAGGCGATTGATAGAAACGACTGGATTGTTGTAACAGGATGGACGCCTCACTGGATGTTCGACCGTTTTAAACTGAAGGTGCTCCAGGACCCTAAACATATATATGGCAATGCGGAGTCCATTCATACCGTAACATGGAAAGGTTTTAGCGAAAAAGATCCTTTTGCTGCCAGACTTCTGAGAAATATCCGCCTGACAGATGCGGAGATCAGTTCTTTAATGACTGCTCTGGAAGAAGCCCGGACAACGGAAAGACAGGCTGCCCGTAAATGGATGGAGGAACATAGAGAATTAGTTGACAGTTGGATTCCTGAGAAGAATCCGGCTATGAACTAAATGGATGAAGTTTTACTTCAACCATCCCGCCATTCTTTCTTTTCCGTAAAAGTAGTAGAAAAGTAATCCCACCCAACTGGTCAGGACGATTAACACGATAGCTATGAGTCTTTTCTCTATAGCTGCATTGATGTTCCAAATTTCTATAGCGGCTCTGAAAGTCAGTATCAAACCGACAATCCAAATAATAAATCCAATCATATCTTTTGAGTTTTAGTGATTATCTTCGTGAGAAGTAGTCGTTACTTCTAAGATATAAACAAAAAAGGCAGGAATCTGTTTTCAAGATTCCTGCCTTTTATATAGATTGGAGTATTTCTACTTATTATTCAGCACCCCAGTTTTCTCTGGCAAGACGTTTGTAGCTGTTGTAACGCCATTTAGCATTTTCTTCAGCAGCTTTGAACAATTCTTCAGCTTCAGCAGGATATTGTTTCATTACAGAAGCGTAACGAACTTCACCCTTCAAGAAACCTTGGAAGTCTTCCCAGTTCGGTTCTTTGCTATCCAACTGGAACGGATTCTTTCCTTCTTCTTCCAAAGCAGGATTGTAACGCCACAAGTGCCAGTAACCGCACTTAACAGCCTTTTCTTCCTCTTCCTGGCTCTTACCCATACCAGCTTTCAGACCGTGGTTGATACATGGAGCGTAAGCGATGATCAATGATGGTCCCGGATATGCTTCAGCTTCACGGATAGCTTTCAGAGTCTGAGCCTGGTCAGCACCCATAGCGATCTGAGCAACATATACATAACCGTAAGTAGTAGCCATCAGACCGAGGTCTTTCTTACGTACACGCTTACCTGCAGCAGCAAACTTAGCGATAGCACCTACCGGAGTAGCCTTAGAAGACTGACCACCAGTGTTAGAGTAAACCTCAGTATCGAGTACAAGGATGTTAACGTCCTTACCTGAAGCGATTACATGGTCAAGACCACCGTAACCGATATCATAGGAAGCACCGTCACCACCGATGATCCACTGGCTGCGTTTAACAAGATATTGTTTCAGTTCAGCGATTTGCTTGCAGTGGTTGCATTTATCCTTAGCAGCTTCTACCATCGGAATGATCTTTTCAGCCAGTTCCTTAGTCTTTTCTGCATCCAGCATATTGTTGATCCATTCAGCGAATACTTCTTTGTACTCGGCAGGACAGCAGTCAGAAGCGATGGCTTCGTTCATTACTTTCACCAGACGGGCACGCATCTTTTCGTTAGCCAATTCCATACCCAGACCGAATTCGCAGAAGTCTTCGAACAGTGAGTTAGCCCAAGCAGGACCATGACCCTTTTCGTTCGTAGTATACGGAGTAGAAGGTACTGAACCAGAATAGATAGAAGAACATCCTGTAGCGTTAGCAACCATTTCGCGGTCACCGAACAACTGAGAAATCAGTTTCACGTACGGAGTTTCACCACAACCGGAGCAAGCGCCGGAGAACTCAAACAACGGAGTTGCGAACTGAGAGTTTTTCACGTTAGCCTTGATGTCAACCAGATGTTGTTTGCTCTTCACATTTTCAGCGCAGTAAGTCCAGTTTTCAGCTTCAGCCAACTGGCTTTCGAGGTGTTTCATGGTCAATGCCTTGCCACCCTTCTTCGGATTACCCGGACAGATGTCGGCACAGTTACCGCAACCCAGACAGTCGAGAACGTCTACCTGAATACGGAATGTCATTCCATCGAATGCTTTACCTACAGCTTTCAGTTGTTCGAACTTAGCACCCTTCTGCTCTTCAGCATCGAGTACGAACGGACGGATAGAAGCGTGAGGACAAACATATGCACACTTGTTACACTGGATACAGTTTTCAGCATTCCATTCGGGAACAAATGCGGCAACACCACGTTTTTCGTATTTAGAAGTACCTTGATACCAAGTACCGTCTTCGATACCCTTGAATGCAGATACCGGCAGTAAGTCACCGTCTTGTGCATTGATCGGACGAACTACTTCGTTGATGAATGCAGGATCGTTGTTTTCTGTTTTTGCATCATCCGGCAGGTTAGCCCAAGCTGGATCGACAGTCAGAGTCTTGTATTCACCACCGCGGTCTACAGCAGCGTAGTTCTTGTTAACAACGTCTTCACCCTTCTTGCCGTAAGACTTAACGATGAATTTCTTCATCTGCTCAACAGCTTGATCTACAGGAATAACGCCTGTGATACGGAAGAATGCAGACTGAAGGATTGTATTGGTACGGTTACCCAAACCAATTTCCATTGCAATCTGAGTTGCGTTGATATAGTATACAGAGATATTGTTCTGTGCAAAGTACTTCTTCACTTTGTTAGGCAGGTTCTTAGCCAGTTCTTCACCTTCCCAGATTGTGTTCAGCAAGAAAGAACCGTTTTTACGCAAACCGCGTGTTACGTCGTACATGTGCAGGTAAGCCTGAACGTGACAAGCAACGAAGTTCGGCGTATTTACCAAGTAAGTAGAGCGGATCGGAGTATCACCGAAACGCAGGTGAGAACAAGTGAAACCACCTGACTTCTTGGAGTCGTAAGAGAAGTAAGCCTGACAGTGTTTGTCGGTGTTGTCACCGATAATCTTAACAGAGTTCTTGTTGGCACCTACCGTACCGTCAGCACCCAGACCGTAGAATTTAGCTTCGAACATACCTTCACCGCCCAGAGCGATTTCTTCTTTTTGAGGCAGAGAAGTGAACGTAACGTCGTCTACGATACCGATAGTGAAGTGGTTCTTCGGCATTGGCATAGCCAAGTTTTCGAATACAGAGATGATCTGTGCCGGAGTTGTATCTTTTGAACCCAGACCATAGCGACCGCCAACGATAACAGGAGCATTTTCTGCACCATAGAAGCAGTCTTTAACGTCAAGGTAAAGAGGTTCGCCGTTAGCACCCGGTTCTTTTGTACGGTCAAGAACTGCGATAGTCTTGGCAGTTTTGGGTACAGCAGCCAGGAAGTGTTTAGCAGAGAACGGACGATACAAGTGTACGGCAACCATACCTACTTTTTCGCCGTTTGCTACCAAGTGGTCGATAGCTTCGCGGGCAGCTTCAGTTACAGAACCCATTGCGATAATTACGCGTTCTGCATCTTCTGCACCGTAGTAGTCGAACAAACCGTATTTGCGGCCTGTGATCTTGGAAATTTCGTTCATGTATTCTTCTACGATAGCAGGAACTGCTTCATAGTAGTTGTTGCATGATTCACGATGTTGGAAGAAGTGGTCAGGGTTTTCGGCCATACCACGGGCTACCGGACTCATCGGGTTCAGTGCACGGGCACGGAATTCAGCCAAAGCTTCCTGATCGATCAGCGGAGCAAGATCATCATTTTCCAACATTTCGATCTTCTGGATTTCGTGAGAAGTACGGAAACCATCGAAGAAGTTCATGAACGGAACGCGAGATTTGATAGTAGCCAGATGAGCAACACCTGCCAAATCCATAACTTCCTGTACAGAACCTTCTGCCAACATGGCGAAACCAGTCTGACGAGCCGACATCACATCTTGGTGGTCACCAAAGATACACAATGCGTGGCTGGCCAGTGTACGGGCAGATACATGGAATACGCAAGGCAAGAATTCACCGGCAATTTTGTACATGTTAGGGATCATCAAAAGAAGACCCTGAGAAGCAGTGTAAGTAGTAGTCAACGCACCAGCCTGAAGAGAACCGTGAACTGCACCGGCAGCACCACCTTC
>ENA-UEQB01001747-UEQB01001747.1-human-gut-metagenome-genome-assembly--contig:-NODE-1747-length-17443-cov-5.348439_pt1 | contig 17443 bp, 14 predicted proteins | sample MGYA00242901_ERZ507918 | MGnify/ENA primary metagenome ERZ507918 (study PRJEB26167, sample SAMN06115405) | human gut metagenome | host: Homo sapiens | place: China:Sichuan | collected 2016-04-06... | reverse complement strand
ATTTTACATTTTCTCCAAAAAGAAGCTTCAATGTTCAGTTAGCGCAACCGTGGTTACTGTAACGGTGGTTGCGTTACAGTCCTGCCAGTTCCAACACTTTATCAACGGCTGCATTCAGTCCGTCTGCGTTCTTTCCGCCGGCAGTAGCGAAGTGAGGCTGACCGCCGCCACCGCCTTGAATCAGTTTGGCAGCTTCTTTCACCAGGTTACCGGCTTTCAGTCCGCCGGCTACGAGGTTGTCGCTCAGCATTACTGTCAGCATCGGTTTGCCTTCGCATTCCGTTCCGGCAACGAAGAACAGGTTCTCCGTTATCTGTCCGCGCAACTGGAAGGCGATGTTCTTCACCGTTTCGGCAGGCAGCGGAGCGCAGAACTTGATGACCTTCACGCCGTGTCTTTCCTGGATGCTGTTCAGCAATTTATCCTTTATCTGTGCTTCCTTCTCCTTCATGAAGTCTTCCACCTGCTTCTTCAGCCCGGCGTTCTCTTCGATGTACTTACGGATAGTTCCGGCAAGGTCGGGAGCATTGTTGAAGAGAGCCTTCAGGTCGCGCAGCGTATCTTGTACGGAATCCATCATTTCTTCCACCCGTGCTCCTGTATAAGCCTCGATACGGCGTACACCGGCAGCAACGGAACTCTCGGAAGTAATCTTCATCATTCCGATGTTTCCGGTAGCGGCTACGTGCGTTCCGCCACAGAACTCAACCGAAGAACCGAACTGGATAACGCGTACATGGTCGCCGTACTTCTCGCCGAAGAGGGCGATGGCGCCCAGTTCTTTGGCATCTTCGATGGGGATGTTGCGGTATTCCTTCAAAGGAATGTTGGCGCGGATCTTGGCATTTACCAGATGTTCCACCTGGCGGATCTCTTCGTCCGTCACCTTCTGGAAGTGGGAGAAGTCGAAGCGCAGGGAGTCCGGCGTAACCAAAGAACCCTTCTGCTCTACGTGCTCGCCCAACACTTCGCGCAGGGCAGCGTCCAGCAAGTGGGTGGCAGAGTGGTTGGCGGCACAGGCGGCACGCTTGTCGGTGTCTACGCAAGCCATCATCGGAGCTTCCAGATGTTCGGGCAGCTTCTTGGTGAGGTGGATTGGCAGGTTGTTTTCCTTCTTGGTGTCAACCACCTCGATGGTTTCGAACTCGCTGACCAATACACCGGTATCACCTACCTGACCGCCGCTTTCGGCGTAGAACGGAGTCTTGTCCAGTACAATCTGATACAAGGTCTGGTTCTTCTGCTTTATCTGGCGATAGCGCAGGATAGAGGTTTCGTATTCGGTATAGTCGTAGCCTACGAACTCGGTAGTGCCTTCTTTCAGCGTAATCCAGTCACCGGTTTCAACGGCGGCGGCATTGCGGGCGCGTTGTTTCTGCTGCTGCATTTCGGCATCGAACTCTTTGATGTCGGCGGTCATGCCGTTCTCGCGGAGAATCAGTTCCGTCAGGTCGAGCGGGAAACCGAAGGTATCGTATAGGGTGAAGGCGTCCTTTCCGCTGATCTCGGTCTTACCGGCTGCCTTGGCATCTGCCATGGTCTTGTCCAGCAAGCGGATACCTGTCTCCAGGGTACGGAGGAAGGAGTCTTCTTCTTCTTTGATTACTTTGGCTATCAGTTCTTTCTGTGCATCCAGTTCGGGATAGGCAGCGCCCATGTTCTCTATCAGCACGGGAAGGAGCTTGTACATGAAAGCCTGCTTCTGTCCGAGGAACGTATAACCGTAGCGAACGGCACGGCGGAGGATGCGGCGAATCACGTAGCCGGCTTTGGCGTTGCTCGGTAACTGGCCGTCTGTGATGGAGAAGGCGATGGTACGGATGTGGTCGGCAATGACACGCATGGCGATGTCCTGCTGCTGGTTGTTGCCGTAGCTGGTGCCTGCCATAGCGGCGATGGCCTTCAGCATGGGCTGGAATACGTCCGTATCATAGTTGGATGTTTTGCCTTGCAGGGTGCGCACCAGGCGCTCGAAGCCCATACCGGTGTCGATTACCTTGGCGGGAAGTCCTTCGAGGCTGCCGTCCGCCTTGCGGTTGAACTGCATGAACACGAGGTTCCATATTTCGATGACTTGCGGATGGTCTTTGTTTACCAGCAGGTGGCCCGGCGTCTGCGCCTTTTCCTCTGCCGAACGGGAGTCCACATGTATCTCGGAGCAAGGGCCGCAAGGACCCGTATCGCCCATTTCCCAAAAGTTATCGTGCTTGTTGCCGTTGAGGATATGGTCTTTGGGCAAGAACTTCTCCCAGTAGGAAGCGGCTTCGTTGTCGCGTTCCAGTCCTTCTTCGGGGCTTCCCTCGAATACGGTGGCGTAGAGGTTTTCAGGGTTCAGTTTCAGTACGTCTACCAGGTATTCCCATGCCCATTCGATGGCTTCCTTCTTGAAGTAATCACCGAACGACCAGTTGCCCAGCATCTCGAACATGGTGTGGTGGTAGGTGTCGTGGCCCACTTCTTCCAGGTCGTTGTGCTTTCCGCTTACGCGCAGGCACTTCTGCGAATCCGCCACTCTCTTGTATTTCGCCGGGTGGTTGCCCAAAATAATATCTTTAAACTGGTTCATACCCGCGTTGGTGAACATCAGCGTGGGGTCATCTTTAATCACCATCGGAGCGGAAGGCACAATCTGGTGGCCTTTGCTCTCGAAGAAACTCTTGAACGAGTCTCTGATTTCATTTGCAGTCAACATACTCTATATATCTATCCTTGAGGTTAATATTCTTGAAAAAACTGTGCAAAGATAGCTTGTTTTTATTACTTTTGCGGCATTGACAAGCGAAATATTTCCTAAGATGCGCAAAGTTTACTACATTTATAATCCCCAAACGCAGACGTACGATCGTATTTATCCTACCGTAAGGCAGCGGGCGCTGAGTATTCTCCGCCGTTTGTTTATCGGTATGGGGCTGGGCGCGGGCAGTTTTATTGTGCTGTTGCTCATCTTCGGTTCGCCGTCGGAGAAGGAGTTGAGAAAAGAAAACAGCAAGCTGAAAGCTCAGTACAACGTGCTTTCGCGCCGGATGGACGAAGCGATGGGCGTGTTGCAGGACGTACAGCAACGCGACGATAACCTCTATCGGGTCATATTCCAGGCAGATCCAATATCTTCTGCCATTCGCAAGGCGGGTTATGGCGGTACCAATCGCTACGAGCACCTGATGGATATGGCGAACTCCGAACTCGTAATCAATACCACCCAAAAGCTGGACTTGCTTACCAAGCAGCTCTATATCCAGTCACGCTCTTTCGACGATGTGGTGGAGATGTGTAAGAATCATGACGAGATGTTGCGCTGTATGCCTGCCATCCAGCCTATTTCCAATAAAGACTTGCGTAAGACCGCTTCCGGCTACGGAACGCGTATCGACCCCATTTATGGTACTACCAAGTTCCATGCCGGCATGGACTTCTCCGCCCACCCCGGTACGGAAGTTTATGCTACCGGTGACGGTACGGTGATAAAGGCGGGATGGGAGACGGGCTACGGCAACGTTGTCATCATCGACCACGGATTCGGTTATCAGACCTGGTATGCCCATATGCGCGCTTTCCGCACAAGGGTAGGCAAGCGGGTGGTACGCGGTGAAGTGATAGGCGAAGTGGGCAGCACCGGCAAAAGCACCGGACCGCACCTGCACTATGAAGTGCACGTGAAGGGGCAGGTGGTGAATCCCGTCAACTACTACTTCATGGACTTGAGCGCCGAGGACTATGACCGCATGATACAGATTGCATCCAATCATGGTAAGGTGCTGGATTAATGGAGAATGGATAATTGATAATTAGGAAATGCTGAATACGGATAAGGATTTAAAGCTGTATTATTCCATCGGCGAAGTTGCCAGGATGTTTGGTGTCAACGAGTCGACGTTGCGCTTCTGGGAGAAAGAGTTTCCGCAACTCAAACCCAAGAAGGCGGGGCGCGGCATACGCCAGTATCGCAAGGAAGACGTCGAAACCGTGAAGCTGATTTACCACCTGGTGAAGGAGCGCGGCATGACCTTGCCCGGCGCCCGCCAGCGGATGAAGGATAATAAGGAAGCCACCGTACGCAACTTTGAAATCGTAGACCGCCTGAAGGCTATCCGCGAAGAACTGGTAGGCATGAAGCTGGCGCTCGATGCCTTTACCTATGAAGATGTGGAGACGCTGAAAGAAAACCTGACTAATCCTTAATCAGTCCCCCGTAAGCAATAGACTTATTCTTCCACTCTGGTCACCTGCTTGATGTTCTGTATCTGCTTCAGATTGTCGCAGATGCTCCGTACGTCGTCTACATCGTGTACATATAGCTGTATTCTTCCTTCAAAGATGCCGTCGATGGTCTCGATGGTCAGTTTGCGGATGTTTACATTGAGCTGGCGTGAGATGACTTGCGTCACTTCGTTCAGCAGTCCCATACTGTCTATACCTTTTAAATATATGGTGACGAGGAAGGACAAGTCCTTGTGCGTATCCCATTCGGTGGCGATGATGCGGTTGCCGTAGCTGCTCTTGAGGCGGGCGGCAACGGGGCATTGGCGCTTGTGGATGATAACCCGGTTGTTCTCGTCTATATAACCCAGTACGTCGTCACCGGGGATGGGGTGGCAGCAGTCGGCCATGATGTAGTTCTTCGAGATGGTTTCTTCCGTCAGCTTCAATATCTGCTTGGTGTTGATCTTCTCCTGCGGGGTCTTTTCTTCGGGTTGCTCTTTGGGAGTGTCTTTGCTGTCTTTGTTGCCGAAGGAGAAGGTCAGGAACTTTTTCCAGTTGGTACCTTGTTTCTCTTTGAAGGCATTCCTGTCCGCATCGCCCAGTACGAGTTTCTTGCTGCCTACGGCAACGAGCAGTTCGTCGCGGGTGTGGAAGTTGTGCAGCTTCGTCAGTTTGTCCAAAGAAGCATCGTCCATACGGATGTCTTCGTTCTTGAGGAACTCGCCTACTATGTTTTCGCCTTCCTTCTGGTTGGCTTTCGCTTCTCTGCGCAGGATGGCCGCAATCTTGGCACGGGCACGGGCGGTGGTGGCATACACTTCCCATTCCGGTTGCACGCGCTGCGACTTGGAAGTCAATATCTCTACCTGGTCGCCGCTTTGCAACTTATGGCTGAGCGGAACCAGTTTGTGGTTCACCTTTGCTCCGATGCAATGGCTGCCGATGTCGGTGTGCAGCGAGAAGGCAAAGTCCAGTGCCGTAGCATTCTGCGGCAGGGTTTTCAGGTCGCCTTTCGGAGTAAACACAAAGATTTCCGATGCAAACAGGTTCAGTTTGATGGTGTCGAGGAAGTCGATGGCATCCGGTTGCGGGTCGTCCAGAATCTCCTTGATGGTACGCAACCATTTCTCCAATTCGCCTTCGTCCTCGCCGCCACCGCCTTCTTTGTACTTCCAGTGGGCGGCAAAGCCTTGTTCGGCAACGTCGTTCATGCGTTCGCTGCGTATCTGTACCTCGATCCACTGCCCATTGTTGCCCATCAGGGTGACGTGCAGCGCCTGGTAACCGTTGGCTTTGGGGTGGCTCACCCAGTCGCGCAGGCGGTCGGGGTGCGGTTTGTATATCTTGGAGATGGAGACGTAGATGTCGAAACAGTCGTTCAGTTCTTCTTCCAGGTTGCGGGGCTCGAAGATGATGCGCACTGCCAGCAGGTCGTAGATTTCCTCGAAGGGCACGTGCTTGGTCTGCATCTTGTTCCAGATGGAGTAGATGGACTTGACGCGGGCAAGGATGCGGTACTTCATTCCCATCTTGTCCAGTTGCTCGCGTATGGGAGCGGTGAACTCCTTGAACACCTTGTCTCGCTCTACGGCGGTTGCGGCAAGTTTCTCTTCTATTTCGTGATATTCTTCGGGATGTTCGTACTTGAAACTCAGGTTTTCCAGTTCGGTCTTGATCTTGTACAAACCCAGGCGGTTGGCAAGCGGGGCGTAGATGTAGAGGGTTTCTCCGGCAATCTTGAACTGCTTGTTGGGCAGCATGGAACCCAGCGTGCGCATATTGTGCAGGCGGTCGGCTATCTTGATCAGGATTACACGGACATCGTCGGACATGGTGAGCAGCAACTTCTTGAAGTTCTCTGCCTGTGCCGAAGCACGGTCGCCGAAGATGCCGCCGGATATTTTGGTCAGTCCGTCTACAATCTGGGCAATCTTGGGGCCGAAGATGTTTTCGATATCTTCTACGGTATAGTCGGTGTCCTCTACCACGTCGTGCAGCAATGCCGAGCAGATAGAGGTAGAGCCCAGTCCGATTTCGTTGCACACAATCTTGGCAACGGCAATGGGGTGCATGATATAGGGTTCGCCCGAACGGCGCTTGATACCTTTGTGCGCCTGGTTGGCAAAGTTAAATGCTTTTGTTATGATTTCGACGCGCTTGCGGTGCTTGGTGGCCAAATAGTCGTTCAACAGTTCTTGGAATGCCTGTTCAATCATTTCTTCTTCGGCTTTCTCTTTCTGGCTTACATTCTCATCCATACTGCTTCTCCTTTCTTCACTTTCTGCAAAAATAAGCAAATTTCAACATCGAACAAGCATTTGTTCCTTTATTTGTAAATCTTCAATTGCTTTCCGGCAGAAATATTATTGTTGCGCAGCCCGTTCCAGCTCTTCAATTGGTTCACCGTGACGCGGTATCGCCGTGCAATGGTTGATAAAGTTTCTCCACTGCGTATTTTATGATAGGTCACATCGCCCGTCCCTTTGCTGGCGGTGGCTCTGCTGCCGCGTGCCGTGGCACGTGTGTCGGAGACGGCAACCGTCCGGCGGTTCTTGAACAACTCGTTGCTGCGATGGGCGTAGATGGTGTCCTGGCTGTCAATAAACGTGCTGATGTAATTCACCGGCAGGCGCAATGTCTGCGGTTTGCTGTCTCCCGGGATAATGTTCTTCTTGAATTGCGGGTTCAGGCTTTTTATCTCGTCCAGCCCGATGCCGCATACGTCGGCAATCTGCTCGAAGTGCAGGTTGCGGTTCACTTGCACGGTGTCGGTCGCATCGGGGATGTTGGTCTCCATGGGGCAGATGTTGTGCTTGCAGTAATAAGTCATCACGTAGTTGGCGGCGATGAAGGCGGGCACATAGCCGCGTGTCTCTTTGGGCAGGAAGTTGTATATTTCCCAGTAGTCGGTCTTGCCGCCGGCACGGCGGATAGCCTTGTTGATGGTACCGGGACCGCAATTATAAGCGGCAATCACCAGGTTCCAGTCCTTATATATATCGTACATGTCTTTCAGGTAGCGGGCAGCGGCCCAGGTCGCCTTGATCGGGTCGCGGCGTTCGTCCACCAGGCTGTTGCTTTCCAGACCGTACATCTTTCCGGTATTGAGCATAAACTGCCACAGCCCGCAGGCACCTGCACGCGACACGGCAGAGGGGTTGAGGGCGGACTCGATGATAGGCAGGTATTTCAGTTCCATCGGCAGACCGTAGGTATCCAGAGCTTCTTCAAAGATAGGCATATAGAAGTTGCAGGCACTTAGCATGAAGGCTACCTGGTTGCGCAGGCGTCCGGCATACATGTCGATGAACTTACGCACAATCTCGTTGTAGGGCATCTCCATCACGGTCGGCATGCGCGACAGGCGGTCGATATATACCGAGTCGCTGAACAGAGGGTTCTCTGTCGAGGTGCTGCAATCCTTGCCCAGGTCGATGTAGTTCTTTGCTTTCCAGTCGGTGAGCAGGCTGTCCAGCGGGTAAGTCATACTTTTGGGCAGTTCGATGCTTTCCTGGCGTTCTGCTCCATTCTCGCGGATGAGTACTTCTACGCTTTCTTGCGCGTGCATTGTCGGAGCGGCAAGGAGAGCGCAGAACAGGAATGAGGAACTGACGAGTATTTTCTTCATATATGCGAGTTTATGTATCATAGGTATTGGCTTTAATTTTGGTATTAGAATCGGAAACTACATTGCACGCCCACAGACTTGCCCGACGAGCGTGTGGTGGTTTGGTTGTCGAATACTGTCGGCTCTACCCTCATGCTGAGGTCGGGCGTGATGTCGAAATTCGACAGTTCGGCATCTACATAGGCATCTACTACCGACAGCAAGTATACGCCGATGAATGCAAAGATACTCAAATCCCTGTATCGGCGATAGGTATCTTTGCGTTTTCTTAATAATTCCGTCATTTGGGTTTCGGAAAACTTATAACCGGGGGGGAGCAGGTCGGTGATGCTGCTGGATTGCCAGTTCCCATTTACAGCATCCTTGTAGGCGGACGAATAGTCCTTGTACATCTTGTTGTTCCAGGTCAGGGCGTATGCACAACCCGCAAAGCCACCGTAGAAGATGGGGAGTTTCCAGTATTTACGGTTGTATATTTGTCCGCCGCCGGGGATGACGAGTGCCAGCCAGGTTGCCTTTACGGGGTTGGGAATCCATACCTTTTTATCTACCGCTCTTTGCAGGCTGTCCGTCGGGACGGGCTCTGGCTTCAGCTTGGGGCTGGCAGTCATTTCGAGCAGTTTCTTTTTGTTCTCGGCCGCAAGACTGTCCGCCACGGCAAGGCTGTCGTTGCTCATGGCAATTCTCTGCGGAGCGGTCCGGTCTGTTTTCAGCGTCAGACTGTCTTTCAGGTTTAAGCTGTCGGCGTGCTGTTGCAGGGCTTGGTGTGCGGTGCCAAGTGTGTCTGTGTGAATTCGTTGCGACCGCTTGGCGGCTGCGCGCGGACGGTTTTGGCCATACATAGCAATCCCTGCCGTCTGTATAAAACAAAGCAGCAGGGCGATGGCTACTTGATATATTCTTCTCTTTTTACTCATTTATTTCTTCAGCGTATCAAGAATGCCGATGATACGTTCCAATTCTTCTTCGTTATTGAACGGGATACTGATTTTACCTTTTCCTTTCTCCGAGCAAGTAAGTTGTACTTTGGTGCTGAAGAAACCGGATAGCTGTTGCTTCAGCATATCGAACTCTTCGGGCAGCTTGGCGCGCTTGGGCGCGATCTTGCGGGTGCCGCTTTTCACGGTTTCGCCTTCGCTCAGGGATTTTACGAGCTCTTCCACCTTACGCACGGAATATCCGTGTTCTACAATCTCTTCGTATATCTTCACTTGCAGTTTGGGGTCGCCCAGCGTTACCAGGGCACGGGCGTGACCCATGTCTATCTGCTTGTTCTGCAATCCCATCTGTATGGGGGCGGGCAGCTTCAGCAGTCGCAGGTAGTTGGCAATGGTGGTACGTTTCTTGCCTACACGTTCGCTGAGGCGTTCTTGCGTCAGGTCGTATTGTTCCAGCAGGTGCTGGTAGGCAAGGGCTATTTCCACGGAGTTCAGGTCTTCGCGTTGTATGTTTTCGATGAGCGCCATTTCCATGACGTTCTCGTCGTCGGCTGTGCGGATGTAGGCAGGGATGCTTGTCAGTCCCGCCATCTGCGAGGCACGGAAGCGGCGCTCTCCGGCTATGATCTGGTATTCGTCGTCGCTGAGCTTGCGCAGGGTGATAGGCTGGATGATGCCTATCTCGGAGATGGAGTCGGCCAGTTCCTGCAACGCCGTCGGGTCGAACTCGCGGCGGGGCTGGTTGGGATTGACGGCAATCTTCGACAGTTCTATTTCGTTGATGGATGAAGAGCCTTCGGTCTGCACTTCGTCCATGGAGAGCAGGGCATCCAGCCCGCGTCCTAATGCGTTTCTTTTCTGTGCCATCTGTTTAATTACGAATTACTAATTACAAATTAACCATGCGGGATGCTTGCCGCACTTTATCACTCTACCACTTTATCACTCTATCACTTTGCTGCTTTCTCATTCCGGCTTATCAGTTCCTTGGCAAGCGCCATGTGGTTCTTGGCTCCGGCGGAGTCGGCATCGTACAAAATGGTGGGCAGGCCGTAGCTGGGCGCTTCGCTCAACTTGACGTTGCGCTGGATGACGGTGTTGAACACCAGTTCCTGGAAGTGGCGTTTCACTTCGTCGTAAATCTGATTGGCCTGGCGCAGGCGCGAGTCGTACATCGTCAGCAGGAAGCCTTCGATTTCGAGTGCCGGGTTCAACTTCGATTTGATGATCTTGATAGTGTTCAGCAGTTTGCTGATGCCTTCCAGTGCAAAGTATTCCGCTTGTACGGGGATGATAACCGAGTCGGCGGCAGTCAGAGCGTTGACTGTAATCAGTCCCAGTGAGGGCGAGCAGTCTATCAGGATATAGTCAAACTCATCCCGTAGCGGGGCGAGCACTTCTTTCAGTATCTTCTCGCGGTTTTTGAGGTTGAGCATTTCTATTTCGGCGCCTACCAGATTGATGTGGGAAGAGATCACCTTCAAGGTATCTATCTCCGTGTCGTGGAGAGCCTCGCGCACGTCGGCACGGTCGATAATGCATTCATAAATGGTACATTCCGACTGCTTGATGTCCACACCCAAACCTGAAGAGGCATTGGCCTGCGGATCGGCATCTACAACGAGGACTTTCTTTTCGAGCGTGGCGAGTGAGGCTGCGAGGTTAATCGTTGTCGTAGTCTTACCTACACCACCCTTCTGGTTAGCCATAGCAATTATTTTTCCCATAATCAAAGTATTTATTGGCAGCGAAATAAGTGATAATTCCGGATAGCGCCTACAAATTTGGAGAAAGATTGCAAAAACGGTTGATAAGTCGGCTGTTTTGTTAATAACTCACAGGCGGTTATCTCCGTTCTCTCTTCTAAGCATACGCTTAAAGCACTTCTCCTTTATTTGGTGGGCAAATATACGTATTTATCTTGAATTGAAGCAGCTTTTTTGTCTCGCTTGCAGAAGATTAAGATTTGTTTTACGCAATTTTTACTTTACGGTTTGCGCTTCCGCCTGCATTTCTGCCTGTTCCTTCTTTAGCGTCTCCGGCCTCAACTGGTCGGCGGGGAAGTATTTGCTCAGTGGGTAGCGGAAGAAACTCATGTCCCGCCGCAGCTGGTTCATCAGCCCGCGGTCGGGCTTGAAGTAGATGCGCGACACTTGCACCTTGCCGGGCATCACGTCGTCCGGATGCTCGAATCCCTCGCTCGTTATCGCCAGGTTGAAGGAACCCAGCCCTTTGATGGTGACCGACTCGCCTTCGCGGAGAGCTTCTTCGATATACTTCGGCAGGTCCACCAATACGCTTTGCACGTCGCCCTCGCTCATGCCCTTGCGGGCAGCCATCCGGCGTGCCAGTATGTTGGTAGTCACTCCGCCGCGCACTTGCAGCGTCCGCTGCACGGCATAATACAGTTGTTTCATCCCTTCCTTGGTGCGGAAGAGCTTCTTCCTTACTAAATAAACCATTCCCATATTCTTAATCTTCGTTAGTTTGTTACTTCAAATACAGTAGCCTGGCAATCAGAACACTTATTGCTTTCGTCTTGAACACTCTTGCTTTTGCTGCACAAGATGCCATCTTAAGCTGCACAAGATGGCATCTTATGCTACACAAGATGGCATCTTGTGCAGCAAAGGTAAGGATGCTTTGGCAGAAAAGCAAGTATCTTTCGGATGAAAAACAAGTATCTTTCAGGAGAAGGGCAAGTATCCTTTCCGGGAGAATGAATAGTCAATATCCTTTCTTCTTTCTTTCTTTTTGAGTACTTTTGCAGCATCATAATTAAAGAAGAATATGGAAAATCAGAGACCTTTGATATTGATTTCCAATGATGACGGCATCATTGCGAAAGGTATTAGCGAGTTAATAAAGTTTCTTCGTCCGCTGGGCGAGATTGTAGTAATGGCACCGGATGCTCCGCGCTCGGGCGCTGCTTGTGCGCTGACAGTGACGGAACCGATACGCTATCAGTTGCTCCGCAAGGATGTGGGGCTGACGGTTTATAAGTGCTCCGGTACTCCCACCGACTGTGTGAAATTAGCTTTCCATACCGTGCTCGACCGCAAGCCCGATCTCGTAGTAGGCGGTATCAACCACGGCGACAACTCTTCCATCAACGTGCACTACTCCGGCACGATGGGCGTAGTGGTAGAAGGCTGTTTGAAAGGTGTTCCTTCCATCGGCTTCTCCCTTTGCAACCACGAGCCGAATGCCGACTTCGAACCTGCCGGCCCTTATATCCGTGAGATAGCCCGCCAGGTATTGGAAAAAGGCTTGCCCCCGTTGACGTGCCTGAATGTGAACTTCCCCGATACGAAGGAACTTAAAGGGGTAAAGATATGCCAGCAGACCAAAGGTCAATGGACTAACGAATGGGAGAACTTTGCCCACCGCGGAGATACCCACTATTACTGGCTGACCGGTGAATACGAGAACCTGGATGCCGAAAACGAACAGAACGACCATTGGGCGCTGGACAACGGCTATGTAGCCATTACCCCGACTACCGTGGACGTCACTGCATACGGCTTGATAGATGAATTGAAAACCTGGTTTTGAATAGGTGATAGTTGAGAGTTGATAGGTGATAGTTGCTATGCAGCATGTCAGCCTTGCAATCTTGATTACTAATTATCAACTCTCATCTATTACCTTTCATCTATCAACTATCACCTCTCAACTATCAACTATTATGAAGTACTATCTGATTGTCGGCGAAGCTTCCGGCGACCTTCATGCCTCTCACCTGATGGCTGCGCTGAAAGAAGAGGACCCCCATGCGGAGTTCCGCTTCTTTGGTGGCGATATGATGGCTGCCGTGGGCGGTACGATGGTGAAGCACTATAAGGAACTGGCGTACATGGGTTTTATCCCCGTGTTGCTGCACCTGCGTACCATCTTTGCCAATATGAAGCGTTGTAAGGAAGACATCGTGGCCTGGCAACCGGATGTGCTGATTCTGGTGGATTATCCCGGCTTTAACCTGAGTATTGCCAAGTTTATCCATGCCCATACATCGATTCCCGTTTACTATTATATCTCTCCCAAGATATGGGCGTGGAAGGAGTACCGCATCAAGAACATCAAGCGGGATGTGGACGAGTTGTTCTCTATTCTTCCCTTCGAGGTGGAGTTCTTCGAGGGCAAGCACCAATATCCTATACACTATGTAGGCAATCCGACGATGGACGAAGTGACCGCTTTTCAGACTTCTTGTTCCGAGACATTTGATGACTTTGTGCAAGCCAACGGACTGCCTTCCCGGCCTATTATTGCTTTGTTGGCAGGCAGCCGCAAGCAGGAAATCAAGGATAATTTGCCCGATATGCTTCGGGCTGCCGCCGCTTTCCCCAATTATCAGTTGGTGCTGGCAGGTGCTCCCGGTATCTCTCCCGAGTATTACGAACGGTATGTGGGCGATGCGGATGTGAAGATTATCTTCGGTAAGACATTCCCGTTGCTCCGGCAGGCAGATGCCGCGCTGGTCACTTCGGGTACGGCTACGCTGGAAACCGCTTTGTTCCGTGTGCCCCAGGCTGTGTGCTACCATACGCCGATAGGGAAGGTGATCGCTTTCCTGAGGCGACATATCCTGACGGTGAAGTATATCTCCCTGGTCAATCTCATTGCCAATCGCGAAGTTGTGAAGGAGCTGGTGGCGGATACAATGACGGTAGAGCAAATCCGCTCGGAGTTGGAGCGCATCCTATATAATAAGGAGTACCGGCAGCGGATGCTGGACGGGTACGAGTATATGGCATCGCGCCTGGGCGAGGCTGGAGCGCCGAAGCGGGCGGCGCAGGAGATGGTGGCGTTGCTGAAAGACTTCTGAGAATTTGTTAAAATATATAGAGCCGGTGCAGTAAATGCCCGGCTTTTGTATTTCCTATACAGAAACAAACAAAAAAAAGACTTTGATTATGAAGAGACTACATTGGTTATTTATGGCAATATGTTTGGCAGTGATGCCTGCATTGCAATCGTGTGATGATACTGACGGATATTCATTGGGCGATTTTACCCCGCCGAACTGGGCTACCGTGCGCGTTACGGGAAATGCTTTCTATCTGGACAGCGATGCCTGGGGAACGCTATGGCCGGTAAACACAGACCTGGGATGGTATGATGCAGTAGACGGACAGCGTGTACTGACGATATTCAACCCCCTGTCGGATGAATTCCAGGGATACGACCATGCCGTAAAGGTGTTGAGGTTGCAGAATGTGCTGACCAAAGAAGTAGAGACGTTGACCCCCGAAAATGATGAAGAACTGGGCAATGACCCCGTAGTGATCTATCAAGGAGACATCACCATCAGCGGTGGTTACATGAATATCTTCTTTGTGCAGAACCTGCCCGCCAAGACGAAACACCGCATCAGCCTGGTGCGTCCGCAAGACGATGCGGACTTGTACGGTGAAGATGGTTATATCCATCTGGAACTGCGCTACAACGACTACGATGATTTGACCAACCATTATGACTATGGCGCTGTGTCTTACAATCTGAACAGTCTGGATGTGACTTCCGAAACGAAAGGTATCAAACTGAAACTGAACTCAAAGACAAATGGCGATGTAGAAGTAACTTTCGACTTGAAGCAGGCTTCGAATAGCAATGTGAAGGATAACTTCGATTTGTCGAATATGCAGTTAAAATAGGAGAGAGAGAATCAGTGTGTGTGAAAAAGCGCCAAGGTGACATGAATATATCATAGCCTTGGCGCTTTCTTTATGTCTTGTAGTGTAGCTTTCTTATCTGAACATCGTCATCGCATACAAGTAAACCACTGCTGCCGGAATAGCCAACAGCGCACTGTCGAAGCGGTCGAGCATACCACCGTGCCCCGGCAGGATGTTTCCAGAGTCTTTTATGCCCAGTTGACGTTTCATCAACGATTCCGTGAGGTCTCCCCACGTGCCGAAGATAACGACTACTATCGCCAGTCCCGCCCATTGCAAATAGGACATGAAAGGGAAGAAATGCGCAAATGCGCAAGACGATGCAATAGAGAAAACGGCCCCGCCAATGCTGCCTTCCCAGGATTTCTTGGGAGAGATGCGCTCAAACAAACGGTGCTTGCCGATGAGTGAGCCTACGCAATAGGCGCCCGTATCGCTCAACCAGATAAATACGAAGATGGAGAGCGGCAATATGGGGTTGTATGTCACGCTGCTGGTTTCGGGAGAATTCTGGAAGGCAAGTACGTTGAGCAACGCAAAGGGCAGTGCTACGTACAGTTGGCTCAACATGGAGTAAGCCCAGTTGCCTATCGGGTTCTTTCTTTTGAGGTATAGTTCCGTTATCATCAGGTAAAGCAGCAGCAATAGGTAGGGAAGGAATACGCCCGAACCGATGCCCTGCTGTGTGCAGAAGCTCATCAAAGCGAGGAAAAGATATGCACCGCCCAGGGCTGTGATGGTCTTGTTGATGGTTACTTCGTCGTTTTGATTGACTAAGTGGGCGAACTCATATACGCTCAGTGCACTGATGATAGTAAACAATATACCGAATGAAAGGGGGCCGTAAAGAATACAGCCCACTAATACAGCTACGAATAACACGCCGGTAATAGCGCGTTGGATGAAATTATTTTTCATGATGCTCTTCTTCTTTCACTTCCTTTTCAGCTTCTTCGGCTCTCTTGGCTTCCGTCTCTTCTGCTTGCTTCAACTCGGCGGAGGTTTTATTGCTGATAATCTCTTCGGAACGGGAAGCCCAGGGACGTTTGCCGAAGATATGCTCTACGTCTTCGGCAAAGATTACTTCCTTGTCGATGAGCAGTTGCGCCAACTGGTTATGACCTTCCTGATGGGTGGAAAGTATCTGCTTGGCACGTGCATATTGTTCGTTCACCATCTTCTTTACTTCTTCGTCAATCAGTTCCGCAGTCTTTTCGCTGTACGGACGGTTGAAGGAGTATTCATCATTATTATAGTAGCACAAATTAGGCAGTTGCTCGCTCATACCCAGATAGGCAATCATGCCGTATGCCTGCTTCGTCACGCGTTCCAGGTCGTTCATGGCGCCGGTGGATATTCTACCCAGGAACAAATCTTCGGCAGCACGTCCGCCCAAAGTGGCACACATTTCATCCAGCATCTGCTCCTTAGTCGTAATCTGACGCTCTTCCGGCAGATACCAGGCAGCACCCAAAGCACGTCCGCGAGGTACGATGGTAACCTTGATCAGCGGATTGGCGTACTCCAGCAGCCACGAAATACTGGCATGGCCTGCTTCGTGTATGGCGATGGAACGGCGTTCCGCCTCGGTGGTAATCTTGGTTTTCTTTTCCAGTCCGCCAACAATGCGGTCTACCGCATCGAGGAAGTCCTGCTTGCCTACGAACTTCTTGCCGTGGCGTGCTGCTATCAGGGCAGCTTCGTTGCAGACGTTGGCAATATCCGCACCCGAGAATCCCGGAGTCTGGCGTGCCAGCAGTTCTACATCTACCGTATCGTCTATCTTGATGGGGCGCAAGTGTACGCCGAATACTTCTTTTCGTTCGTTCAGGTCGGGCAGGTCTACGTGTATCTGACGGTCGAAACGTCCGGCACGAAGCAAGGCCTTATCCAGTACGTCCACGCGGTTGGTGGCGGCAAGGATGATGACACCGCTGTTGGAGCCGAAACCGTCCATTTCGGTAAGCAGCTGGTTCAGGGTGTTCTCGCGTTCGTCGTTACCACCCATAGCGGCAGCTTTGGCACGCGCACGTCCCACGGCATCAATCTCGTCGATAAACACGATACAGGGGGCTTTCTCCTTAGCCTGGCGGAAGAGGTCGCGGACACGGGATGCACCCACACCGACAAACATCTCCACGAAATCGGAACCTGCCAAAGAGAAGAACGGTACGTTCGCTTCTCCAGCTACAGCCTTTGCAAGCAAGGTTTTACCGGTTCCCGGAGGGCCTACGAGCAGGGCGCCCTTAGGTATTTTACCACCCAACTCCGTATATTTCTGCGGTTCCCGGAGGAACTCTACAATTTCTTCCACTTCCTGTTTGGCTTCGGCAAGTCCGGCTACATCTTTGAAGGTAATCTTGATAGGAGAGCCTTTCTCGAACAGTTGGGCTTTCGATTTACCTACGCTGAAGATGCCGCCACCGCCGCCCACACCGCTACCGCCACTCATGCGGCGGGACATGTATATCCAGAAACCGATGAGGAATGCAAAGGGGAGTATCTGCCAGAGGATGGCGCCAAAATAATTCCGTTTCTTTTCGTAATTGATGGAACCATCGAAACGGGACTCGTCTCTTTCTTTCTGCAAGAAGTTACCCAGGCTCTCACGCGAGGGGGCTTCGGTGGTGATCAGAGGATTCTTGCCTACGCGGCTGGAGTCCTGACGGAAGACATTTCCTACATACTGCGGTTTGATATAGGCTTCTACGGAGTTATCGTCGTAGCCGATAACCTTGTTTACGTAGCCGTCGCGCACGTATTGCTGGAATTCGTCGTAAGAGATGTTCTTGGTTGCCGTACCATTTTCGTTGGTAAGGTATAGGCCCAGTAGCATCATAGCTATGATCATGTACAACCAATTCAGGTTGAACTTGGGCATATTTACTTTAGTGGGCTTTTTATTGGTGTTATTGTCCATACGTCTAATTTAATCGAGGTCGGGGATTTGAGTTAATTTGGCGTCTGCCCAAAGGTGCTCCAGGTTATAGAACTCCCTT
>ENA-UEQB01001740-UEQB01001740.1-human-gut-metagenome-genome-assembly--contig:-NODE-1740-length-17483-cov-5.806331_pt1 | contig 17483 bp, 10 predicted proteins | sample MGYA00242901_ERZ507918 | MGnify/ENA primary metagenome ERZ507918 (study PRJEB26167, sample SAMN06115405) | human gut metagenome | host: Homo sapiens | place: China:Sichuan | collected 2016-04-06... | reverse complement strand
AATTCCCCTCCCCGAGTATGGAGCCAGAGGATACACCCGCACGTAGTAAGGAAAAGGAGAATAGCTACACCTTCCAGGATACGGTCTATCAGAGCCGGACGGAAACGGACGTTGGGGCAGTTACTGCCGGAAAAGGGACCAAGATTAATCATAGTATTCAATTTTACATTTATATATTATGTTGTGAATATTGCATTGTGCATTGTGCAATATTCCATAGAAACTGCACAATGCACCGTGCAATTTTAGGTTTCTTCTTCTTTCTCCTCTGTCGAAGGGGGAGTCTTGGACTTCTTCATCCGCCCACTCTTCCGCAATGCTTCAGCGATAATCCACTGAAGTTGTCCGTTGGTACTGCGGAACTCGTCGGCTGCCCACTTCTCGAGGGCATCCATCGTCGCAGCATCCACACGCAGGACAAAGCTTTTGGTTGAAGTTTCTTTTTTCGCCACAGGGTATTGTTTTAGTGATTAGTGATTAATGATTAGTGATTAGTGATTAGTAAAGGCGAGCAGGGCTGCCTTTCACGAAGGAAGCGATGTCGTCCATTACATAAGCCGGGATGGGGGAAGCCTCGTTATATTCGAACGGGGTTGCCTTGCCACTGCCTTCCTGAAACAGATGATTCAGTTTGGGATACGACTTGAAGAAAGCATTCTTGCGGTGCAGCAAGCCCGCGCGCCACAAGCCGAAGTCCTCCATCGTCACCTGATAATCGCGCTCGCCTTGCAGAACAAGGATGGGGAGCTTCAGCGTGGCGGCAACTTCCACCGGTTTATAGGTATTGGCAAACAACCAGTACGAGCGGGGCTGCCCCATCGGTACGGGTATCTTTTCGTCGAAGGCACCGGTGCCGAGGTTCTTTGCATTCGCCAGTTGCTGCTTCAACTCATCGAGCCGGGCCTGGCTGTCGGCAGAGGAATCCGTCAAGGAAGAGATGTAAGTGAATTGTTCACTCATGGCATCTTCCAGCGGGCGTGCCAGTCCGGCAAGGCTGATGATGCCTGCCAGGTCTTTGGAACGCGCGGCGATGCGGGGAGCCAAGGTGCCTCCCAGGCTATGGCCTACCACAAAGATGCTGTCGGCGGCTATTTCGGGGAAGGCTTTCACTTGCTCTACGATGGCTACGGCATCGTCGGCGGCTTCGGTATCATAGTCCAGTTCACGACCTTCGGGCACGCAGTTGGCACCGTAGACCTTCGTACGCTTGTCGTAGCGGAGAACGGCGATGCCACGCTCCGCCAGTCCCCAGGCAAGGTCGCGGAAAGGTTTGTTGGGGCCTACCGTCTCGTCGCGGTCGTTGGGGCCGGAGCCGTGCACCAGGATGACGCAAGGCACCCTGCGGGCACCGGCATCTACTGCCGACCGGGGTAAGGTCAGCGTACCGGGGAGTTTGTAACCATCGGCTCCCACGGTGACGTCCCGTTCTTCCATCTTCGACTTGTCGTAGGCTACCGGTTGCGCCACGGTTGCTTCGGGCACGGGCATCAGGCGAATGGTGTTCAGACTTCCGTCGGCATCGAAGGACAACAGGAACCGAAGGTGGTAACGTTCGAACTCCAGGTCGGAGTAATAGAGGGTGATGCCCTGGGCAGACTCCGTCTTCCAGTCGCCCTGCGACTTCAGCTTGCCGAACATCCCTTCCATCTGACGGAAGGAATCATTGAAAAACGTCGGGGCAAGCTGCCCTTGCAGTTCCTTGTTCAGCGCTGCATGGATGCTATCGCCCTGCCCTGCCACAAATAGCTCATAGATGTGCTGCGCACGTGTCGTGGAGGCATCCTGCGCAAACGTACCGGAACAGTTGCCTGCCAGGAGCAATATAATTGCCCACCGTACTATAAAGTTTGTCCACTTCATCCTGTTTCTTTATTAATGATGCAAAGTACCCGTATTGACTACCGGCTGTGCAGCCTCATCGGCGCAAAGCACTACCAAGAGGTTGCTGACCATGGCAGCTTTCTTATCTTCATCCAGCTCAACAATCTCCTCCTCGGAAAGTTTATGAAGAGCCATCTTTACCATAGAAACGGCACCTTCTACTATCTTCTCGCGGGCAGTGATGATGGCGGATGCCTGCTGGCGGCGGAGCATTACGGCAGCTATCTCGGGCGCATACGCCAGATAGTTGATGCGTGCCTCGACCACTTCCATACCTGCCATAGCCAGGCGTTCGTTCAGTTTCTGTTCCAGCTGTTCGTTGATTTCCTCGCCGCCGGAGCGGAGCGTCAGTTCTTCCCGGTCCGCCTCGTTGTCATCATAGGCATACTGCCCGGCTACCTGGCGCAGGGCGGCATCGCTCTGTATCTTGACGAAGTTCTCGAAGGCGTTCATACGGTTGGCGACGGCATTGCCGATAGAGATTTGATTGGTGCTGCCGCCAGTCGGTGCAGAGGATGCCATGGTCTGAGAGTCAATCTCGAACATGGCTTTATAGGTATCTTTCAGTTTCCACACCAGTACCAGGCCGATAAGGATGGGGTTACCTATCTTGTCGTTGACCTTGATAGGCTCTACATCGAGGTTGCGGGCGCGGAGCGAGAGTTTCTTCTTGTCCAGGAAGGGGTTAACCCAGAAGAAGCCGGTATCCTTGAAAGTTCCCTTGTACTTGCCGAAGAATACCATAGCACGTGCCTCGTTCGGCTCGAGCTGCATATAGCCGGCAAACAGGATTAACCACACGACGGACAAAAACAAGGAGAGGATAGCGGTAGGTTCGGAAGTCATAAAGCCCCAGACAATGACTGCCGTAAGCACTACCATGTGAAGGAACAAGGCTAAGAAGCCATTCATCTTGAAACCACTGAAGTTCTTTTCGTTCGTTTCCATGTTCAATAGATTTAGTTGATATCATTTTGATATCACAAATATATCGTATTATTTGGAATATATGCAATAGAAAAGGAAGAAAAGAGCGGTTGTTTAACGAATATTAAGAAGGGGATGCCGGTTGCCGGACATCCCCTTCTCCATACTATTATCAGTTCTTGTTCGTGGTGGCGGGTCTTACAGTCGTCTCTGAATATCGCTGTTACTGCTGCGCTGCCCCTTGCTCCGTATGTCGCCGCCGAAGGTATAGCTGGCGCCGACGCGGAAGCTGGTGAAAGAGAACTTGTTATCAACCGTCATCTTCAGGTCATTGGAGTAGATTTCGCCCTTATAGGAAGAGACGACGAGGTCGTTTACATTCAGGCTGAGGCTGAGTTTGTTGTCCAGCAGGCGGTACAGCAAGCCGGCATCGACGCCGTAGGTGGGCTTCATCAGGTAGATGCCCTGGTACTGGCGCGAGGTATAGGAACCGGCAAGCGTGAAGAGGAACGTTTTCTTGGAGTTCAGGAAGAAAGTGTTGCGCAGGCTGGCATTATACGCCCAACCTTCTTCTTCGGGCGAGGTGCCCACGGCAGTGGAAGTAGTGCGGCTGTAGCTTACTCCGTGTTGCAGGTAGCTTTGCAACCACTTGGTACGGAAGGTGTAAGAGTTGTTCAGCCCGAAGGAATGAGTCGTCATGAAGTTCTCCCAAAGGAAGGAACTGACGTTCGTTTCGGGGTCTATATTCACCGCCTGGAAGAATACATCGTCGGAGTAAGAGTAGAAGGCGGACACGTTGAAGTTGTTCTTCAGCGTGTATCCCACTTCGGCATTGTAGGTATAGCTGGGCTTCAGGTCCTCGCGGCCGCGGGCATAGGTGTACTTATTATTATAGAAGGGGAACGGATTGACCATGTTCTGCGACGGACGGGAGATGCGGTTGGAGAAGCTGAGGTTCAGCGCATGCCCCTCGGCGGGCGAATAAAGGAAATAGACGGTGGGGAACAGACGGGTATAGTCGTGCTTGTCCGTCGTATTCTTCGCCTGGGAGATGCCGGTGGTGCGGGTGTGCTCCATGCGCAAGCCCAACTGCATGGAGAAGCGCTCGGAGAATTCGCGGCTATAGTCGGCGTAGAGGGCATAGATTTGTTCTTTGTAACGGAAGTAGTCGTCCTGTACCAGCTCGGGGTCGGTGGTATTGTAATTGATGCGGTTGCGGGTGTTGGTGAAGGATGCTTTGGCGCCGGCGGTTATTTTGTAGGCGTCGAACGGCAGGGTGAAGTCGAGGGCGGAAGAGAACACATCGACCTTGCGCCGTTGGCGGTAGTCAAAGTCGAAGTTGGTGCCGGGCAGCTCCGTCCCGTCGGGTGTCTGGGTATGGGAGACGAAGTCCTGGTCCTCGTCGCGGTTGTCGCGCAGGTAGTCCACGTCCCAGGTCATTTTCCTGCCACGGTCGCCCCAGATTTTGTCGGTGTGGAAGTTCAGGTTGAGGCGGTCAGTGGAGTTGTCGCGGTCGCTGTTGGAGTAGAGGATGGAATCGAGACGGGCGGTGGCGTCATCGTACACATGGGTGCGGGAGAGGGCGTTGTTGTTCTTGGGGGCAGCATGGGTGTAGATGGCTTGCACGCCCACCGTCCAGTTGCGTTCCAGGGCGACGTCCACGCCGGCTTGGCCGTAGATGTTGTTCAGGTGGTTGGTGTAGTCGGTGCGTCCTTCCCAGGTGTTGAGGGGGAAGTAGCGGCGGTTGGTTTCCACGTTTTCATATCCGCCCTGCGTGGTGCCCCCGTTGATGAAGGAAGACACGCGGCCTTTGCTGATATTCAGGTTGACGCTGCCATAGCCGTAGTGGTCGTTCTCGCCGGCGTTGTAAGAGGCGGAAGCGGTACCGCCCAGATAATCTTTGGGACGGGACTTGAGGCGGATGTTGATGATACCGGCATTTCCGGCGGCATCGTATTTGGAAGGGGGCGTGGTGATGACTTCCACTTTCAGTATTTGCGAGGCGTCGTAGGAGCGGAGATAGTCTATCAGTTCGTCGCCGGAGAGCTTCGTTTCGCGGTCGTTGATGTAGATGCGGACGCTGCCTTTGCCGATGATGTCGATGCTGTTCTGACCGACGCGCAGTCCGGGAACCTCGCGCATGAGGTCGAGGGCATTGCCGCCGGCGGAAGCAACGGTGTTGTGGGCGTCGAATACCACTCTATCCACCAGGCGCTTGATGACGGGGCGGGCGGCGGTGACGGTGACTTCGTCGAGCAGTGCGGACGAGGTTTTCAGCATCAGCGTGCCTACGTTGCGGTCGGCTTGCAGGGAGACGGGCAGGTAGAGGTCTTCGCTGCCGATGAGGGTGATATGCAGCAGATATTCGCCGTGGGGCTGGGTAAGGGTGAAGCAGCCTTGGACATCGGTCAGCATACCGGTGATGTAGGTGCTGTCCGCGGCGTTTTTCAGCAGTACGTTGGCTACTTCTACGGGTTGATGGTTCTCGTCTTCCACGCAGCCGGAGAGTTGATAGCTCTGGGCGAACGAGAAAGTTGCTGCGATTGCCAGTAACAAGGTGAAGAGAAGTCTTTTGCAAGTGCTGCTTGATAAATTCGTTTTCATCGTTTATTCAATATTAATGGGTTACTTTTCGTTTTCCGTTGATGCAAAGATAAGGGTAAAAGGTGTCTCAAACGGTCTATATCGGGAAATAAAAAGTCTATATTGGGCGAGAGAATACAGTTGATTATCAAAGCATTATAAATACCAATGTCTATATTGGGCATTATCGGCTCTATATGGCAGCTATATGGGGGAAAAGGAGAGAGAGATTCACCACAGAGGACACAGAGTCTCACAGAGTGTTTGGCTGAATGACAGATACTACAGATTGGCTTAAACTCTGTGAGACTCTGTGTCCTCTGTGGTGAACCCTATATTATCATTCCGCAAACGATAAGCGTATATTTCACCCAGAAAGACACCGAATACTCCGTTTCGCTATCTCCCCCGCCCTCGCAAGGCAGAGTAAATAGAAAACGACTGTATAAATAAGGGAATAGATATGCAGATATACTGAATAATATGCGGACATTATACGAAAACAAGGCGAAGAATATTTAATTCGTCGCAATAGATGGTGTGTTTTGTGGGAATAGATGGTATGTTTTGGGTGAAAAGACTATATGTTTTGCCCGAAAAGACTATATGTTTTGCATGGGGGAACTATAGATGCACCGACCAAAGACTATAGATGCAGCAAAAAGGGAAGGTATGTTGCGCTACAAGGGATAGTAGGAAGAACGGATTTTAAATAGCAGATTGCCGGAATATAGAACATTCACCATCAATAAGAGCACTGATAAAGAGAATTGCATCGCAATATGATTCCTCTTTCATCAAATACCGTTTATATAGACATTGCGCTAATGCGCGAGAGCAGTGCCGCTTCCTTCCGCCTGCCCGCCATGCGAAAACGCGGCAAGCAGCCGCGTTTAAAAATACATTCTGTCACTTTGGAAAGGGAAGAGTGACAAGCTACGAGCTACAAGCTACAAGTACCTTGCGGCGTAACAGCGCAGCACTCGTCACTCGTAGCTCGTAGCTTGTAGCTCAATAAACTCTACGATATCTTCTTTCTCCCCCACTCCCAACTTCTTGCGGATATTCGTCTTGCGCTGGTAGATGGTAGGAATGCTTTGCTGCGTCACTACGCTAATCTCCTTAGTAGAGAACCCGGCGCAGAGCAGGCAGCAAAGTTGTTGTTCCTTGTCGATGAGCAAGTCGCCGAAACGGTGGTTCATCTTGGTGTAGAATCCGTCGTACACGCGGTCTATCACGGGATAAAGGTCTTCCCAAACCAGCAGGCTGTCCACCGGTACCTCGTGGTTGGAGATGCCCGACATACGGCGAAGCAAGTCCTGATTCTGCGAGGTGGGCTGCGTAGCTACCAGGCGGATGATGCCCAACTGTTGCAGAAGTATCTTCCGAAAGAACTGCCCGTTGACCGTTTCCCCGTCCGTACCTGCTTCATCCGGCGCAGGGTTTTCACCCCGCGTGGTGGCTTCTTCCAGCAGGTGGTTCAATGCTTCGATGCGTTCTTCGGCATCTATCAGCCGGTAGCGACGGTTGCGGATGTACAGAAACGCACCACCGCCCACCAGCACCAGTGCCAGCAAGCAGAGCGACAAGGTCAGTTGCATCCGCTGCCGTTCGATGACCAGCAACAGGTTCGCCTGCGAGAGCGATTCCTTGCTTTCTTCTTTGCTACCGAGGGTACTTTGCATCGCCGAGAGGGCGTTCCAGATGGAGTCGTTGTAACGCGCCACGCCCAGGATGTCGAACGTGCGACGGCGGCTATAGTCTATCAGTGCCTGGTAGGTGGCAAATATATTCTCGCTCGTCACGAACTTGCCATTCGGCATAGCCAGCGCGCGACTCTTGTCCAGATAGTATTGGGCGGAATCGAGCTGCCCTTCCTTCAGGAAGGATTCCACCAGCACGGTATATCCCATCGACCTCTGGAAATGATGTTTCTCGCCCAGCAATGCATTCAGGCGGTGCACGGTAGCGATGGCGCCTGCATTGTCATTGCCCAGATAGGACTGATATTGGGCATAGTTGCGCAAGAAGTGTATCACGCTCACGGTATCTTTGTCCTGCAAGCCCAGTTCCACGCTCCGGTTCAGGTAGTAGTCGGCCGAGTCGCCGTGCATCAGCCCCATGGCAAGTCCCTGGGAGAAACAGAGTCCGGCAGTCTCTTTCAGTTGCAACGCGCGGCGGTAAGCACTTACCGTGCGCGGATAGTCTTTCCATACATAGGTATATTGATTGGCTTGCATTCCGAGCATATCTACCGCCTTGTTGGTGTCGCGCAGTGCCAGCGCCTCGGCCAGGCCGGTGTCGAGCAGGGCTACGGAATGCTCGTTCCGATCTGTCCAATAGAGGTACTTGGCTTTCATCAGATAGGACAACAGCAGATGGGAAGTGTCGCGGCGCGCGATGTAGTTGTCGGCGGCGCGCACCACCAGCGTATCTTCCACCATCGAAGAGTTCCATATATAGTGCACGTACGCCCACAGCCAGCCATAAAGCAACCTATCCTCGCCCGAGAGTTGCGACGGTTTCTCTATCTGCATCAACAGGGAGCGGACGCTGTCCGAACTTACTCCTACTTGCCCTTCCGCCATGCGAAGCAGGCGCACGGCATCGGTCTGCCGGCAAGCGGCGAAGCAGAGTATCACAAACAAACATATGAGGAAAGGTAATCGCTTCATTCTTATCTATCTATCAGTCTGATTACAAATATTCTCTCACCGCCGCTTCCAACTGTCCCAACGCCTTTGCCAGCAACGAACGCGGACAACCGATGTTGAGCCGCATGAATCCCTCGCCCGGCGTGCCGAACATGGTTCCGTCGTTCAGCGCCAGGTGGGCTTTGTCGGCAAAGAAGCGCACCAGCTCTTCCTGCTTCATCCCCAGGCGGCGGCAGTCTATATATATAAGGTAGGAAGCCTGCGGACGTATCATGCCGATGGACGGAATGCGCTCGCGCAGGTAGTTCTCTACGAAGTCGATATTGCCCTTTATATAGTCCAGCATCTGTGCAAGCCACTCCTCGCCGTGCGTATAGGCGGCTGCCGCACCGATGTACGCCAGCAGGTGGCCTTCGCTGAACTCGCCCGCTTCCATAAACTCCTGGAAACGGTGGCGGATGTCGTCGTTGACAGTGACGGCATACGAGCTGCCCAGTCCCGGCATATTGAAAGCCTTGCTGGGAGCCATAAAGGTCAGCGAGTTCTGTGCCGCAGCTTCGGACACGGTAGCAAAGGGATGATGCTTGTAGGGAGCCAGCGTCAGGTCGGCGTGTATCTCGTCGGAGATGACCAGCGTGCCGCTATCCCGGCAGATGTCGGCTATCTGCTGCAACTCGGCTACCGTCCACACGCGCCCGCCGGGGTTGTGGGGGTTGCAGAGAATCAGCGCGCGGCAACCGCGGATGTCCCTGGCAAAGCGGGTGAAATCTATCTGGTACTGCCCGTCGCGCAGGTCGAGCGGGGAGTAGACTACCTCGCGCCCCAGCCGCTCCGTCACCAGGAAGAAGGGATGATAGACGGGAGTCATCACCATCACCTTGTCTCCCGGCTGCGTGAAGCATTGCAAGGCAAACGCCTGCCCGCGAACGATGCCGGGCACAAAGGTCAGCATCTCGCGCGCCACCGTCCAACCGTGGCGGCGGTGGAGCCAGCCGCAGATAGACGTGTACCACTCCTCGCAGGCAAAGGTATAGCCCAGCACTTCGTGTTCCAGTCGCTTGCGCAGCGCGTCCATTACAAAAGGCGGGGTGCGGAAGTCCATATCCGCCACCCACATAGGGAGCAGGTCGTCGCGCCCCCAGATATTCTTTACGCCGTCCCACTTCACCGAGTCGGTGCCGCGGCGCTCTATCACTTCATCAAAATCGTATTTCATAATGCTCTTAGATAGGATTTACCATTTATTTGCTTGCAAAAGTACGAAATATCTTCGCTTTTTAAGTAATTTTGCGGACAAGATAAAAAGAACCTCTTATGATTAAAGCCCTGTTTTTTGATATTGACGGCACACTGGTCAGCTTCAATACGCACGAAATCCCCGTTTCTACCATCGACGCGCTGACTGCTGCCAAAGCCAAAGGCATACATATCTTTATTTCCACGGGACGTCCCGCAGCCATCATCAACAACCTCTCCGCCCTGCAGGAACGCAACCTGATAGACGGTTACATCACCATGAACGGCGGCTACTGCTTCGTAGGCGAGGAAGTGATTTACAAAAGCGCCATCCCGCAAGCGGACGTGCAAGCGCTGATGGACTACTGCTCCGCCCACAACTATCCGTGCATCGTGGTAGGCGAGAAGGACATCTGCACCTGCCAGCACGCCGACATCGTCAACGAAATCTTCCACGACTTCCTGAAGGTGGACATACTGCCCGTAAAGACTCCCGAAGAGGCAATACAGGGTAAGGAAATCTTCCAGATGACTCCCTTCATCACCGAAGAGCAGGAACGGGAAGTGCTGCCTTCCATCCCCCACTGCGAGATAGGACGCTGGTATCCCGCCTTTGCCGACGTCACCGCCAAAGGCAATACCAAGCAACGGGGCATTGACGAAATCATCCGCCACTTCGGCATCCGCCTCGAAGAAACAATGGCGTTCGGCGACGGCGGCAACGACATCAGTATGCTGCGCCATGCCGGCATCGGTGTGGCCATGGGCAATGCCCAGGACGACGTAAAGGCTTCTGCCAACTACGTCACCTCTTCGGTGGACGAAAACGGAATAGCCAATGCGCTGAAGCACTTTGGAGTAGTTGAATGAATTTCGTCCCCGACACCCAGAACAAAGAGTTTCAAGACGCCTTGAACCTCATACAGTACACCCGTCAGTCCGTCTTTCTGACGGGCAAGGCAGGTACGGGCAAATCCACCTTCCTGCGATACATCTGCGAGAACACCAAGAAGAAACACGTTGTCCTCGCCCCTACCGGGATAGCCGCCATCAATGCCGGGGGCAGCACCCTGCACAGTTTCTTCAAGCTGCCCTTCTATCCCCTGCTGCCCGACGACCCCAACTTCAGCCTGCAACGCGGACGCATCCACGAGTTCTTTAAGTACACCAAGCCCCACCGTAAGCTGCTCGAAGAGCTGGAACTGGTCATCATCGACGAAATATCTATGGTACGCGCCGACATCATCGACGCCGTGGACCGCATCCTGCGCGTCTACTCCCGCAACCTGCGCGAGCCCTTCGGCGGCAAACAGATATTGCTCGTAGGCGACGTCTTTCAGTTGGAGCCCGTAGTGAAGGGAGACGAGCGCGAGATACTGAACCGCTTCTACCCCACTCCCTACTTCTTCTCGGCAAGGGTATTCGGTCAGATAGACCTCGTCTCCATAGAACTGCAAACGGTATACCGGCAGACGGACAAGGCCTTCGTCAACGTACTGGACCACATCCGCAACAACACCGTAGGCGCCCCCGAACTGCAACTGCTCAACACCCGCTACGGCACGCAGATAGAACAGTCCGAAGCCGATATGTACATCACCCTCGCCACCCGCCGCGACAACGTAGACCACATCAACGAAAAGAAACTGGCGGAGCTTCCCGGCGAACCGGTAACCTTCTACGGCGAAATCACCGGCGACTTCCCCGAAAGCAGTCTGCCCACCTCGCAGGAACTGGTACTGAAACCGGGCGCGCAAATCATCTTCATCAAGAACGACTTCGACCGCCGCTGGGTGAACGGAACCATCGGCGTGGTCAGCGGCTTCGACCCCATCGAAGAAACCCTCTACGTCATCACCGACGACGGCAAGGAGTGCGACGTCAAACCCGAGTCGTGGCGCAACATCCGCTACCGGTACAACGAAGCGAAGAAGGAAATCGAAGAGGAAGAACTCGGCACCTTCACCCAATATCCCGTGCGCCTGGCGTGGGCGATTACCGTGCACAAGAGCCAGGGACTGACCTTCAGCCGCGTAGTCATCGACTTTACCGGCGGTGTCTTTGCCGGCGGGCAAGCCTACGTGGCACTGAGCCGCTGCACCTCGCTCGAAGGTATCCAGTTGCGCAAACCCATCAGTCGTGCCGATGTCTTTGTCCGTCCCGAGATAGTCAGCTTCTCCGAGCGCTTCAACAACCGGCAAGCCATAGACCGCGCCCTGAAGCAAGCCCAGGCGGACGTGCAGTACGTGGCCGCCGCCAAGGCATTCGACGCCGGAGACTTCGACACCTTCCTCAACGAGTTCTTCAAGGCGATTCACTCCCGCTACGACATCGAGAAGCCGCACGTGCAACGCCTCATCCGCCGCAAACTGAATACCATCAACCTGCTAAGGGAAGAAAACCGCGCCCTGAAGCAAGCCGCGCTGGACAAGGAAAAGGCACTGGTACGCTACGCCCGCGAATATATACAGATGGGCGACGAATGCCTGAAGATGGATATGAAAGACGCCGCCATGAAGAATTATGAAAAAGCCGTGACACTCTGTCCCAAATTCAAAGAGGCGTGGAAGAAAATAAAGAAACTGGAGAAAGAAATGCTTAAACGGTAACTTACTTGTTTATAAGCAGATTATTCCCTATTTTTGTCCCGACCAAAACATCGCGCCTATGCTCCTGAAGCTTTACGAAAAAAACAACAACCCCGCCGACCTGCAACAGGTAATAGACCTGCTGAACGACGGCGGTATCATCATCTACCCCACCGACACCATGTACGCCATCGGTTGCCACGGCTTGAAGGAGCGTGCCATCGAACGCATCTGCCGCCTGAAGGACATAGACCCGAAGAAGAACAACCTCTCCATCATCTGCTACGACCTGAGCAAAGTGAGCGAATATGCCAAGGTGGACAACACCACCTTCAAACTGATGAAACGCAACCTGCCCGGTGCCTTCACCTTCATCCTGAACGGTACCACGCGCCTGCCCAAGATATTCCGCAACCGCAAGGAAGTGGGCATCCGCATGCCGGACAATGCCATCAGCCAGGAGATAGCCCGCCTGCTCGACGCCCCGCTTATGACCACTACCCTGCCCCACGACGACCACGAGGACATAGAGTACTGCACCGACCCCGAACTGATAGACGAGAAGTTCGGCGACATCGTAGACCTGGTGATTGACGGCGGCATCGGCAACACCGAAGGCTCTACCATTGTGGACTGCACCGGCGGCGAAGCGGAGATTGTGCGCCAGGGACTGGGCTGGCTGGACGAAGGGTAGTTCCGCCTTTTTATCCGTTCACTTCAAACTTTTTCAGCCTTTCCTGTGTTTCTTTCTTATAAGGAACGCAAATGTTATGAGCACCAAGGAACAATACTGGAAATACTCGCTAATCGCCATTATCATCGGATTGGGCATTATCCTCTTCAGACAAATCATTCCCTTCCTCGGCGGACTGCTGGGGGCACTGACCATCTATACCCTGGTAAGAAAGCAGATGATACACCTGACCGACAAGCGGAAGATGAGGCGCAGCATTGCCGCCACCCTCATCACGGCAGAGGCTATCCTGTGCTTTCTCGTTCCCCTGGGACTGGTAGTGTGGCTGGCAGTAGCCAGCTTGCAGAACATCAACCTCGACCCGCAGACCATCATCGCCCCTTTTGAGGAAGCTGCCAACATCATCAAAGCAAAAACAGGTTATTACATATTGGGGAAAGACAGCGTTGCCTACGTCATCTCACTGCTTCCGCGCATAGGACAGGCGATTATGGAGGGCATCAGTAGCTTTGCCATCAATGTATTCGTGCTTGTGTTCGTGCTCTACTTCATGCTGATAGGCGGGAAGAAGATGGAGCAGTATGCTGACGACATTCTCCCCTTCAACGACGTCAATACCCGGAATGTAGTACATGAGATAAACATGATTATCCGCTCCAATGCCATCGGCATCCCGCTATTGGCTATCATACAAGGCAGCGTAGCCATGATAGGTTACTGGATATTCGGCGCTCCCAACATCCTGTTCGCAGGGTTTCTGACTTGCTTTGCCAGCATCATCCCAATGGTAGGCACGGCGCTGGTATGGTTTCCGATAGCCGTCTATATGGCACTGATAGGCAACTGGGTGCAAGCCATCGGGCTCGCCGTCTACGGCGGCGTGGTTATCTCACAACTCGACAACCTGATCCGCTTCATCATACAGAAGAAGATGGCGGACATCCATCCGCTCATCACTGTCTTCGGAGTCGTCGTCGGCCTGCCTCTTTTCGGGTTTATGGGCGTCATCTTCGGCCCGCTAATGCTCTCCCTCTTCTTTTTGTTTGTGGATATGTTCAAGAGGGGATATCTGGATGCGGGGAAGAAGGTGCAATAAAGCAATGCGCTTGTTTCCTGCCGGTAAGGAATGCCCGCAATGATTCGTAACGGTTTCCGGTTATTCGTATTCCAGTACCTTCCTTAGCGGAGCCAGCAGCCTTTCCAACACATTCCGGTCGGCAAGGATGATATCTGCCGTACCTTTCAGTTCGCGCGATACGGGCAGTTGTTTGTCATAGTTGGTCTTCAGTCCGGCAGGCAGTGCGATTTCCACTACATACATACCTTCCTCGTTCGGGGCAGGCGAAACGCTCTTCACCTCGCCTTTCACATAGCCGAACTCCTGGTCGGGGTAGTTGTTCAGGCGTATGTTCACCCGCTGGCCGGCATGTACCTTACCGGAACCTTGCAATGGCAGCAAGGCCCTGCCCAGTACGGTGGAACTGTCCGAAGGCTGAACCATAAAGACCGTTTCGCCCGACTTCACATTCTGGTTGCGGCTCCATACGGTCATGAAAGTGACTTTGCCGCTGACGGGGCTTTTCAGCAGATAGGAATACTCCCAGGCACTCAACTGGGCGGCCAGTTGCTCCACCGCGTTCTTCAAGTCGGTGCGGTGCGTCTGTTCTTCGTCGTAGGCTTGCTTGCGGATATCCAGCAGGTTCTCTTCGTGCTGCACCAACTGCATCTCTGCCTGGAGCAGGCTCATCCGTGCATTCTCTTGCGAACGGAGACTTTGCAGGTACTTACTGCCCGACTCTTCAAAATCGGCAGCTATCAATACTTTGCGCGTATACAGGATGGAATCGCGATGATACATGCTTTGGGCGAGTTTCAAGTCCTTTTCGGTCAGCGTATATTCCCGCTCTGCCAACCGTAGGTAGGAGCGCTGCCCGTCCAACTGACGCTCTTGTGCGTGGAGCTTCTTGGTGTAGTAGTCCAGTTCCATAAAGCGGGCATAGTTGGTGAGAGAGGTTATGAAGTCTGCAAAGGCAGATTGCAGTTCGCCCAGTTGCAGGCGCTTGCCGGTGAAAAGCGACACGCCTATCTGCCAGTCGTAGTCGGCTTTACCCCACTCCTGCATCCGCTTCGACAGCCAGCGTACATCTTCGGAAGAGGCCGCATTGCTGATAACCCCCAAGTCAGTATTGGTTTCAACCGGACTCCCGTTCGTCACGTAGAGCGTATCGAGCTTTCCGGTGGCATGCGCCAATACAAAGGCGGGCGGCTCTTCGGTGGCAAGGGTTACTTCCGCCATCAAGGTGTCCGGGTACTTGAATATCCAGCAGCCTATCAGCAGAACCAACAGGATGACCGCCAAAGCCGTGATGCCGCATCTCACCACCCACGGCGAAATGTGGTTCATCACTTCCTGCACCTCTTCGCTGCGCAGCTCTATATGCTTATATGTCTTCTCTTCCTCTGCCATTAGTTACCCAGTTCCAACTGATTCTTTACTAACCGGTAATACAGTCCTTTCCGTTGCGTCAGTTCCTGATGCGTGCCTTCTTCGGCTATGCAGCCGTTGTCCAGCACTATAATCTTGTCGGCATCCTTCACCGTGCTCAGGCGATGTGCCACTACAACCACGGTCTTTCCTTTATAGAACTCGTACAGATGCCCCATGATTTCCTTCTCATTGTTGGCATCGAGCGCATTGGTAGCTTCGTCGAAGAAGAGGTATTCCGGATTCTTGTACACCGCGCGCGCTATCAGGATGCGTTGCCGTTGCCCCTGACTGATGCCGTTGCCTTCCATACCGATCTTGGTATTATAGCCCAGGGGAAGCGAGTCGATGAAGTCGCGGATATTCGCTACCGTCACGGCGTGTTGCAGGCGTTCGAGGTCTATCTGTTCTTCGCCCACGGCAATGTTCTGCGCAATGGTTTCGGAGAAGATGAAGCCGTCCTGCATCACAGCGCCTGTCTTGGCACGCCACAGATGCGGGTTTATGTTCTCCAGCGGAGTTTCGTTCACCTTCACCGTGCCCTGGTTGGGGGTATAGAAGCCGAGCAGCAGTTTTATGAGAGTGGTCTTTCCGCTTCCGCTTCCGCCTACAATGGCGGTGACTTTATGCTCGGGGATGTGCAACGTCACGTCTTTGAGCACATAATTGCGGTCGGCGCCGCTGTAACTGAAATATACGCCTGTCATCTTCAGGTCGCGCTTCTCCGGCAGGTAGGGAAGTTTGGAAGTTATATCCATCTCTTCGTCCGGCTTTCCATGTATCTCGTTCAGGCGCTCCAAACTGATCTTAGCATCCTGGCACTGCTGGGAGAAACTGATAAGAGAGGATATCGGCGCACTGAGCTGACCTATTATATAGGTAAGGGACATCATCATACCGAGTGTCATATGTCCTTCCACCACTGCTTTGGCGGCAATGTACGAGACAATGATATTGGTAGTCTGGTTGAAGAAGACAGAACCCACCTGCTGTATCTGCCCCACGGCAAGTCCCTTGACACTGATCTTGAAAAGATTCACCTGGATACGTTCCCATTGCCAGCGCTTCTGTGTCTCGCAGTTGTTCAGCTTTATCTCCTGCATACCGGTCACCATCTGTATAAGGCTGCTTTGCTGGCTCGATGCCTGGGAGAAGCGACGGGTATCCAGTTCGCGGCGGTACTTCATGAAGGCAAGAATCCAAAGCACATACAGCCCGTTGCCCACAAAGAAGATGCACAATATCGCTACATTATAATAGGCAAGCACTATCGAAAAGATGAAGAAACTGACAAAGGAGAAAAGCGTAGTGATGGACGAACTGGTAAGGAATGTCTTGATGCGGTCGTGGTCGCCGATGCGCTGCATGATATCGCCCACCATCTTCGTATCGAAGAAATGGAGTGGGAGCTTCATCAGCTTTGCAAGGAAGTCGGAGATCAGCGATATGGAGATACGCGTATTGACGTGAAGCAATATCCAACTGCGGATGAACTCCACGGAAAGCTGGGACACGGAGATAACAAGCTGGGCTATCAGTACCAGCGTGATAAAGTTCAGGTTGCCGTCGCGAACACCGATATCGACCAATGCCTGTGTCAGGAAAGGAAGGATGAGTTGCAGCAGGCTGACGGTCAGCATGCCCAATATCAGTTGGTGCAACTGTTTCTTGTAAGGAGTAAGGTATTTGAGGAAGAAAGAAAGTTTCCGCCCTTTGTCTTCTTCTTCGCCCTCTTCTTTGTAGAAGTCAGGGCTGGGTTCAAGCAATAAAGCCAGTCCCTTGCCTACACCGCCCTGCTGGGTGGAGATCCAGGAATGCCTGACTTCCCGCTCGGTACAGGTAATCAGTTGCTTGCCCGGGTCGGCTATCTGAAAGCGGTAATTGCCTTTCTTCCCTTTTATGCCATAGCATACCACAAAATGATTCTGATTCCAATGGAGAATGCAGGGCAACGGCGTGTCGTTCGTCAACTGGTCAAAGGACAGCGCCACACCCGCAGTACGCATCCCTATGGACTCCGCCGCATCACTGATGCCCAGCATGGAAACCCCATCCCGGGAGACAAAGGAGCGTTCGCGGAGTGTCTGCAGCGAGTACGACTTTCCATAGAACTTGGCAATCATGCGCAGACACGTAGGACCGCAGTCCATCATATCCATCTGGACATAAAACGGAAAACTCTTCATAACTTAGAAACCCATTCTATGAGTATCGACCTGCTTCAACCTCTTCTCCTTATATCCGCCGAACGAATAACGGATGGATAAAGACGCGAAACGGCTATCCTTGATCGTTTTTAAAGAATAATCGAGTGGAGCATGTTTCGACTTTTCCACCATATTATAAGTATTGAACAAGTCCTCACCTTTCAGGATAAAGTTCCAACGCCCGCCCTTGGGCTGCCACATCAGGCTGACAGAGGTATAAAGCCAGTC
>ENA-UEQB01001731-UEQB01001731.1-human-gut-metagenome-genome-assembly--contig:-NODE-1731-length-17524-cov-6.009629_pt1 | contig 17524 bp, 14 predicted proteins | sample MGYA00242901_ERZ507918 | MGnify/ENA primary metagenome ERZ507918 (study PRJEB26167, sample SAMN06115405) | human gut metagenome | host: Homo sapiens | place: China:Sichuan | collected 2016-04-06... | reverse complement strand
GGGGGTTAGGTAATTACCTAACTCTCTTCGTATATATAAGCAAATAGGTCAGTAATAAGATTGTTGAAAAGAGATAAGGATTCAGTTTTTGAAAGATTGGTTTTAATATAAGGTAAAAAGAACCTGTTTTTAGGAATAACGATTAGTATGTTTGAATGAATTGATTAGTAAGGTAATATGCGTAAAAAGATTCTGTTTATAGCAGGAATGATGGCTTGCTGTACTTGGGTGAGTGCACAGGAAATATCCCGGACCTGGGTGGCTGATAAAGGCAATGGTACTTATCAGAACCCTGTTCTATATGCCGACTACTCCGATCCGGATGTATGTGCGGCAGGAGATGATTTCTATATGACGGCTTCCAGTTTTAATTGCATACCGGGACTTCCTATACTTCATTCCCGTGATCTGGTAAACTGGTCGCTGGTGAATTATGCGCTGCCGGTACAGGAACCCAAAGAGTTTTTCGATAAAGCGCAGCATGGGAAAGGTGTATGGGCTCCTGCTATCCGCTTTCATAAGGGAGAGTTTTATATTTATTGGGGCGATCCGGATTATGGAATCTACATGATAAAGACCAGAGATCCGAAAGGATCATGGAGCAAACCCGTATTGGTGAAAGCCGGAAAAGGAATGATCGACCCGACGCCACTTTGGGACGAGGACGGGAAAGTATATCTGATACATGCTTATGCCGGCAGTCGCAGCGGAGTGAACAGCATTCTGGTTATTTGCGAACTGAATGCGGAAGGAACGGAAGTGATCTCCGATCCGGTAATGGTGTTCGATGGAAATGACGGGAAGAACCATACGGTAGAAGGACCGAAGCTCTATAAACGAAATGGTTACTATTATATTTTTGCTCCGGCAGGAGGGGTAGCAACCGGTTGGCAATTGGTACTTCGCTCAAAGAACATCTATGGCCCTTACGAATCGAAAATCGTGATGGCACAAGGAAAGACAACGATAAACGGACCTCATCAGGGTGGTTGGGTAGACACCAACACAGGAGAATCCTGGTTCGTCCATTTTCAAGATAAGGGTGCTTACGGACGTGTGATTCATCTGAATCCGATGATGTGGATAAATGACTGGCCTGTAATCGGAGTGGACAAGGATAAAGACGGTTGCGGTGAACCTGTAACGACTTATAAGAAACCGAATGTGGGAAAGACCTATCCGATCGCTACTCCGCCGGTGAGTGACGAATTCAATACCCGGCATTTGGGATTACAATGGCAATGGCATGCCAATAAAAAAGACACTTACGGGTTTACTACCGATTTGGGATTTATCCGTCTTTATGCAGGCAGCCTTTCGAAAGAGTTTGTGAACTTCTGGGAAGTTCCTAACCTGCTGATGCAAAAGTTCCCGGCTGAAGAGTTTACAGCTACGACCAAGCTGACATTTACTGCCAAGCAGGATGGAGAACAAACCGGAATCATTGTGATGGGATGGGATTATAGTTATCTTTCTATTCGCAAGGCGGGAGATCAGTTTATTCTGCAACAGGCAGTTTGTAAGGATGCGGAACAGCAAAATCCCGAACAGATAAAAGAATTGGCAAACATTCCGGTAAAATATCTAAAGATGCCGGGAGTAGCAGATAATGAATGGCAAACAGTTTATTTACAGGTAAAGGTTCGGAAAGGAGCCGTTTGTACATTTGCTTATAGTCTGGACGGGAAGAAATATACGACAGTGGGAGAGTCTTTCACAGCCCGTCAAGGCAAATGGATTGGAGCCAAAGTCGGACTATTCTGTGTGTCTCCGGATTAAGGCAATCGGGGATGGGCAGATGTCGATTGGTTTCGGATGGATAAGTAATTGACCAATCAATAATTGACAAAGAGAAATAAAGATTAAGAATTAACTCGAAGATATCAGATTAAGATGAAAAAGATTGTAGTAGGTTTGGCTGTGATGTTAAGTTTCTGTACGTGTGCTCATCAGCCGTCCGGTACATTGGATGTGAATAAGGCATTGGACTATTGTGCAGAGCAGACACAACGTACGCTTGCGGAACTGAAAACAGACTCCGGCATCGACTATACAATGATGCCACGTAATATCATGACTGACGAACATCATTGGAATTGTCGGAAAGCGACGAAGGAAGAATGGTGTGCCGGTTTCTGGCCCGGAGTATTGTGGTATGATTACGAATATACGAAAGATAAACAGATTCAGGAAGAAGCGGAGAAGTTCACGAACTCTCTGGAGTTCCTTTCCAGGACTCCGGCTTTCGACCATGATTTGGGCTTCCTCGTGTTCTGTAGCTACGGAAATGGTTACCGCCTGACCAAGAATCCGGCTTACAAACAAGTGATTCTTGATACAGCCGATACGTTGGCTACTCTGTTCAATCCCATCGTAGGAACCATCCTTTCATGGCCTCGTGAAGTGGAACCTCGCAACTGGCCGCACAATACCATCATGGATAACATGATTAACCTCGAAATGCTTTTCTGGGCAGCGAAGAATGGTGGAAATCCTTATTTATATGATATTGCCGTTTCTCATGCCGATAAAACGATGAAATGCCAGTTCCGTCCCGACTATACATCTTACCATGTAGCGGTATACGACACCATTACAGGTAATCTGATAAAAGGAGTAACGCACCAAGGTTATGCCGACAGTACCATGTGGGCGCGTGGTCAGGCATGGGCAATCTATGGATACACGGTAGTTTATCGTGAAACGAAAGATCCTAAGTATCTTGATTTCGCGCAGAAAGTGACAGATGTCTATCTCGAACGTTTGCCGGAAGACAAGGTTCCTTATTGGGATTTCAGTGCACCGGGAATACCGGATGCTCCGCGTGACGCTTCTGCTGCGGCAGTGGTGGCCTCTGCTTTGCTTGAATTATCCACTTACCTCCCGAATGGAACAGGAAAACGTTATAAAGATGCTGCTATTGAAATGCTGGCAAGCCTGAACTCTGACAGTTATCGGAGTGGCAAGAGCAAACCGTCCTTCCTGCTTCATAGCGTAGGACATTGGCCGGCTCATTCCGAGATAGATGCTTCTATTATTTATGCAGATTATTATTATATCGAAGCCTTGTTGAGGCTGAAACGTCTGCAAGAAGGAAAGAATGTAATTAAATAAAGAAGATTTATATCGAATAAAACACTATCTTTATCACAGTTATTTAACAATAAATCTATGTTGTATGAAACAGTGCATTAAAACAAATGGGGTTTTATTCTTTTTTTGTTTGATATCATTAATCATTACTGCACAGGAGCAATCAGTGCAGTCTAATATCAAATGCTTGAATTATCCTAGTTCGTTTGAGTTATTGCTTCGGCATTTTAAAGGAAAAATTGTATATATTGATGTAATGGCATCTTGGTGTAAACCCTGTCTGGCAGAACTCAAAGAATATGAAAAAACAGATGATTTTTTCAAAAAGAATGATATTGTAAGACTTTTTATTTCAATAGATGAACCCAAGGATTGGAATGCCTGTTTGAAAAGATTGGATGAAAGATTATTAAATGGGTATTTTGTCACCTATCATCGACCAGAGAATAGTGTTGAGAATAATAAATTTTCTGTTGAAGTGGAGAAGTTGTTTGTCACTTATGATGAGAAAGGTAATTTCGCCGGGCTTTCAGTTCCTCAGTTTATTATTGTTAATAGGGAGGGAACTATTGTAGAATATAAGGCACAAAGACCAAGCAATCCGGAGGAATTGAAGAATCAGTTGAAACAATACTTGGAATAATATGAGGAAAGACTCCCAAAAACGAAAAGCTCTGCAAGAACGAAGGTTCCGTGCAGAGCTTTTTTTACTGGTTAGGGTTAGGTTTATTTTATTGTTTTACCTTGATGATGTCATAATTCAGATCGCTGACAGCTTCTTGCAAGCTATCGTTCACCAAACGAAGAGTGGTGTCGTTAACAACCACGAAATACATCGGAGCTTCACCATCCTTCGGAGTTAACTTAACAGCAGTAACAGGTTTTTTGTTCACAACCTTGTGTACTGTTTGTTGTTTTCCTTTTGAAGTGAAAGTCTTGTTTTGTCCTTGACCTTCAGCATCGAGGTAAGTCATATCCAGTGTATACGCAGTATCCACACCGTCAGTTGCAGCGTTCAGGGTCAGTACATAGTCAATACCCGGACCGTCGGCAGCAGGAAGAGTACCTTCATAAACTTCAGTCAATTCGGTAATCGGAGTCATAGCAAGAGCTAGACTGTCTGCTTGAGCCTCTGCGGCTTTGTTTGCTTTTGATTGGCATGATGCCAAAGCAGCTACGACTGCTGCTAACATAATTACTTTTTTCATCGTTAAGTGCTTTAAGTTAATATAAATATAGTGAGCTATTGCTCGTTTTTTGCTATCCTATTCCTGTTCATCGTCCCGTTTGATGACAAGCAGTTTGTCTACTCGTCCGCGGTCCATGTCCACCACTTCGAATTGCAGATTCTTGTAGGTGAAGATGTCTCCCGCTTTCGGGATACGGCCAATCAGGAACATGGCTAATCCCCCCAGAGTGGTGAAGTCTTCCGATTCCAGATCTTCATAGGATAAAATCCCCATTTCCTCCATGAAGTCGTCGATGTTCATTGAAGCTTCCACCAGCATCGAACCATCCTGCCTTGTGACGATTTCTTCTTCTTCCATTTCATCCTCTTCAAGGATGTCTCCGAAGATACTTTCGGTCAGGTCGTGCAGTGTGATAATGCCTTCTGTGCTGCCATACTCGTTAACAACAACTCCGAACTTGTTTTTGTTCTTCTTAAATAGCTCTAAAACTTTATTTGCATATAAACTTTCCGGAATAAAGAGGGGAGGACGGGCTATTTCGCGTAAGTTAAACAGCTTTTTACTGCCTATCATCAGGATAATATCCTTTACGGAAACTACACCGATAATCTCATCTTTCCGTTCGTCCACCAACAGATATTTGCTATAATGTTCTTCTTCGATTGTCTTCATCACCTTTTCCTGCGTATCATCAGGGTGAAGGATAATGAGATCTCTGCGATGCGTCATCAGTTCGTTAGCCCGTTTGTCGGAGAAGCGGAACACATCACGTATCATTTCCGTTTCCTCTTTGTCAATCACACCCTGTTCCGAACTTTGATGGAGAATCATTTTGATTTCCTCCTGCGTCATGGGGCGTTCTTCGCTTTTCAAACCGATGAGTTTATTCAGTAGCCGGGTAGAGACACTCAGCAACCATACAAAAGGATAAGAAACCTTTGTCAGGAGAATCATGACCGGGCTGAACAAAGTGGCGTATCGCTCCGGATTACTAAGAGCGATAGATTTGGGTACTAGCTCTCCGATAATCAGAGAAAGATAGGTAATGATTGCTACGGTAGTAATCATTGCCAGGTTGCGTGCATAAGCTTCTGCGCCCGGAATGAGGGAAAAGAAAGGAACGAGGTCGTCGGCAATAGCCACACCACCATACGCACCGGATACGATACCGATCAGCGTAATACCGATCTGAATGGTAGATAAGAATTTTTCCGGTTCTTCCAATTGTTTTAAAACTCCACGGGCTGATTTGTTACCTTTTGCGACAAGTGTTTCAAGACGTGCTTTGCTGGATGATACCAGCGCAATTTCATACATGGCAAAAATGCCATTCAGTACAAGTAAGAGAAGTATGATAAGAAATTCCATAAATGGATTAAAATGGTTATAGGGTCGAAATTACAAGAAATCAGGGCACTATGCAAATCTATGTTATAGATTAATGATTTTTTAATAATAGTGTGTCCTTTTTTATCAAAAACAGAGGAGGAGATACTGCGGTTGACAAACCGCAGTATCTCCTCCTCTGTTTTTGATTTAGGAACGATGTCCGTTATTATTTAGCGTAGGTTGCTGCTTTTGCTTTTGCACGTTCGATACGTTTCATGGTATCCGGGTGTGACGAGAACATCTTTTGCAGGTAAGAAGCTTGTGGAGCATCTTTCGACAGTTCGGACAACTTAGTCAGTGAGTTAGCCATTGCATACGGGTCGATACCGTTCTTTACACAGAACTCTACTCCGTAATCATCCGCTTCGCTTTCCTGCTTCTGTGAATATTGTGCGCCTGCCAGAGCTTCAGCCATAGCTCCCAGCTCGGAGTCGGTCAGTTTGGCTACTTTATCGCTGCTGGCACCTGCTGCATTCTTCACGGCTGAACGGAGATAAGCATTCTTCATGGCATCTTTAGAATCTGTGTGAACTACGTGGCCAATCTCATGTCCTACCACTGCCATCACTTCTTCATCCGTCATCACATCCATCAGACCGGCGCAAATACGTACACTACCGTCGCCACAAGCGAAAGCATTTACGTCTACCACTTCATATACACCAAAGTTAAGTTTCAGTCCATCCACTTCTTTGATATGTCCCGTCAATTTCTCCAGACGTTTGCCATATTCAGTATCAGGTTTGGTCAATGGATTATGAGCATCCATCCATACCATATACTCCTTACTCATGTTGGCGATGTCCGCATCAGATAAAGTAACGGCTGATACTACGTCTTTACCGGCTTGTAACGCTTTTCCCAAATTAATCTTCTTGCCGAATTGTGCAGAAGCTGTCATACCCATGCCTAACAATACGAAGGCAATCATAGCGATTTCTCTTTTCATACTCTTTTCTAGTTTACAGTTTTATGCATAAATTAATACTCAAATGTTATTCCTAATGTGGGGAGCAATGTCCCGCTTGATTGTTTGAGGCGTTTCATTTTATAGTGTTGACTGTCGGCAGGGGCTTCCGGATTTTCGATGATACCGGTGCTCATCAGTACATCTTGCTGTTTCAGTTTGCTTACCGTGATATTTTGCAAATCAAGATAGAATCCTAGCATACAATGTTTCAGATAAAATGTCTTGTCGATACGGAGGTCTACCTGTGCAAAAGCCGGAAGACGTTCTTTATTATATTTAGAATAGTCGTAATATGCTTTACCTTGTGCATCCCAGGCAGATACCAGAGATGACTTTTCTTCATCATAAGGCGTATAAGGAGCACCGCCGATGCAACTGACTTTCATCCCGACACTCCATTGGCGTGGCAGATTGTAGGTTCCCCGTAAGTTGAAGATATACCGGTTGTCCCATGCGGATGCAATGTATTCACTCTCTTTGTCGTTGCGGTATTCGCTTTTAAAGATGGTAAAGGAAGAAGCCAGATTCAGTTTCTTGGCGATCAGCCATTTCACCAAAATCTCCGCACCATACGAACGTCCCTGGGCGGTGGAGGTCAGCAATTCGTTGCCAATCACCCCGTAGTCATTTCCTTTGCAGGTAAGAGGAATGCCATCCACAACGGAGAGCGGAATTTTATCATAATCTTTGTAGAATCCTTCCACGGAAACTTCGAAAGTATCTCCTTTGCGCCAACTGATACCCAGACTTTCCTGGCTGACTTTCATATAGCGGAGATTGTATTTGTTGACATACGTTCCGTTATTATCCTTAAAACCGAGAGCCGTGTAAGGAGGCAACTGGTAATAAAGTCCTGCATTTCCGCTTAAAAACCAGTGATCGGCAAGTTGATAGGAAAGCGATATGCGTGGTGAAAGCTGGTCGGAGAGTGATTTCATCGCCGATGAATAATTGTTGGCATCCGCTCTCAATCCCAAAGAAGCAGTGAAGCGTTCGTCCATCGAAGAGTAGCTGATAGTGCCGAAAAGTCCCCAGCGCATCATCCCCAAATAAGTATGGTAATCAAACGTTTGTGCCTGATTGGTATATGCCTTTTGAAAGGTGGTGTTGGTATATTGGCTGTAATCCAGGTTCAATCCGAGGTTGACCTTCCAGTTGCGGAAAGAAGAATTGTTTTCGAAACGGAATTTTGTCTCTTGTTCGGTAGAACGGAGGCGGAGCATCAGATTTTCCGGAATACTTTCATCATTCTGACGGTATTTGGTGTTGCGGTTGTTCAGATAGCTGTGACTGACTACCACTGACTGCACATGTGCGCCTGCATAATGACGATAAACGGCTCCCAATGTAAATGTCTCCTGCTTGATTTTCGGCAGGTAACTAAGAATATATTCGTTGTCTTCGCTATCCGCTTTCGTGTTCAATCGCATATTGTCGATTCCTCCGAGTCCCAGCACTGTCAACTCGTTCTGTTCGTTAAACCGGGTTTTCAATTTGAACTGCGCATCGGTGAAAGTCGGCAGGAAAGGGAGGTCGAGCATATCAAACAGGAATTGTAGATAAGATTGACGTATAGATACCAGATAAGAGGTCTTTTTCCCGATATGCCCGTTGGAGGCGAGCGAGACTTCGGATGCTCCGAGGGTAGCCTTTACAGAGTTGTGCTCCATATCTCCGTCGCGCAACTTGAAATCAAGAACGGAACTAAGTGCGTTTCCTCTATCAGTGGGGAAAGCACCGGTGTAGAAATTGACTTCACGTATCAGGTCGGCATTGAGGATTCCCACCGGACCACCGGAGGCTCCTTGCGTACTGAAGTGATTGATATTGGGAATTTCCACTCCATCCAAGTAGAAACGGTTTTCAGAAGGAGAACCACCGCGCACAATCAAGTCGTTGCGGTATCCAATTGGTGAGAAGGCAACTCCCGGATAAGACTGAACAATACGTGAAATGTCCCGATTAGCTCCCGGACTTTTTTCTATTTCCTGCAATCCGATAATGCGCAGGCTGACGGGGCTTTCCAAATCACGTCGGAAAGGAGAAGCGGTGACGGTTACTCCTGCGAGTTCGGTCAGGTTCTCTTCCATCTCTATCGAGATATTCAGATCTTTGGTAGATACAATATATTCGGGAGTAGTGACACTTTTGTAGCCGATGGCAGTTGCTTGCAGGCGGTAGATGCCGGGAGGTACTTGTTCGATGGTGAAATGGCCTTCCGCATTGGTGACGCCACCTTTGTTCAGCCCGAGAACCATTACGTTAATGAACTCTAATGGTTGACGGCTGTTTTTCTCAATAACCGTTCCCCTGATTCGATGTACAGGTTGTGCCTGTAGCAGGGAAAGTAGAAGGTTTGAAAATAGTAGCAGTGTCAACAGTCTTTTCATGTGATTGCGAATTATTGCTGCGAAAGTACAAAAAAAGTATTAAAGAATGATACCTTCCGTGAATAAAAATAGAGTCACTTCTTATTTGGTTCGTTTTACTTCCTGATAAAGTTAGCCGGATTTTGTTTCTCATTTCATTTTTATGTCTTATTTTTGTAGGACATATTAAAAACAGATTCCTTATGAAGACTGTAAAATTGATCACTTGTAATGATGCGATGAAGGCACATATCCTTCAGGGAGCATTGGAGAATGAAGGCATCGAGTCTATTCTGCACAATGAGAACTTCTCTACTTTGTATAAAAGTTGCGTGAGTAGTATAGCAGGGGTGGATATATTGGTGGCAGATGAAGACTACGAGAATGCTGTTCAAGTGTTGAAGGATAACGATAGTTGGCCGGAAGAATTAACGCTTTGTCCGTATTGCGGTTCATCGGACATTCAGTTGGTTTTGAGAAAAGGAAAGCGCTGGCGTGCGATGGGGGCTGCTATCATTTCTGCATTAATGGTCATTCCCCCGGGAGACAACCACTGGAACTATACCTGTAAACAATGTCATAAAACCTTTGAAATGCCGGTTTCTAAATTTGATCCTTCCGCAGTAGCAGAGGAATAACTATATCTAACTATATAACACACAATGAAAAAGAAAAAACTTCTATTAATTGCTCTTTTTTTAGTATGGGTGGCTCCTTCGTTTGCTGCCAAAGTAGATACTTTATTAATTAAAAGTCCTTCCATGAATAAGGATGTGCAAGTGGTGGTGGTAACGCCGGATGCTGCGCTGGGGAAGAAAGCAGTAGTTTGTCCCGCCATTTATTTGTTGCACGGTTACGGTGGAAATGCTAAAACATGGATTGGAATTAAACCGAATCTTCCTCAAATTGCGGATGAAAAAGGAATTATATTCGTTTGTCCGGACGGAAAGAATAGCTGGTACTGGGATAGTCCGCTCAATCCGTCTTATCGTTATGAAACTTTTATTTCATCGGAACTGGTGAAGTATATCGACGAACATTACAAGACGATTGCCGACCGTAAGGGACGCGCCATCACCGGATTGAGTATGGGTGGACACGGAGCGATGTGGAATGCAATCCGTCATAAAGATACGTTTGGTGCCAGTGGAAGTACAAGCGGAGGGATGGATATTCGCCCGTTCCCGAAAAACTGGGACATGTCCAAGCAGTTGGGAGAATATGAATCTAACAAGGAAGTATGGGATAATCATACCGTTATCAATCAGATTGATAAGATAGAGAATGGCGATTTGGCTATTATTGTCGATTGTGGAGAAGCTGATTTCTTCCTGAATGTGAACAAGGATTTGCATAACCGCCTGTTGGAAAGAAAGATCGATCATGATTTTATTACCCGCCCGGGAGCGCATAATGGACAGTATTGGAATAACTCCATTGATTATCAGATTCTATTCTTTGATAAGTTTTTCAAGAAATAAAACCGGGAATACTTGACTTTGGCTTTTCAATGTTGTATCTTTGGTACAGAATCATAAAATAGATTGAGGTTAAACTACGATAGAAGGAGGGAGCGGAAGCTTTCTCCTTTTTTGTTGTATCCTTGGGAGTCGTGAGTTTTATCCCGGTTTATAAAAGGGATGAAACCAGAGATTAACGTGTTTTATACCGTAGCTTTATAAAAATTAGACGGTGCGTTACGACTCATTAAACGCTGCGTTAGGAGAAGTTGAAGCCTTTGTTAGGTAAAATCAGAGCCTTTGTTTCGGAATAAACAAAGTTGAGGTATGAAAAGGGGCTTTATAGGTTAAGAATCTATAATTCTGCTCTTGACAGAAATAGAGTGATTGTGCTACTTTAAAAGAGAATTCGATGTTCGGAATGAAAGATTATTCGAAAGAAACCGAAATGTTACGTGTGTATGGATAATAGCTGGCCTGTCCTCCGGCATAGGTCGTTTGACAAATCATCCTGGATGGATTCCCTTTTTTATCAAACTCATACGAATAGATTGTCTTTTCATCGTTACTTCCTGCAGGACAACTGCGTATGGTGAAATGGCGCGGGTCCTTACCCAATAACCCTGCGTAAAGAGCTTCAATATGGAATGTCAGAGGGTGTATTTCTAATAAACCGAGACAGGGCAAATGGTATTTCGAACTTTCTTCTCCCGGTTCATAAATGAACTTGTTTTCAAGGCCGTTCATCTTGGAACTGATAGAGGTTATATCTCCGTTCTCGTATGTAAGTGATGTTGATGAGTATTCTGTATTGTCAATATTCTCGACAATTCCGGTTAAGTATCCTTCTGCAGAGTAAGAAAATTGATAAATACGATTTTGTGAAGACAAACTGTATACACATTGACTGGCATAGCCTTCGCTATTTAATGTATATACTAAAGTGGGATAGTCAGTGGTAACTGTTACCTGATTATCAGAGTAGCTCAAGTTTACTTCGTTGCTGATTTCTTCTTCGAAATAACGTTGTTTTATAATATGTTGAATCAGGCGCTCACCATCGAACATAAATTTCTCTGTCTTATCTACAGGGTTTGAATCGTTCTTGACGGATTCATTGAAAATCATAGCCCATTGCCCTTTATTCTCTACTGTGCCCTTTTCGTCATCATCCGAACAACTGAATATCAGTATTGCCAGCAATAAAATAGCTATTTTTTTCATCCTTTCTTATTTTAATCGTAATCCGTTACTACTAAAACGTCTACTTGCCGGACTTATTACGCTTTTTTCTATCTTGAATTGCGCTTTTGTCGTCTCTTCGGTTTCCTCGTCCTTTGGTGGATAACTTCCGTCAATAACACCGATGGCTACTTTCAACATTCTTTCATTAGGATCACCGAATGGCAGAAACTCACTGTAATTAGTAACTCCACCAATAGTCGTTTCACTGATTTTAAGATCTGTTGCAGGGGAGAGAGCTCCTCCGGCATCGTGGTTGGAATCATAAACAGTGCAGACTACCGGATTGATTGACCACAGAAATTCTTCATTAATGAATTGTTCTGTTGCTACATTTTGTCCTTTGGTGACACCACCGATGGTTACAACAGGATAGCTGTCTTTCAGGAATAGGCTCCTGATTAACATTTCCGGTGCTCCGGCTGTTGTACTGCTTGTGATAGCGAATAGGGCGGGCAGGTCTAAATTAACACCGCTCTTTAATATCTCACTATCAAAGTTGATGGTAGCATCCTTGTCTCTGTTTTTATTATTATATTCCAGATAGGCCATCGGCTTATTTAATCGTACTTCTGAAGTCAGAATTGTACCTAATAACTGAACGCAATCCAATGAACCACCGGCGTTGTAACGTAGGTCAAGTATAACATATTTCACGCCAGCTGTCTTGAACTCTTGTGAGATTTGTCGCAGTTCGTTATTGTATTTGTCCGGATCACTATTGGTTCCGGCTGTGAAGCTATTGTACATGAGATACCCTACTTTAATATCTCTATTGTTTTCTTTTACCGTAAGTATTTTGGTCTTATGCACTGGATTATCCTCAACGGATCGTGCCGCAGGTAGTTTTAATGTTATGTCATTAGGTACTACCTTGTATACAAATTCTTCTTCTCCTTCTTCCCCTTCTTCCGGCTCAACAGGAACTTCTTTCCATACTCCCATCACCAAATCCCGGGCTTGGGTTCCTTGCAGTAATTGAGTCTCGTATTTCTTGCTGATGTAAGAAGTATCGACTTTCATAATCCAGTTTCCACGTTCCAGTCCGGCTGCTTCTGCCGGTGAACCGGGGATGACGTAAGTAATTAATGCATTATATGCTGTATCGATATCCGCACTTCGAACCAGTGAATAATCAAATCCATAGGTAGGCAGCGGAGTCTCCATCACAGAGTCCACAAACGAATAGCTGTCGTTTTTTGATTTTACTTTAGATAAAAACGAGGCAGGTTCCAGAAACAGATTCACATCATCGTAGGAAGGTAGATCTTGATACCACAGATAGTTCTGCTGCATGATGTCGTACATCCATGTATCCAGTGCGGTCTGATGGGCATACTCCGGCCAGCGGTCGACACCACAGGAGAAAAAGCCACTGATAAATACGATGCTCAGGGCAGGTATGAGGATTATCTTTCTTAATTTCGTCATCATAAAAAGCTTTTTACTGTGCAAATGTAGGAAATACTTTGCTTATCTACCACATTTATGGTATAAAAATGCCTTCAATATGTGATTGGCTGCTAGAGATTCTTGCCTTATCTTTGTAGCATAGAATTTTTTAATAGGTATTAGCTTACATATAGAACGTTATTAATAGACGAATCATTATTCATGGATATAGCTGCATTATTATCAGGAGGTGTCGACAGTTCGGTTGTTGTACATCTCCTTTGTGAGCAAGGATATAAGCCCACTCTTTTTTATATTAAGATAGGCATGGACGGAGCGGAATATATGGACTGTTCGGCAGAGGAAGATATTGAATTATCTACTGCTACGGCACGTAAGTACGGTCTGTCTTTGGAGGTAGTGGATTTGCATCAGGAGTATTGGGAGAATGTAGCGGCCTATGCCATTGATAAAATCCGGCAGGGACTGACGCCTAATCCGGATGTGATGTGTAATAAGCTTATCAAATTCGGTTGCTTTGAACAGCGTGTAGGGAAAGACTTCGACTTTACGGCAACCGGTCATTATGCCACCACCTTGCAACGCAACGGTAAAACTTGGTTGGGCACAGCGAAAGACCCTGTGAAAGACCAGACGGACTTTCTCGCACAGATTGATTACCTGCAAGTTTCCAAACTCATGTTTCCCATTGGAGGTTTGATGAAACAGGAAGTGCGTGAGATTGCCAATAAAGCCGGATTGCCGAGTGCCAGAAGGAAAGATAGTCAGGGTATCTGTTTTCTCGGGAAGATAAACTACAATGATTTTGTCCGTCGCTTTTTAGGAGAAAAGGAAGGGGCGATTATTGAATTGGAAACCGGAAAGAAATTGGGTACACATCGCGGCTATTGGTTTCACACAATCGGCCAGCGCAAAGGGCTTGGATTGAGTGGTGGTCCCTGGTTCGTAGTCAAGAAGGATATTGAAGAAAATACAATTTATGTGTCCCGCGGTTACGGTGTGGAAACACAGTACGGCAATGAATTCCGGATGCATGATTTCCATTTCATTACTGATAATCCCTGGAAAGGACAGGAGAAGGAGATAGACATCACTTTCAAGATTCGTCACACTCCCGACTTTACCAAAGGAAAACTGATACAGGAAGGGGAGAAGCAATTCCACATTTTGTCCTCTGAAAAGCTGCAAGGCATTGCTCCGGGGCAGTTTGGGGTGATTTATGATGAAGAGGCGAAAGTTTGTGTGGGAAGCGGAGAAATTATCTGTTAAATAGTTCCCTTAGAGGGGTAGAGGTTAGTGAATAGCGGTGTCAGATATAGTATTCGGCTAAATCCACAATCCCTGCTCTCATCGCATATTTAGTAGCCTCGTGCACATTATTCACTCCCAATTTACGAAAGATATTCTTACGATGGCTGTTGATCGTATGGAAACTAAGATTTTTCTCTGCGGCAATCTCTTTCGTTGTTTTCCCTAATGCAATTTCTTTTAGGATATTCTTTTCTGTCTGCGTCAGCAAATGGTCGTCCATGCTTGACGCTGCCAGCGGAGAAGAAGTTCCCGAAAGCAGCAGATTGCTGACATGATTGCAAATATACCGTTGTTTGCGGGTGGCGCATTGAATGGCAGTCATGATTTCTTCTTTTGAGTTATCTTTCATCACTACCCCGAAAGCCATGCTGCTGAATAATACTTGGCGGAGAAAGTTCAGGCTTAGTTCGTCAGAGAATAGAATCCAGTCGGCTTCCTTGAATCTTTCCTGCAAGACAATCAATTCATCCGCCCCGGCAAAATTGAACAAGGTATAATCCAATACAATCACCGCTTGCGGATGCAATCGTAGCTGCTGAATCAGTTCCGCCTTGTTATCAGCTTCTAAAAGGAGGGACACTTCCTTTTGTTTACTTAGCAGGAACATCATTCCTGCCTTACTGATATCCTGATTGTCTGCAATGATAAATTCTCTCATAAGCCATACTGAATAAAAAAACTCCGCTACAAATGTACGCATTTTGCGCGATTTGTAGCGGAGTTATGATAAGATTCTTGTATCCGGATTACCAGGAACGTCCTTTGAAGATATTTGACTGGTCAAGCGGAACGATATTTCCGTTCAATGTCAGGTTATTGTTGCTGAAGTTCGGGCTGATGCTAACCGAAGCAGTATTGTTTCCGCTGCTCATATTGATAAATACTTGAGCGGAGATGCCGATACCCTGAACGCTGAATGAGCAGTTCACATTTCCTTTTTTGTCGATATTCATCTTCATATCCGAAGAATTACCATCTACTGTCACACCACCGATTCCGTTAGGACCTGGGTAAGGAGTGTTGAAAGCAGTCTGTACGGTAGCTCTGTTGCCGTTCATCAGGACGAAGTTGGTGTTTGAAGTAACAAAAGCACTCATACCGTTGCGGAAGACAACCTGATTAGCTTCCAATACAAATTGCTTGTTCTTCAAAGCCTGTACAGCTTGTTGATAGGCTGCCATGTCCTGCACCTCTTCTTCGGCACGGAGTTTCGCTCTCTCTGCATCTCTTTGAGCTTTTCTTTCTGCGCGGCGTGCTGCTGCGTTACTTTCTTGTGCATACATCATTGTGCTTGCACTCACTAATACTAATGCTACTAATGCAATAAACTTTTTCATAACTTTTTTTTGTTTAGGTTTAATATGTTGTTCGTTTATTGCAAAAACAAAGTGTATGCCAGATTGTTCACGAACGTCGTGCAATTTTATATCCGATGGCTGCCACGGTGATACTCATTAAAGGACTGATAATGTTGAAAAAACAATAAGGGAGATACACAAGTGTGGGTACACTCAAGATAGTGGCTTGAGTCATTCCACAGCTGTTCCACGGGATCAATACGGATGTAACGGTTACTGCATCTTCCGTGGTACGGCTTAGTAAGCAACTTTCATACCCTTTCTTGGCATAAATATCGCGAAACATATTTCCCGTCAGAATGATGCTGATATATTGGTCGGCAGTGGTCAGATTAAGAAACAGACCGGAACAAACCGTCGCACTGACCACGCTGACTGTTTTCTTCATAAAGCGCACAAAGATGGAAGTGATACTTCCCACCATGCCGCTTGCTGTCATTGCTCCGCCGAAACACATGGCACATAGTATCAACCAAATCGTATTCATCATTCCTGACATGCCACGTGTGGCAATTAAATCTGTCAGAACGGCATTATCCGTGTGTAAATTTGTCTCTCCGTAGATAGTCATCATTAGTCCTTTAAACAGTGAATCGAATCCGGAAGCGGCAATTCCTGAAATTTCTTCCAACAAATCCGGCTGAAAGATCAAAGCAAAAACAGCAGCCAGCAGGGTAGACAGGAACAGCGTAACGATAGACGGCACTTTCTTCGCTATCAATATCCCGGTTGCTACGGGAACTATCAGTAGCCACGGAGTGATATGAAACTTTTCATTCAGAGCTGTTGCCACTTCTGCGATGTGTTGTGTATTGTTGGCATCATGAGAGAATCCTGCTACGGTGAAAATAATTAGCGTAATGACAAGAGATGGAACCGTAGTAATCATCATATAACGGATGTGACGGAACAAGGGAGTGTCTGTGATAGAAGAGGCCAGGATGGTGGTTTCGGATAAAGGAGATATTTTATCTCCGAAGTATGCCCCCGAAATAATGGCTCCGGCAATCCAACCGTCTTCGAAACCTTGTGCTTTTCCGATACCCATCAGGGCGATACCGATGGTAGCAATGGTAGTCCACGAACTTCCGGTCATAACGGAAATCAATGCGCAGATGATGCAGGTAGATGCCAGGAAGAAACTAGGATGGATAATTTGCATCCCGTAGTAGATTAGCGTAGGCACTACTCCACTAATCATCCAGATCCCGCTCAACGCACCGATTATCAATAGAATAATAATGGCTGTTGCCACTCCGGCAATATTGTTGGTGATGGCGAGCTCATAATCTTTCCAGGGAATTTTATAGAACACCATACCGATAAGGATACAAATAGCTGTAGTGGTGAGTAGTGACACTTGGCTTCCGCCGCTTAGGGCATCACTGCCAAATGTGCGGATAGTGGCAAACAATAATAACACCAGTACAATGATCGGTATCAATGATACAAGGGGAGAGGGGGCTTTCTTCATGTTGATTCTTATAACCTTTTATTTGTTTTCCGGCTACTGTTTTGTTTATAGCCGCGCAAAGATACAACAAAAAAGAATGAAATCTTTTGCTTCAAAACGTCAGGCAATAAAAATTATTATAAGTTTGTATTTGATTGGAATATGTATAAGACCGGCTTAATTAGCGAAAGTCTTACGCCTTATCCACCAGTAACGGATGAAAAGCACCCCTGTCAGGATGAGGGCGATGGATAATCCGGTATAGAAAACAGAAAT
>ENA-UEQB01001714-UEQB01001714.1-human-gut-metagenome-genome-assembly--contig:-NODE-1714-length-17617-cov-12.746522_pt1 | contig 17617 bp, 13 predicted proteins | sample MGYA00242901_ERZ507918 | MGnify/ENA primary metagenome ERZ507918 (study PRJEB26167, sample SAMN06115405) | human gut metagenome | host: Homo sapiens | place: China:Sichuan | collected 2016-04-06... | reverse complement strand
TCTGGAAGGTGCGAAACAGCTCCTGAGAGACGCGGGGTATGTGATATATAAACCATCGAGTAATGGGGACAATAGTCAGCCATTTGCGTCGGAGCCCAAGGCTGTGACGCCGGAGAAGGTTCGTCTTGAAATCTTTTGTGGTACGAGTGACAGTCATCTGTAGCCCCATTGAGAAGAGATTCTCAATGGGAGCGGGTGAAAAAGTTCGTGCTTGGTCAAAAGAAACCTTCCCTCTATAGAGGGGAGTTGTTTAGGTTTTGTAACGCCGGAAGCAATGGCTTGCAAAAGAGTCCGGTTGACAGCTCCTTCGGAGCGAAATTCGTTGGCTAACAGAATTTCTCCGTCCATGATGAATTTAGAGCCTGACTGAAAAATGCTCTCAGCCATTTTCTTTATCGTTGTGGCTCCTCGGTCCATTAAATCTTCAACAAACCAGGGGATGCCGCCTGTGACTGAGTACAATCCGAGCAAATCATCCGGAGAAAAGCGGGGATGGTAATCATTCAAAATTTCTTCTAAAACGGAGATACCGAAAGGTCTGACCTGAATAAAACGGTCCACGCGACCGTACAATGGCTCGCTGTATTCGTTGAAGATGTTTCTCATTGCCGAGGCAATGGATCCGCTCATCATCAAAAAGACTTGAGAGTTCTTTTTGTTAATGTCCCAAACTTTTTGAACTTCTGACCAAAAAGAAGGCTCAATCATATTGAGATCCTGACATTCGTCAATAGCGACATTAATGCGCTGCGTTTTACCTAAAAACAGCAAATATTCAATGACCTGTGACAGTCGTTCGCATTGAGGAGCAAAACTCGTACCCAAAACGGAAGCAATTGTTTGAAGCCAATTACTTTTTCATATCAATAAATTTGTTCGAGCTTCGTGTTTTCAGACTAAAAATACGAAAAAAATCTGCAGAAGCTAGAATAAGACCGTTAGATTTTTGGTTTGAGGCATTTGGATGTTAAAAAACGACTTTGAAACCTTAAATGGAATGCATTGGTCAATCGGAGCGTTTGATTTTGATATTCCTTTTATTGGTGATACAGAAAAAGCAACGTATATTTTTAATCAAAATCTGGTGGACATTACATGGAATTGCATGAGAACACTAGAGCAGAATCCGTCTACGTTGCCTCAGACCAGAACAATTCTGAACGGAAAGTCAGTTGATGGGCTCGATGTTAATGATCTTCTTCAGGTTAAAAATTACGGCGATGGTGCTAGAGAGCTTGTCCGTTTGTTAAGAGCGGGAGAGTTCGGTGTAAATATCGGGACGGCTTGTGCATTGCATCGGTTTGTTGGTTTTAAGGATGCTTTGGAGTGGGGGACTCTTCGAAATTTAAATACCGGCATCCACGATGTTGAGTATGTGCCGCCATCTTTTGAGAAGCTGCCTTCGCTCGCTGAGAAAGGTTTTGAGTTTTTGACTTCTGAAGTTAAGGATCCTAAGGAACAGGCAGTCGCGGTTTTCTTATTTATGGCCCGAACGCAATTTTTCTTTGATGCAAACAAAAGAACAGCATCATTGATGATGAATGGCTGTCTGATGTTAAACGGATACTGGCCCATTACAGTTTTGAATCAGGAAAGCGTGGAATTTCATCAAAAATTGGGGCAATTTTATGAATCAGGCAACGCTGATGAAATGATGGCTTTCTTTGAGAAAACTGTTAAAAAGCTCTATATACAAAACAAACAACACCGTCCCAATCATTGAGGACTGAAAATTCAGCGCGATCCGCTTAAGTTACTTTGACTTAAGCCTGTCGTTGAGTAGGCCGCTATGTGTTTCTCCTCGAGAAAACTCTTCAAAAAGAAAGCATTTCTTTTCCAACACACGACGGCTCGATCGTCAATTTTTGTCTGATAATTTGTTCCGGTGACGCTCAGACATCAAAAACAGATAATTTTCATGACTGGTATGAATACCAGTATCTTTTTAAATTCTTGGGATTGACAATATGATCAGAGTTGGTCCCGAGTATAGACAATGAGAACAACATTGTGCGGCCCTCTGACGATGCTCGCAGGGGTGCTGCTTTTTTCCACTAACGGTTTTTGGCAGGCGGTAGCGCCCGAGGGCGCCACACCTTATGTGATCGGTGCCGCGAGACTTCTCATCGGTACGGTCACGCTGGGACTTTGGTGCCTCATTCGTTATCGAAAAATCCATCTCATCGGTTGGCATTGGAAAGCAGTCTTCACATATGCCATCTGTCTTTGGCTCTATCAGATCCTTTTCTTTAACGGCGTGCTCTTAATCGGTGTTGCGATCGGCACAGTCATATCCATTGGCTCAACGCCTATTTTTGCAGGACTCATTCAAGCCGTTTTGTTCAAAAATAAACCCGATGGCTTGTGGTACATTGCAACGCTTTTGGCAATCGCCGGCCTGATTCTGGTCAATATGGTTGAAGGAACAGACTTTGCCTGGTACGCGGTTTTCATGCCGCTTTTAGCCGGCCTTTGCTCAGCAATTAACGTAATGGCAGGGCAGTCGGTTTCTCAGACGCATTCCGCTGAAGAAGGCATGGCGCTTGTCATGTTCTTTTCAACGCTATTGATGATTCCGTTTTTTATCCTTTTTCCGACCGATTGGCTTTTTACTTCCCGCGGAGCGCTTTGCGTGGGAATGCTGGGTGTCGTTAACGCCGCTCTTGCCTTTAGTTTGCAGCTCGCGGGCTTTAAAAATACACCGACGCTCATTGCATCAACCTTAACCCTCGGTGAACCGATGGGAGCAGCCTTAATCGGCATTTTCATTTTGGATGAACCTTGTACGTTTGAGAGTGTCTTAGGGATCACCTTAATTTTCCTTTCAATCATTATTTTGATTTTGGGACCGGAATTGAAGCACCGGATGAGTCAAAAAGGCAGAGCTCATTGAGTTGGAGAACAAAAAAATTCAAAAAGCCCTTGCAATCTGAAAAATCCTCTGTTAATATACGCAACTCGCAACAGGCACGTAGCTCAGTTGGTTAGAGCATCACCTTGACATGGTGGGGGTCGTTGGTTCGAGTCCAATCGTGCCTACCAGTTTCGAAGAAGAAAGGGGTTTTGATAACTCCTTTTTTCGTATCCGGCAACGGCAATTTCTCTTTTCTTCCCGACTTTTTTCGTTTTGTGTTTCCCCGGCTAAAAGAGAGTGAGCTCTGCGTTGAATTTAATCCTCAGCAAAGGCTTTTTCTCTTGTCTGACGCCACTTGGGCAATAATGTGGCAGCAAGAAGCGCAACTGCAGTTAAAAGAAGCACGGCAGAGATGGGGCTCGTGAAAAAGACACTGGCATCTCCTCTTGATAAGAGCATTGCCCGGCGCAGGTTTTCTTCCATCATAGGCCCCAGCACGAAACCTAAAATCAAAGGAGCCGGTTCACAGCGCAGCTGATAGAAAATGTAGCCCAGCAGAGCAAAGGCAGCCATTAAGACAATGTCATAGGTGTTGTAGTTGATTGAATACACGCCTATTGCGCAAATCGCCATGATGGCTGGGTAAAGGAAGCGATAGGGGATTCTTAAAATCTGTACCCAAAGACCGGCAAGCGGTAAATTTAAAATCACCAAAAAGAGGTTGCCGATCCACATTGAGACAATGAGTCCCCAAAAGAGATCAGGATTGGTGTGGATTACCTGCGGGCCCGGCGTGATATTCTCAATAATGAGCGCCCCCATTAAAAGCGCCATAACAGCGTTTGACGGAATCCCCAAGGTGAGCATTGGGATAAAGCTTGTTTGAGCGCCTGCGTTATTAGCGGCTTCGGGCGCCGCAACTGCTCGGATGTTGCCTTCTCCCACGGGGATTTCTTCTGCCTTTTTAATGCGCTTTTCAATGGTGTAGGCCGCAAAGGAAGAAAGCATGGCGCCGCCTCCGGGCAAAAGTCCCATGAGGCTTCCCAGAAGCGTTCCCCGAGTCATTGCGGGAAGGCTCTCGGTGATGTCTTTTTTCTCAGGCCAGGGAGAGGTGACTTTTAGGGTTGAAGGGGAGCCTGCGGCTACCATTGCCTGAAGGTTTTTGAGAATTTCTGCGACACCGTAAAAGCCCATTGAAATCACGGCAAAGTCAATGCCGTCCTGAAGCGTGAGCGTATCAAGCGTAAAGCGCAATTCTCCGGTATTGATATCGGTGCCGACAAGCCCCAACAAAAGCCCTGTGATCACCATAGCGATGGCTTTAAGAATATCGCCGTTTGAAAGGGCGACGGCACCCACTAGGCCCAAAACCATGAGGCTGAAATATTCCGTTGCACCGAAGTAAAGAGCAACTTCAGACAAAAGGGGGCTGGCCAGAGCAATTAAAAGCGTGGCGACTGTGCCGGCTAAAAAACTCGCAATGGCAGCGACCCCTAAAGCGCTTCCGGCTCTGCCGCGTCGGGCTAATTTATGGCCGTCAATGCAGGTGACAAGCGAGGCAGCCTCTCCGGGGATATTCATCAAAATGGCGGTAGTGGAGCCCCCGTATTGGCTGCCGTAGTAGATGCCTGCAAGCATAATGACGGCTGCTGTCGGATCGAGCGCATAGGTTAGGGGCAAAAGAAGCGCAAGCGTTGCCACCGGACCCAGCCCCGGCAGAACGCCCACAAGGGTGCCGATTAAAACGCCCATGAAACAGTAGCCGAGGTTTACTACCGTGAGCGCATTTTGAAAGCCGATCAGAAGGTTTGTAAAAAGCTCGGTCATTGTGCCCACCCTTGAGGCCAAAGGCTTATCTCTAAACCGATACCCCAGACAAAAATAACGAGCACCAATAAATCAACGGCAAGCGTCACCCAAAGCGCTTCTCTGACAGAACGCCCGACACTTGCAAAGGAAGAGCAAAAAACCAAAAGAGAAAGTGAGGCAATCAGCCCCGCAGGCTCTAAAAGAAAAGCAAAAGCTAAAAGAGAGCTCCCGAGGATTGAGACTTTTTTAAAGTCAAAGCGATAGATAACTTCATGCGGCTTTTTGGGGCTAAACGTTCCTTTGACGGAAATGACAAGACCCAGAAAGATCAGCAAATAGCCCAAAAGTCTCGGAAAATAGCCGGCAGCCATGCGGGAAGCCTCTCCCATGGGTAAGTCGCCGCTTTGCAGAACGAAACCCAAACCGATTAAGGCAAAAAAGAGACCGCCCACGGTATCGCGGGCTAAACGAGCATGAATCATCAAAAGTTAAATTTTAAGCGATTGAACAAACGATCGGTATTTTACCTGCTCGGTTTCAATCCATTGAGAAAATGCCTTAGGTGACAAAAGTTTCACTTTGCCGCAAGCTGCTTCAAACTGTTTTTGCTTTTTGGCTTCAGACAGAATTTGAGAGATTTCTTCAAAAAGCGCCTCACGAACAGACATTGCCGTGTCTTTAGGTGCCATCAACCCAAACCAGGTGGAAATATCAGCCTCAATACCGATAGAGCTTAAGGTTGGAGCGTTGATTTCAGCAAGGGGCTGCGCTGCCGTTTGAGCCAAAACGTTGAGTCGCCCGTCGGCAATAGGACCTCGGGCGTTGCCGAAATTATCAAACATAAAGTCGGTTTCGCCTGCGTAAAGCGACAATTGTGCAGCCATAGCGCCCGCATAGGGAACATGAACGGAATGTAAGCCTTTGGTATCTAAAAGTGCATTGAGAATGTGGCCGGCCGAGCCCGTGCCGCCGGAGGCACAGTTAAGTTCTCCCGGGTGCTTGGCAATGTATTGCATTAAGTCTGAGGCGTTTTTAATCCCAAGCCGATCCATGGATTTTTGCGTCATCACAAGCACATTGGGTGCATCACTCAATAGTGCAACCGGTGAAAAGTCATCGGGCTTATAAGGTAAATCATCAAAAAGCAAAGGATTGACGACCAAGGTGGCTAACGCGCCGATCACCAAAGTCTGATCGTCAGCTGCTGCATTTTTGACTTCAAGCATCCCTCTGGCACCGGCGGCTCCTGCCCGGTTATCAACAATCACACGGCCATGGTGTGTTTTAAGTCCTTCAGCGACCATCCTTGCCGCAGCATCCAGAGGTCCTCCGGCAGGGTACGGCACGACGATTCTCATCCTTTGCGGTTTGGCAAAAGAGGGCAGACTCAAAAGAGCCAAAGCAAGAGTAAATGCACGTCGCGACAGCATCTGAGGTAAGGTAAAAGCTTCCGTGAGTCTCATTTTAGAGATCTTCTTTGAAAAAGTTTGACTACTGACGCTAACTGAAGTAATTTTCAAAATCATCAGTCGAGTTTTTGTGATGAACTCATTTGAGAATTTCTTTTCTACTTCGGCAGGGATGCTTTTGAGACGCTGGGAAGCGGCTCAGATGGATGCACTGCTTGCCGACTGCATTGGAGAGAGCGCATTGCAGCTTGGGGCTCCTTATGGGTCACTATTGCGAAATGCCTCGCACGAAAGCCGTATATTGGGTGCGCAGTTGAGGGTTACAGTCGCTCAGGACTGCGCAACTTTAAAGCTCAATTTTGAAGCTTTGCCATTTAGAGAAGATGTTTTCGATTTGGTGGTGTGCGTTCACGCTCTTGAATTCAGTCAGAATCCCACACAGTTTTTCAGTGAAGTCTTCCGAGTATTGGCTCCTGAGGGGCGTCTTGTTGTCTTAAGTCTTAATCCTTGGGGCCCCTGGTGGATGCGAAAAAAAGAAAACCTTTTTGAGTTTGCCCCGAAGACGCATTTCAAACCGCTGGGTGTTTCTGAGGTAAAGGGGTATTGCCAAAAGTACGGAATTATTGATCGTGGACGCTTTGGTGTGTACTGTCCTTCTTTAAGTGATAATCCCCAAAAGCTAGCCCGATGGGGGTGGTGCGAAAAAGCAGGGGACCGCTGGTGGCCCGCTTTGGCTAATGCCTATATGTTAAGCATCGTTAAAAGAGAAGAAAAACCGAGTCTCATCGGCAAACTGATTCCGAAGACTGGTTTACTCAAAAAAGACTGGGCGGGGCAGACAGTAGCCACTCGAAACAGTAATAGTTAGAAATTAAGAACTAGTAATGAGTGCAGCTAAAAGAAAAAAAAGGATTGAAGTCTTTTACGTGTGAGACTGGTGTTGAACTATCACCGCTCTCGTCAACATAACAAAAATACATTATGACTCCTAAAAATAGCCAAGCCTCCAAAAAGGAGGCCTGGAATTTGCTGTTCACAAAGTGCCCAGCGGTGTAAATAGTTACAGTGTGACTATATCAAAATTTTAGGGTGTGTCACACTGGGAAATATTTGTTACGCCACACCGATTCAGTCAAATTGGAAAATATCTATAGTACTGTTAAGAAAATTTTTATAGTAGCCGCTGGAAAATATTGATACTTTCTCGCGGAAAAAATTGATAATAGTTTAGAAAGATCAGATTAATTCGATAGAGAAATCTTCTGACAAAGAACAGCGGCTGGTTCTTTAGTCGTAGAAAAGAGTCAAAGCATTGTTAAAATAAAGCGCTTTAGTACAGTATTGTTTCTTATGGCAAACGTAGAACGTAAATTACACATTTGGACTGACGGTGCCTGTAAGGGCAACCCGGGTCCGGGCGGCTGGGGTGCATACCTCGTCTGGGGCGAAAGAAGTCTTGAGCTTTGCGGAGGCGAAGCACAGACTACTAACAATCAAATGGAGCTCACGGCGGTGATTGAGGCGCTCTCTGCCATTAAGCGCCCGGTGCCCATGGTGCTGCATCTAGACAGTCAGTACGTCAAAAACGGTATTTTGGAGTGGATGCCGAACTGGAAGAGTCGCGGCTGGAAAACGGCTGCCGGAAAGCCCGTTAAAAATGTTGAGTTGTGGCAGACACTGGATCAGTTGGTGAGCACGCACGATATTGAATGGCGTTGGGTGAAGGGTCATGCCGGAGAGCCCGGTAATGAAAAAGCCGATGAACTCGCTAACCGCGGTGTGCCCAAAACGAAATAAATAAGGAAAGACGAAAAGATGGCTAAAACCTATAACCGACAAGTGGCATTGGATACTGAAACGACCGGTATGGATATCGAAGCGGGTAACCGCCTGATTTCCATCGGCTGCGTGGAAATTGTCGGGCGATCCATTACGAAGAGAACTTTTTATAAGCTCATTGACCCGGAAAGAGAAGTGGAAGAGGGCGCAGCAAAGGTTCACGGTTACACGTGGGATAAGTTAAAGGGTAAGCCATACTTTGTGGATATCGTCGATGACTTCCTGGCTTTTATCAAAGGCAGTCAGCTCATTATTCACAATGCCGCATTTGACGTTGCGTACCTCAATATGGAATTGGCCCGTATCGGCAAGGGTCCCGTGACCGATTACTGCGAGGGCGTGCTTGATACATTGCCTTTGGCAAAATCGCTTCGTCCGGGTCAGCGCGTAAGCCTTGATGCGCTTTGCTCGGCCTACGGCATCAATAACACAGACCGCACGCTTCACGGCGCTTTGATTGACGCAAAGCTTCTCGCTCAAGTCTATCTGGCGATGACCCGAGGTCAGGAAACGCTCGACATCAGTGCCGTGGATATGAAGAGTCTGCCTGCGATGCCCGATGTGAGTAAGCTTCGTGTGGTTAAAGCGAGCGCTGAAGAAGAAGCTCTTCACATGAAAACACTTGAGGCAATCGATAAAGAAAGCAAAGGTAATTTGGTTTGGAAAATATCTGACAGTAGTGAGAGCAAAGATGCCTAAAATGACTTAATGAGTCAAAACGGCGTTAAAACAGTTTGGTTTTGTTACAAAAACGGTCCTTTAGTACTGTATTTTTCCTAATGCGGGAGTGGCTGGGCTTAAGGTAACATTAAGCATCAATTACCGATACTAGTTCTCAAGAATGCATTTAAAGATTGTTTTTGTCTTTGCCGCCGTCGCTGCGGCACTTGTCGGATGCGGTGATAAAAAAACAGTGACAGAGCGCCCTCCGATCGTCGTGGAAACACTGACCGCCACTCCCACAACAGCTTTTCGCTGGGTGGATACTTTCGGACAAACCGAAGGTGCAGAGGAGGTGGAAGTTCGTGCTCAGGTCTCCGGTGTCCTTAGAAAGTTAAATTTCAAAGAAGGTGAACGGGTCAAAGCCGGTCAAACACTTTTTGAAATTGAAAAAGAACCCTATGAGGCACAGTTGCGCCAGGCTCGAGCTCAGACGCAGCAGGCTAAAACGGAACTCACAAAAGCGCAGCGCGATGCCAAACGTGCCTCAGAACTCATTAAAGTGAATGCCGTCAGCCGCCAGGAATACGACGATGCGCAAAGCGCCTTGGCCGTAGCCAAAAGCGCGTTGGCTTTGGCACAGGCTCAGGAACAAAACGCAGAAATTGATCTCTCGCACGCTATGGTTCCCGCTCCCGTTGACGGGATTGCCGGTAAAAGCGAAGTTAATGTCGGCTCACTCATTACTTCAGGAACTACCCTTTTAACGACTATCACGCAGCCCGATACTTTGCGTGTCTCCTTTGCAATCGGCGACAAAGCGCTTGCGGGGGCAAAACTTACTAAAGACAATCTCGTTCGGGTTTTCTATCCGGATTCCAAAGAATTTTTACCCGCCAAACTTGACTTTATCAGCCGGCAGGTCGATGCCGACCGAGGCACGCTTCGCTTGCGCGCCATTTTGCCTCCGACCGACCGGTTCCTGCCGGGGCAGTACGTGCAGGTGCGCCTCATGATGGGGGAATATAAAGAGGCCTATCTTGTGCCTCAGGGGATTGTGCGCCAGAAGTCTGACGGCACCTATGCGGTCTATGTGATGCAGGAGGGTACAGCCAGAGAACGCAGTGTCACGCTGGGTAACTGGGAAGGCAAGGACTGGATTGTGACCGGGGGTCTTAATCCCGGAGACAAAGTGATTACGAACCAGATTTTAAGACTCAGAGAAGGCATTCGTGTGACAGAAAAAACAAACGAAGCGCCCTCTCAGAAAGAGCCTCAGGCCAATGCATCCTAGTCGGAGGATTTGATGCTTTCGCAATTTTGTATCCGCCGACCGATTTTTGCTTCCGTGCTCTCGATTTTGATCGTGCTCGCGGGCTTGGTCTGTGTGCGTATTCTGCCGCTGTCGCAATACCCTGATATTTCGCCTCCGAGCGTCTCCATTTCAACGAGCTATGAAGGCGCGGACGCCCAGACGCTTGCGCGTACGATTGCGGCACCGATTGAAGATCAGCTCTCAGGTATCGAGGGTCTGCAGTACTACACCACATCTCTGCGCTCCAATGGCGACGTGCGCATTTCCTGCACGTTTGAAGTGGGGATCGACCCCAATGACGCCATGCTCGAAATCAATAACCGTGTAAGAACCGCAGAAAGACGGCTGCCGGAAACCGTGCGTCAGAATGGTGTGACGGTGAGAAAGCGCTCTGAAGAAACGCTTTTGATGATGGCGCTTACTTCCCCCGACGGCTCCATGAACCCCACGCAGATGGCCGACTATGCGACGCTCAACATCGTCGATGATTTAAAACGTATTCCGGGCGTGGGCGACGTGAGCATCTTCGGTAACGTGCAGGGTGCCATGCGCATTTGGTTAAACCCTGACAAGATGGCGCTTTTGGGTGTGACGGTGGGCGACGTTGAAAATGCCGTTGATATTCAAAACCGCCAGTATGCGGCAGGCCGCGTGGGAGCAGCGCCCACGACGCCCGATCAGCAACTTTTCTATACGGTCACAACCGAGGGTCAGCTTCTGACCGCAGAAGAATTCGGCAACATTACGATTCGCTCGGACGGCCCAGAGGGCATTATCCGTTTAAAAGATATTGCCCGAGTGGAAGTAGGTAAACGCAGCTACGACTCTTATAACCTCTTAAACAGTGCTCCCGCTATTACCGTTGCGGTGTATCTGCAAACGGGGGCCAATGCCATGAGTACGGCAGAACTCGTGAAAGAGCGCGTGGCTGAACTTGCTCAGCACTATCCGAAGGGTCGAATTACGCATACCATCACGGACGACACAACGATTTTCGTTTCTGCCTCTTTGTATGAAGTGGCCAAGACTCTGATGGAAGCCGGTCTTTTAGTGCTTCTTGTGGTTTATCTGTTCCTGCAGAGCTGGCGCGCGACATTAATTCCTATGATTGCAGTGCCGGTGTCTTTGATCGGAACGATGGTGGGGCTTTGGGCATTTGACTTTTCTTTAAATACGCTCACGCTTTTTGCCATGACGCTAGCGATCGGTATTGTGGTCGACGATGCCATCGTGGTGCTCGAAAACGTTGAACGTATTATGGTCTCTGAAGGCGTCTCGGCAAGAACCGCCGCCAAGCGCGCCATGAAAGAAGTGGCAGGAGCCTTGGTGGCTATTGTGCTGGTGCTCTCAGCCGTGTTTGTGCCCGTAGCATTTTTGGGCGGGATGGCAGGTGAACTTTATCGTCAGTTTGCTGTCACCATTACGATTTCGGTGGCCATTTCCGGTTTTGTCGCTTTGACGCTTACACCTGCACTTTGTGCGATTTTGCTTAAACCCCGCACGAAAGATCCCGCGAAATTCTTCCGGCGCTTTAATTTAGGTTTGGGGCGCTTTACGAAATTCTTCCAGCGGGTGGTGGGCTTGGCGCTGCATCATCGGGTAGCAAGCGGCGTTGTCCTTATTGCCGTCATCGCAGCCTGCTGGCAAATGGTGCAGATTACGCCTACCTCTTTTGTCCCCCGTGAAGACCAGGGTGTGGTGCGTTTAAGTCTTTCTTTGCCAGAAGGCGCTTCTCAAACCAGAACTGAAGGAGTCTCCGATGAGCTGCAAAAGAAAATGGGTCAAATCGAAGGGGTTGAGTCTGTTTTGACCTTAACGGGGTTTGATACGGTAGCAAACGATACACGCCAGAATGCAGCAACCTTTGTTTTAAAGCTCAAACTTTGGGATGAAAGACAAAATACAGCCTCTGATGTCGTGAGAATTCTCACCAGGATGGCAGAAGACATCACCGAAGGTCGGGCAACGGCCTCAACGCCGGCTCCGATCAGAGGTTTGGGCTCTTCGGGAGGCTTTTCAGGCTTTTTACAGTCTCGCGAAAGCGATGACCCGGTGCAGCTGCAGCAGGTCGCAGATAACTTTATTAGTGAGCTGGAGCGCTCATCCTTATTGACCGGTGTTCGTCACACGGCGATGGCAGAATCTCCGATGCTGCTTGTGAATGTCGATGAAGCCAAGGCCCTTGCGATGGGCGTTTCCATTTCCGATATTTACGATACGCTTGCAGCCTTTATGGGGAGCACCTACATCAACGACTTTACCCGCAACGGTAAGATTAACCGCGTGATCATGCAGGCCGATACCAAGTACCGGATGAAGCCGGAGGACTTGGGGCGCTCGTGGGTAAGAAACAGCGCGGGCGAAATGATCCCGATGTCAACTTTGGTGTCTTGGGAAAGAACGTCGGGTGCTGAGACCATGTCTCGTATGAACGGTTATCTCGCAGCGCGCTTTATGGGTGAAGCAAGCCACGGGGTGAGTTCCGGTGAAGCCATTGCAGAAGTCGAAAGAATTGCCAACGAAGTGCTCCCTGAAGGCTATGCGATCGGCTGGACGGGACAGGCCTTTCAGGAAAAACGCCTGGGTGCATCGGCTTCCACGGCTTTTATCTTCGGCATTATTGTTGTGTTCCTGATTTTGGCCGCGCAGTATGAACGCTGGTCTTTGCCTATTGCTGTGGTGCTGGCCGTGCCTTTTGCGGCGTTAGGGGCCTTGGTTGCAACTTATTGTCGGGGGCTCTCCAACGACATTTACTTCCAGATCGGTCTATTAGTGCTCGTGGGGCTCTCGGCTAAAAATGCCATTTTGATTGTGGAATTTGCGGCTCAAAAGTTAGAGCAGGGTAAAAGCGTTTTTGATGCGGCACTTGAAGCGGCATCCTTGCGGCTGCGCCCGATTTTGATGACTTCTTTTGCCTTCATCTTGGGTGTGGTGCCTCTGGCTCTTGCAACAGGGCCCGGTGCGGCAGCCCGTCAATCAATGGGAACAGGGGTGTTGGGCGGCATGCTGGTAGCCACCTTCATTGCCATTATCTTTGTGCCGGTTTACTTTACCTGGTTTGTTTCCAAGAACCCGGTTCGGCGTGAGGAAGACGATGATGAAGGAGCATCTCCCTTCCTGAGTCATCCGGAAAAACCGGAAGATTCTCAACACTGATTGTTTTGCCTATCTGAATTCAGTGGTCCCCGAGGAGCGAAAGTTTCTCGGGGATTGAATTATGGAAAAACCACAAAAAATCATTTATAACTCATTGATTAAAAATGAAAATAACAAATATGACTGTATGATTTTGACAAGTTACTTTGTATATTTTTGACAAATATGTTTATATAAATTTGACAGAAATGTTTGTATAATTTTGACAGATAAGAATGTGTATTTTTGACAAATTGGTTTGATATGTCCAACTATCTACATCGATTGGCAGAAAAAGAATTTGCTGCAGCTGCTGACTCTATGCGAATTGTATTGGTCAGCGGTGCACGCCAATGTGGAAAGACAACTCTTTTAAAGCAAATGTTAAAAGAGGAGGATTTATTTTTATCATTTGACGATGCGATGATTCGAGAGGCAGCAAGTTCGGATCCGGTAGCTTTTTTAAGACCTTATTTAAAACAATACCGCCGTATAGCAATTGATGAAGTTCAAAAAGTTCCTGAGATATTAGGCAGTATGAAACTGATTGTTGATGAAGAATCTCTTGCCGGTCGTTTTTTAATCTCCGGTTCTTCAAACTATCAGGCTCTGCCGGGTGTCAATGAGTCATTGGCCGGCAGATTGGCAGAGGTACGTCTGAGAACAATGACCGCATCAGAGCTCTCTTCAAACATTAATGCAGACTTGATTGACAGTTTTGCCAAAGGAGAATGGGGAAGATTACTTTATAAAGTTGAAGAATGCTCAAAAGAAGTTGTCTTAAATAAGGCGTTGATCGGCGGGTATCCGGAAGTTTCTTCTAAAACACCTCAAGCAAGGAAAATATGGTTTGAGAACTATATTACCCGTTTGTTAGAAAGAGACTTAAAAGATATCGGACATTTTGAAAAAGGTGATGCATTACGAAAAATATTGCTTTTATTAAGCAACATCTCAAGTCGTACTATCAGTCGTCAGGAACTTTCTAAAGCCTTAATGCTGCACAGCGCAACAATTGATCGTTATTTAGGTGCGCTTAAAACAATGTATCTTATCGATGAAGTTCCTGCCTGGTCCAATAAGATAATGCCTCGATTGGTGAAAGCTCCTAATTTTTACATGAGTGATTCAGGTTTAATGAGTGCACTGCAAGGGCATTATGATCTTGATTCTTTAATGAGGTGGGTGAACTATGTCGGAAAGCCGGGAAGTGATTTCATCGGTAACCTTGTAGAGACATGGGTTTTTAATCAGCTTGTCCCGATAGCCAGAGCTTCGGGTAATTGGTCAATTTTCCATCTTCGAGTTTCCCAGAGACAAGAAATCGATTTTGTTTTGCAAAATGAGTTAGGACAGCAGTTGTTGGTTGAAGTGAAGGCCTCTGAAACTGTCACAAAAGAAGATTTCAAACATATCGATTGGTATTTTGAAAATAATCCCGAGTCTGCTTTAAGGGGAATCGTGTTGTATTGTGGGCAGGCAGTCAGAAACTTCGGAGAAAAATACACAGCGGTGCCGATGGCTAAGCTTTGGCGAGCTGACTAAGATAAGGTGGCGAAAGGTTTCGCCACCTACTATTACAAAGCAAAAAGTTAATTTTCAGGAGTCACTTCCTTCCAGGCACGACTGTCAAACATCGAGCCTTTAATTTCCCAGAGATGCTCCATTCGGTATTCGTTGGCCGTCTGTCCGTCCGGAACAAATGTCATGCGTACCTCTTTATTGACACGAATGGGTTTACCCTCGATATCGGCAAAGATAAATTTCATCGTATCGACAATGCCCAGATGATCATCGGATACGGCAAGTTTTGCATTGGAATCAGCCTGAACCGATTTAATGAGTAAGAGCGAACTCGGACGGCCGATCTGTCCTTTTTCTTTGTAGACTTCGGAGAGTTCCGGCACATTGCCTGAACTATGATCAGAGACCACGACAATGGTGGAATTGTCAAAGATCTTTTCTTTTCGCATCCAGTCAAACCAACGGCCCAATGTTGCAAGAGAGCAGACTTCAGCAGCCATTTGTCCTTCAGGAATACCGTCAGCGCGCACGCCCGGGGTTTCGTGGTCCAAGAGCCTGCAGGAGCCCGGCTCCGTAAACCACGGATAGTGGCTTAATTCCGAGTCAATAAATTTGAACGTGTTTTTCTCTGCACGAGTATTGGAGACTTGCGGCAATAACTCAAATAACGCTAAATCACGATAAAGGTTGTAGACTAATGCGGCGGTACTTTCACCCATCAGTCGTTCAATCCAGCGTCCGTCTTTATAGATGAAGTTTTTCAGACTCCATGGCACGGAATTAAAAAGACTCACAGCAATAAGGAAGCTGTCGCTGTTGCCTCGGTCAATTTTGAGGTTATTGTCTGCCGTGTAGCGGCGCACATAACTTTCACCGATATTGCGGATTAAAAGCGGATCGTGATCGGTGTACTTGGCAAGACGATTTCTTTCCGTCCAGTTGCGTTCATACAAAACCGAATCGTAGCTCTCACCGAACCGGTTTAACGTATCAGCAAAACCACGGTTGATCTTTTCAGCCAAGGTGAGATCTTTTTCTTTATTAAGTTCCCACGGCGTGCAGGCTTCTCCGCACACAATAGAAGGCAGGCTCGTCAACGTTGAGGGGCCTGAAGCTAAAGCTTCCCGATACCAGGTAAAGCCACGGTACTGCTGCTGCAGTACCGGGTTTTCAGCCATGATTCGGTCAAGATGGCGACCGGCAAAGGCATCCAGCATCACCACAATCACGTTGTGACCGTTTTTACTGAAACCGAAAAGGCGGTCATTGTAGGGCGGCAATTCAATGGATTCTTCGTTTTCTGCGTCGCGCGACCACGCTGCTTCGCTTGCTTTGAGCATCACGACGGAATTGACCATTGCGCCCACAATGCACAAAACAATGATCATTTTCACCCAAGCGACTTTGTCCGTGCGGATAAGCCAAATAAAGACAAAACTGAAACCCGCAACCACTGCAATGTCAACGAGAACATTGACCGAGCGGAAAAGGGGATCGGTATTGGCGATGATAAAGGCCTGAATCGTTCCGACATTTAAGGGCAAAAGGAACGCGTAAACGGTCATCAGTAGGGAAATGAACGCAAAGGTGTAGCCCGCGCACGCTGCCCACCCCGTGAGCTCAAAAAGCTTCGTCACGCACCACACGATGACGCCCGCAACCGCCACGCACAAAAGCAGCATGGCAAGCACTTCTTCAATGCGCGAAAAGCCTTCGGGAGCCGTTGTGTAGGCTTGAATCGGCAGGTAAAAACTCAAAAGAATCACCAGCCAAATGGCAGCAGGTGTCAAAAGCTTGGCAGGATTCACCTTCTTGCTCGGATAAAGCAGAATGCCCAAACCCACCTTAAAGTGCGTGATGATGAGGGACACCATGAGAAACGCGATGCCTGCTGACAGGGAGAAGTAGTGACGGTTAGCCCCTCCGAAATTCCAGCGTCCCCAGACTTTAAATTCGTAGTAAATGAGAAATAAAACCAGAATCAACGCAATGGGGTGCTTCCAAAGCTTGAGTCTCACCGCTTCAAAAAGAGCCGCCAGCCCAATTAAAAGGAAAGCGTAGTCGGAAGCGGTGCTCAAATTGAGTTTAAGAGAGTCGCCCAAGAACGTAATTTGGTTGCTGCTTAATATGCCGAAAATCGCGGCCAACACCCAGAGGTAAAAGAGGTAGCCGTCTTTGATCTGAGCGTTGCTCTTGGGCTGAACGTCTCTTTCGGTAAAAGCAAAAAGTCGGGCGAATACTGCAGCAATAAAGCGGCCCAAGCCCAAGAGCTTGAGGCTGAAATGGTGCACGAGGTCATAGACAATATTTTTAGCCAGAGAAAAAATATTGTTAAACGTCCAATAGAGAACGAGACCTGAGGCTGCGTTATACAAAAGCACCAAAAAGAGTGCGGCCATGCCGTAGAGCTGGTACTTGTCGCGCTTAGAGAGATTTTTGGTGTAAATAAGGGCGCTTGCAATATTGATGACCGTCATCAATATCGGCATAAAGTTAACGGCAAAGTCACCGATTTTGAAAATTTCATCAGGCTTGGACAAATCGGTTAAGCCTAAGAAAGAAACGCCCTGCAGCGGCTCAAAGTGGCTCAAAAAATGATAAGCCGCAAAGAAAAACGGAATTTGCAGGAAAAAGCCGATACTGGAGCGAAGCGTCAGAAGCGGGGAGTAGCCTGCCTGACGGTGCATCGTGGTGATCATCGCAAAGCGCTCTTGCCCCTTATAGGCGCGTTTAATCATCGCCTCTTTGGCTTCAAAGGTTTTGCGAATCGCGCGCTCTTCTTCCTGCCAGGCCTCAGCCTTCATGTAGATGGGCAAAATCACAAAGTTAACGATTAAGCTCATCACAATGATGGCCCAGCCCCATTGCTGGGTGATATCAAAGCCCCAAAGCAGGGCCTTATGCATCCAGTATTCAAGCGGAGCAATAAAAAGGGTATATAAGAAGTCAATCATCAAAAATCGGCGCGAAGACCCCTGCGTTCAGGCAGGGGAGGAAGCGCCGCCTCCTTTTGTCTAATTTCGGTTAAATACGTTTTCCGTCTTTCGATCAACCTCAGCTTTTTGTAGCTGA
>ENA-UEQB01001710-UEQB01001710.1-human-gut-metagenome-genome-assembly--contig:-NODE-1710-length-17672-cov-3.162887_pt1 | contig 17672 bp, 14 predicted proteins | sample MGYA00242901_ERZ507918 | MGnify/ENA primary metagenome ERZ507918 (study PRJEB26167, sample SAMN06115405) | human gut metagenome | host: Homo sapiens | place: China:Sichuan | collected 2016-04-06... | reverse complement strand
AAGCGAACATGTTTGACTGGAGCGCCCCAGCCGGCCCCGGCGTGTTCAGCGGAGACTTCTGGCTGGGCCGCGGCGCGGAGGGCGTTGTCAACTGGGCGTTCTGGTTTGAAAACCCCTGGGTGAATTTCTGCCTGCTGGGCCTGATGCTCGCCATGGGGCTGAGCATGTTCGGCGTCTTTGAAATAGGCGTCAAAGCCACGACCATGGGCAACGACCTCCAGCACCGGAAGGGTTATGCCGGCTCCTTCTGGTCCGGCGCCCTGGCTACGGTCATCTCCACCCCGTGCAGCGCTCCGTTCCTGGGCCAGGCTATCGGCGCGGCCATGCTCCAGCCGCCGCTGGGCATTGTGCTCTGCCTGACCATGATGGGGCTTGGAATGTCCCTTCCCTACATCATTCTGGGAGCCTTTCCCGTCCTGACCAGATACCTGCCCAAACCCGGCGCATGGATGGAATCCTTCAAGCAGTCCATGTCCTTCCTGATGTTCGGCACCGCCGCCTACTTCCTCTGGATTTACATGGCCTTCTTTGATGCTGAAAACCATCCTCAGGACATCCTGTTCCTCTTCTTCGGGCTTGTGCTGTTTTCCATGGCCTTTTGGGTATACGGCAGATGGTGCCCCATGTACCGCAGCAGAAAGTCCCGCATCACGGGAGGCGTCTTCTCCGTAATCTTCCTGCTGGCCAGCCTGTACTACATGCTCCCGCCGGAAGGAGCAGCCTGGTTCGGCCGCGGTTCCGCCCCCGGGGCGGCGGAGTCCTCCGCTGCCGCAGCACCCTCCCTTCAGGAGGAAGGAAACATCTGGATACCCTGGAGCCCGGAAGCCATGCAGGCCGCCCTGGACGGGGGGAAACCCGTTTATGTGGACTTCACGGCCCGCTGGTGCTCCACCTGCCAGGTCAACAAGGCCTCCTATACGGATGAAGTGCTGGCCGCTTTCAAAAAATATGGCATCGTCATGATGAAGGCGGACAAGACCCGCACGAACCCCGCCATTGACCAGGAACTTAAAAACCTGGGGCGCACGGCCGTCCCCGTCAATGCCCTGTATCTTCCCGGCAGAAAACCAGCCGTCACCAGGGAACTCCTGTCCCCGGCCTACCTGCTGGAATTCCTGGAAAAGGAAATGGAACGCTAGGACGTCTTGTCATGCGGGCGGCAATCCGCCGCCCTCCCTCCAGGCCATGCCGGGCAGCAGGAAAACGGGGAAAGCTTACCCTTCCCCGTTCAACAGCGGCAGCAACGCGTCCGCCCATGCCTGATAACCCTTCTCCGTTAAATGGACATGATCCTTGAACATGCCCTCCCTGAACGTCCCGTCCGGCTTCAGCAGGCTGCCGTTAATGGATAAAATAGTGGTCCTCGGAAGCTCAAGCCTGCGCAGCAAACGGTTAATCTCCTCCTGCCTCCTGCGCAATGGGCTATCGGGATCGGGGCCGTAGGGAGTCACCTCCATCAGGATCAAACGGGTCTCCGGAAATCTCTTCAGCAGGCGTACGGCTATCTCCCGGATGCCCTTCACCGTCTGCTCCGCGGGCTGCCTCCCTTTCCACAGGCCGATATTATTCGTCCCGGCCAGCAAAATGCAATAGCGCGGAGAAGTCCTGACTGCCAGTCCCGTATCTTCCATGCGCCACAGCATGCTGTCCGTCCTGTCCCCGCTCACTCCGAAGTTGACCGCCTTCATCGGCACGAACAGCCTCTTCCACAGCGCGGCTCCTTCCCGTTCCCAGCATTCTGTAATGGAATCCCCCACGAACAGAATGCCGCATTCCTTCCCCAGCAAATTTTCCCGGACCGCCTTGTAACGGGCCGGAACCCACGGCTGGGTATTCAGTTTGGGAACATCGGGCGGATCCGGAACCTCATCTGAAGGTGCCGCATACACGGCAGAAGAAGCAAGGGACAGCAATAAAAAAGCGGCGGAAAAAACAGAAGCATTCATCTTTTTCCGAATACGCGGCCCGGAAAAGCATTCTTTCCCCTGCCGGAAAAATCATGTTCTCACCGCCTTGCCCAATACCTCCAGGGGCTGGCCGGACAAATTCAATTCCTTTACCAGAAAACGGACAATCAGCAGGCTTGCCAGCGCATCATACAAAGCGTCATGCCACCGGCGCGCAGGAAGCAGAGCCTCCACGGAACAAGTCAGCCCCAGGGCGCCGCACAAAGAAGACAGGGAATAATCCGCCAGACCGGGAACGCACATCCGGCCCAGGGCCAGCGTATCCAGCCACGGGCCGAAGCCGTGGCCCGGAAACCGGCGCAGGAACTTCCGTTCCGTGGCCGGATTATGCCCCACCACCACGGCCTGCCCCAGCCGGGAACGTATCTCCGGCCACAGGGAGGGAAAAGACGGGGCATCCGCCAGCATCTCCGTAGTAATGCCGTGCACCTGGGAGGCGGACCATAAAACCGGCTTCTCCACCGCAATATAGGAAGTCCACAACTCAGGCTCGTCCTCCAGACAGGAACATGCGGCTATGCCTATCTGGACGGGCTGGTCCGTCTCCCCCCGGGCCGCGCCGGCGGATTCAAAATCAATGGCGGCGAAATGCAGGCCGCCGATTGTATCCGAAAGCAGAGGCATATCAGAACAACTCCAGCTGAGCATATTCCCCGGCAGGCATATCGCCTTCCATATCCGTATTCTTGGCTCTCGGTTCCGCCAGCCGGGAGCGCTCCTTCCTCCGGGGGCGCGTGGAATTCATCTCCAGATGGGACAGGATGGCCTTGGCGCGGTCCACAATGACGGCAGGCATGCCGGCCAGTCGGGCCACCTGGATGCCGTAGGACTTGTCCGCCGCCCCCGGCACGATCTTGCGCAGAAACACGATTTCCTCCTTCCACTCGCGCACGGCCACATTGTAATTCTGCACGCCCTGCCTGGAATTGGCCAAATCCGTCAGCTCATGATAATGCGTGGCGAACAGGGTGCGGGACTTCAGCTCGTCATGCAGGTACTCCGCCACGGCCCAGGCAATGGAAAGCCCGTCAAAAGTGGCCGTGCCTCGCCCGATTTCATCCAGAATAATCAGGGAGCGCTCCGTGGCATTATTCAGAATCAGGGAGGTTTCGCTCATCTCCACCATAAAGGTGGACTGGCCGCGCGCCAGGTCGTCGCTGGCTCCCACGCGGCAGAAAATGCGGTCCACCAAACCGATGTGGGCGGACTCCGCCGGCACATACGCTCCAATCTGGGCCATCAGCGTAATCAGGGCCACCTGGCGGATATAGGTGCTCTTGCCCGCCATATTGGGCCCGGTCAGCAGAATAAGGCGGTTTTCCTCCGGTTCCAGAAAAGCGTCATTGGGAACGAACACATCGCCGGAAACATTCTGCTCAATAACGGGATGACGGCCATTGACAATGCGCAGGGTCATGGAATTGTCCAGAACGGGGCGGCAGTACCGGTACTGCTGGGCCCCCTCCGCCAACCCCAGCAGCACGTCCAGGTCCGCCATGGCATCCGCCGTAATCTGGATATCGTCAATGTGGCGCCCCACTTCCTCGCGCAACAGGAGGAACTGCTCATACTCCACCTGGCGGGAACGCTCGTCCGCCCCCAGGATGGTATTCTCCATCTGCTTGAGTTCCGGGGTAATAAAGCGTTCCGCATTCACCAGCGTCTGCTTGCGCTGGTAATCCGGGGGCACTTTATCGTAATGGCTCTTCGTTACTTCAATGTAATAGCCGAAGACGTTATTGAAGCGGATTTTCAGGGAATCAATTCCCGTGCGCTTGCGCTCCTTCTCCTGCAGCCGTGCCAGCCACTCCTTCCCGTCGCGGGAAGCCAGACGCAATTCATCCAGACCGGCATGGTACCCTTCCCTGATGATGCCTCCCTCCTTGATGGTCACGGGAGGTTCATCCACCAGGGCGCGCTGGAGCAAATCCACCAGCTCATCAAAGCAGCCCATGCGGGAACGGATGCTCTCCAGCATGTCCCCGCCGCCGGGCAGGGATTCCAGATCATCCCTGAGCGCGGGAATGCGCGCCAGGGAGGAAGCCAGCGCCTGGAGGTCGCGGGCATTCCCGGCGCCCTGGGAAATGCGCCCCGTCAGCCGCTCCATGTCCCGCACATTCTTCAGGCTCTCCCTCAGCTTGCTCATCAGGTAGGGTTCCTGAAGCAGAACGGCGATCACCTCCTGCCTCGCCAGGAGCTTTTCCAGATCGCACAGGGGGTGGAGCAGCCAGTCCCGGAGTTTGCGCGCGCCCATGGGAGTGCTCGTCCTGTCCAGGGTCCCCAGCAGGGAAAGCTTCACGCCGCCGCGGGAATCCACCAGGTCCAGATTCCTCTGGCTGGCCTGGTCAATCAGCACAGCGTTCTCCGTGGCGCGCACGGAAATGCGGCGCAAGTGGTCCGTGGGGCGGCGGAGCTGGTAGCCCAGATAATGGAGCACCGCGCCGGACGCCCCCAAGGCGGCGGTCATCTCCCCGCAGCCGAAACCGTCCAGGGAATGCACCCGGAAATGGTTCAGCAAATTGGGAATGGCCGTGGAAGGCAGAAAAGTATATCCGTCGTAATAAAGCGTGGGGTGGGTTCCGGGGAAGCAGTCCGTCTGCTCGTCGCTGACCAAGAGTTCGGAGGGATTGATGCGGGACAGCTCGTCCAGAAGCAAATCCATGTGTTCGAACTGGGCCACGGAAAATTCCCCCGTGGTATGGTCCACGCATGCCAAGCCGAAGCGCTTTTTGTCCTTGTACAACGCCACAATGTAATTATGGCGGGAGGAATCCAGCAAATTCATATCCGCCAGGGTTCCGGCGGAAATCACGCGGGTCAGTTCCCGCTCCACCAGCTTGCCCGGCTGCGGAATGGTGGTCTGCTCCGCAATAGCCACCCGCTTTCCTCCCTTCACCAGCCGTCCGATATACCCTTCCGCGCTGTGATGGGGCACCCCGCACATGGGAATGCCGTGGCGCTTGGTCAGCGTCAGGCCCAAAATGGCGGAGGCCTCCTTGGCGTCCTCAAAAAACATTTCGTAAAAATCCCCCAGCCGGAAAAACAGCAGCACGTCTTCCGGCAAGCCCTTCTTCATGCGAAGGTACTGATCCATCATCGGGGTTGAGGCAGGTCCGGAACTACTCATAAATAACGGTGAAAGAGTAATCCGATTGCGGCTTCAAGGCAAGGTTGGAATCTTGTTAGAACCAGGGCTCCACGCCCCTTTTCCAAGGAAAAGCCAGGAAAAAATCATCCAAAGCCCCGCAAAGAAAATGCGTTGCCTCTGCCATCATCACGTCTTTTCTCTTCCTCTCCGGAAACAGGCCCTCATGCGGAAGAACCCGGCCATGCAGACTGCCATCTTTTTGCGAAGCGCGGCAAACAACAGGCCATTTATTCCAGAAAAGAAAAAACCGTGCCGCAACCGGATGCGGCACGGTGTGAAGTCAGATTGGAGGAATTAATATTCCACCACGGGGGCATCCTTCCACAGGGTGTCCATACCGTAGAATTCGCGCGTTTCCTGCCCCATGATGTGAACCATCACGTCAATGTAGTCCACTACGGACCACAATGCCACAGGCGTATCTTCCACATAGGTGGGGAGGGCTCCCGCCTTTTCCCGGACGGCTTCTTCCAGCTCCCGGATGACGGCGCGCAGATGGGGGACGGACAACCCCGTGCACACTACCATGAAATCCGTCAGGGAAGACATGCCCCGCAAATCGTACACCCGCACATTTTCGGCCTTGGCGTCATCCGCGGCGCGGGCGCACATCCTGGCCAGTTCCATCGCATCGTTGGCTACCATATTCGATTCGTTTCTATTGAATTATTTCTGTTCTCCGCCGTCCTTGCCGAACTCATCAACGGGATTGTAGGAGAAGGGGTCCCGTTCCGCCTGTTCCAATTCCTCTTCCATCTTCCGTTCTTCAGCGCCGTCCGCGCGGGTCTCTTCAGCTTCTTTCTTCCCGGTATGGCCGGAATCATCCTTCCCGGGCTGTTCCTCCACTTCGGAAGGCATGGGGGGCGGAGTCACCCTGGCGGGAGGGTTTTTCATTTCCCCGTATTCCAGAATATCCATGACCTGGGAACCTTCCAGCGTTTCAAACTCCATCAGGGCCTCCGTCAGAATGTCCAGCTTGTCCCGGTTTTCCGTCAGGATGGCCATGGCGCGTTCATAAGCGCTGTCCACCAGGAAGCGGACTTCCGAGTCAATCAGCTCCGCCGTGGATTCGGAATAATTGCGGGAACGCGTCCCCAGGTCGCGGGCAATATAAACTTCTCCCTGGTGTTCTCCGTACTCAATCAGCCCCAGTTTTTCGCTCATGCCGAATTCGCACACCATGCGCCGCGCCAGGTTGGTGGCGCTTTTGATGTCTCCGGTAGCGCCGCTGGTCACATCACCAAAAACGATTTGTTCGGCGCAGCGCCCGCCCATCGCCACGACGAGCTGGTCCAACATTTCGGACCGGAGCTGGTGCATCTTGTCGTCGGAAGGAAGCCACATGGTCATGCCGAGGGCCCCGCCGCGGGGAACAATGGTCACCCGGTGCAGCGGCTCGCTGTGCGGCGTTTTCAACAGGCAGATGGCATGCCCCGCCTCATGCACGGCGGTAATGCGGCGCCCCCGTTCGTTAATCGCCAGGCTGCGGCGTTCACGCCCCCAGCTGACCTTGTCGCGGGCTTCTTCCAATTCGGCCTCCGTAATCTCCTTCAGCCCCTTGCGGGCGGCCAGCAGGGCGGCTTCATTGACCAGGTTGGCCAGCTGGGCACCGGAAAAGCCGGACGTGCCGCGGGCAATCCGCTCAAAGCTGACTCCGGGCGCCATCTTCACTTTTCTGGCATGCACCTGCAGGATCTGTTCGCGCCCCCGGACGTCCGGCAGGTTCACCACCACCTGCCGGTCGAAGCGGCCGGGACGCAGCAGGGCCGGGTCCAGGATGTCCGCACGGTTGGTGGCGGCAATCACGATTACATTGGAGTTGTTTTCAAAACCGTCCATCTCCACCAGCAGGGCGTTCAGCGTTTGTTCCCGCTCGTCATTGCCGCCGCCCATGCCGTAACCGCGCTGGCGGCCCACGGCGTCAATTTCATCAATGAAAATCAGGCTGGGCGCCGTCCTTTTGGCCTGTTCAAACATATCGCGGACACGGCTTGCACCCACCCCCACGAACATTTCCACAAAGTCCGAGCCGCTGATGGAATAGAAGGAAGCGTTGGACTCCCCGGCAATGGCACGCGCCAGCAGAGTCTTGCCCGTACCGGGCGCCCCGACCATCAGCACGCCGCGGGGAATAGTGGCGCCCAGATCGCGGAATTTTTCCGGATTGCGCAGGAACTCCACCAGTTCCCACACTTCCTCCTTGGCTTCGCTGATGCCGGCCACATCCTTGAACGTCACCTTGTTCTTGTCCGGGGAGATGAGGCGCGCCCGGCTTTTGCCGAAGCTCATGGCCCCCCGGGCCCCGCCGCTCTGCGCGCGGAACATGAAGAACAGAATCACCAGAATGAGCACGATGGGCAGCAGATTCAGCAGGATGCCGCCCCAGGAACCGGATTCACGCTTGAACTTCGTATCCGGCCCCAGAAGCTGCTTGACGCGGTCTCCCTGGAACTCCAGGGTAAAAGGCACTTCCACACGTTCAAAACGCTGCTTGTCCACGGAGGCGTCTCCCGTAGCCGCGGGCCAGATGCGAGTGACAATCTGTCCGACCAGCACGTTCTGGTTGCCGTCTTCCGCCAGGATGATGCCGTCCTTTCCTCCGGCGATGCGGCCTTCCAGGGCCAGGCGGTTGAATTCAGGCACGGAAAGCTTCTGGGCTCCCTCAGGAATGAGGGAAACATTCTTTCCCTCTTCCGTCCGGTACGGACTCTCCACCACCCTGTAGCCGGAAAGTTCATTCAGCAAAGGCTTGTCGCGGTCCGGAAGGGACATGGAATAAGTCAGCGCAAAGGGGGTCATTTCCACCTTCGGCTGAATTTCCTTCCTGTACACCAGCGCGTGAATAACGCCTTCGGAACCGTTTTCGCTCAGCACCACTTCCACGGGGGCCTTGGGGTCGTTCAGCACCACGCGCCCCGCCTTATACTGGGCTTCAAAGGATTCCAGATTTTCCTTGCGGGGGCCCAACCCGAAAGATTCAGGGGTGAAAAAGCCAAACGCAAGGACGCCTACAATGAGAAGTACCATGACCCACACGCCCCAGTTGGGGGATTCGGGCCTGCCGGAGCCGGGAAATTTGGGAGGACGGGGAGGACTGGGTGGCATTCTGTCAGACATAATGTGGTTAGCACACAGAAGTTAATGAATAGGGCGGCATGATACGCGAGTCCTTGTAAAATAAAACTTTTTTCCGAGACATGCCATACAGCCGCCGCAGGACGGGCCCGCACCGTTCCGGGCCGGGGCTCTTCCCGGCAATAAGGCCTTAACCGGCGCAGGCCTCATTCCCGCTTTCTTTTTCTGCGCCGCCCCTCATGGTTCGCGCTTTCTCCGTTCATGCGCTGCCGGAGACGCCGCTTCCACTGGGGCATCCTTTCTTCCGCCGGGGCCGCATGGGAACCGGCATCTTCCCGGCTCTTTTCCTGCCAGGCCCCCTCCTCCTGCGCGTTCAGCCGCTCCCGCCGCCTCTGCTCCTGGATTTCCGCCAATTTTCTGGCGCGGCGGATTTCCACCCGCTTGCTCACCTCCCCGTGGGCGGAGGTCACGCGCCAGGGGCCGATGCGGCGGGGATAGGTAATGGGTGCGCAAACCAGTTCCGCATCCAGAAAACGCATGGACCCCACCAGCAGGTTCTTGACATTCGCCAGCAGGCCGCCGTCCGTCCAGACGCCGCCCATGCCCATTTCCAGCAGAAAAGCCAGATGCAGCGTCTCCGCTCCCGAGGCCTGAATGGAAAAATCCCTCAGGGAAATGCCCTCCGCCGGCTCCTCGTCCGGAGCGGCCACGGAAGCGGCCCGGAGGAGGAACATCGTATCCCGGACCTTGCGGCTCAGGGCGCAGACCAGTTCCCCCACCTTGGGCCGGGCGTCAAAACGGTAATCCTTCACTTCCACCAGCCACAGATCCCGGCGTTCCGGATGATACAGCAGAAAATCCATTTCCTTGCATCCCCCGCAGAAATTCTGCGCCTGCCGGGCATAATAATCCGAACATTCAATGCGGCACACCACGTAGCCTTCATCGATCCAGAAACGGTGGACGCCCTCCACGTAATAAGCTTTTGACGGCTTATGACTCATAACTCAGCTTCAAATACCTGTCCGCCTGTTCGATTTCCGCTTCAAGAGACTCGATAGGTCCCACGTCCTCCAGGGATTCCCCCCAGGACACCCTTACCCCGGAACGTTCCCCCCGCGGCACGCTCATCCCGAAAAACTTTCTCTGCACCATGGCATTGCGGGGTTCGGAAAGCTGAATCATCAGCTCCCGCAGCAGGAACAGGCTGTGGGAGGACAAAATAACCTGTACCCCCGTCTTGGCAAGCCCCGTCAGGGTTTTCACCAGCACGGGCAGGTGGGAGGCGTTCAGATTCATTTCCGGTTCATCCCAAAACAGGACGGAACCTTTTTTCACGGAACCGTTCCGGATCAGGTAGCTCAGCGTTCCCAGCCTTTTGAATCCTTCCGCCACCAGGCTCATTTCTATCGGCTGCTGTCCGGGACGCTGCAAAAAGAACCGCCCGTCACGCTTCACCACCTTCCCCCCGATGATTTTTTCCAGCCTGGCAACCACGCGCCCGGCATCCGTACTGATGGGCTCCGCTTCCGCCTCCATATCCAGATAACGGCAGAGGTCCCAACTGCCGCCGTCCAGAAATTCGGGGAATCTGCTTCCCACCTGCACAAAACTCGGATAAATGGTCAGCACCTCCCGCGCCGCCAGGAACACCACCGGCACGTTCAGAAAACGCCGGGGCATTTCCCGGATGCTCAGCCCCTCCTCTTCATGCCCCGCCTGGAAATCAAACACCAGGTTCCCCATGCCCTCCGGCACGCCGTCCCCCTCCATGGAGGCCTCCACGCGCGCATGGGCGTTTCCCCGGTTCCGGGCCGTCAGCCCGGCCAGCCCGCGAGACGCGAACACCCGCATCAGGTCTTTTCTGAGCCGCTGCTCCTCCGCCCATTTTTCCGGCAGGGATTTTCTCCCCCCGTCAGCGCTCCACTTGGCCACGGTATAGCATAATTTCAGCAAATGGCTTTTGCAGGAATCATTGCCTCCCACCACCACATTGATTCCCGGAACAAACTCAAAATGCTCTCTCCCGGGAAACACCGTGACGCCGCTCACCAGTAGGTCATGTATCATACCGTTCCCAATGTAGCACAGAAGCGCAGGCCGTAAATGACAAAAGCCGCCAGCTGCCGGCCACCGGGGAGCCTGCCGGAAAAACACCGGAAACAACGGGGAAAACGCATACGGCCGCAGCACCGCCCCATCCCCCGCAGGTTCCGGACATACCCGGAAGGCGGCGCATTTTAGGCTTCCCATTGCCGGGCGCCTTATTAAAGTAATCCGTATGAGCGCACAATGGACCACCGCCAGGGAATACACGGACATCAAGTATGAAACAACGGACAACGGCAGCATCGCAAAAATCACGATCAACCGCCCCCACGTCCGCAATGCGTTCCGTCCCCTGACCGTGCATGAAATGCTCAACGCCCTGAACGCCGCTCATGAAGACCCCAAGGTGGGCGTGGTCATCCTGACCGGAGAAGGCCCGGACGCTTTCTGCTCCGGAGGCGACCAGAAAGTGCGCGGAAATGCCGGCTACATCGGTGAAGACGGCGTGCCGCGCCTGAACATTCTGGACGTGCAGCGCACCATCCGCACCATGCCCAAGCCCGTCGTCGCCATGGTGGCCGGATACGCCATCGGCGGAGGTCACGTCCTCCACGTCGTCTGTGACCTCACCATTGCCGCGGACAACGCCAAATTCGGACAGACAGGGCCCAAAGTGGGCTCTTTTGACGGAGGCCTCGGCTCCTCCTACCTGGCGCGCATCGTGGGCCAGAAAAAAGCGCGGGAAATCTGGTACCTGTGCAGGCAGTACGATGCCCGGCAGGCGCTGGACATGGGCCTGGTCAATACCGTGGTTCCCCTGGAGGACCTGGAGGAGGAAACGCTCTCCTGGTGCCGCCAGATGCTCCGCCACAGCCCTCTGGCCCTGCGCTGCCTGAAGGCATCCCTGAACGCCGACTGCGACGGGCAGATGGGCCTGCTGGACCTGGCCGGCAACGCCACCCTGCTCTATTATATGAGCGAGGAAGCGAAGGAAGGCAAAAACGCCTTCGTTGAAAAACGCGCTCCGGATTTTTCCAAATTCCCCAGACTTCCGTAACCTCCCCCTCCTCCGCACCATGGCACCCAGCTCCGACAATGAAGGCGCCCCCCGGAACGGCACCGCCGGCAGGGAATCCCTGCGCGACCTGCCGGAACATGAAAACATCGTGGAGCATTTCTACGATCCGGAAGATCAGGGCTCCCGGGAAAAACCCGTCCGTGAAAAAACGCCTTTCTCCCTGATAGGCAATCTCATCTTCCTGCTGACCATAGCCATTCTGGCCGCTATTGCCTGGCTGGTTTACTCCTCCTGGTGCCCGCAGAAAACGGACGACCTGCCCGGCTTCCGCCAAAGGGAAAATGCCCCGGATATCCCCAGAATCCTGAAACAGGCCATCAACAGGGACGCCTCCGTCTCGTTCTCGGAAGAAGACATCAACCGCTACCTGGCTTCCTCCATCCATCCCCAGCAGCACGGCGCCCTGGCCATCTTCGCCACCAACCCGGCGGCTGGTATCCGTCTGCACGGCGGCAAGGAACGGCCGGACGGAACCATCGGGGAAGGATACATGGAAATCATCATCGAACGCTATACGGGCATCGACTCCCGCCAGACGATTTCCCTGTTCCTGACGCCCTTCCAATCCCTGGACCCGCACAATTACATGGCGGTGCAGACCCGCTTCGAATTCTACAATGACGAAACGCTGCCGGGAGGAATCCACGTGGGGGGCACCATCGGCAGCCTTTCCGTTCCCCAGGGTTACATGATTTTTCTCCTGCCCGCGTTTGAAAACCTGCTCCAGGCCTACCTGCCGCTTATCCACATGATCGAAGAAAGCGGCATGGGCATCCATATCAGTGAAGGCAGGCTGAACCTGACGCCTCCGCAAAAGCGCACGCTGTAGCGGAAGACCGCAGGGCCTTCGGCAATCACCGGATGCCCTGCCGGGCAATTCCCTCTTCCGGCCCCGGCATTCAATTTTTCTCCAGATCCCTGACCATCAAAGTCATATACTCCTCAGGCCAGGAATGGGTAATCTGACCCGCATCATTGAAAACCGCCACCAGGCGGATGGAATCCCTCCCATCTGAAAGCACCAGCACGGTTTCATCCTTTTCAAAATCATAACGGGGCTTGCCCAATTTGAATGCCGCACTCCTGCGGTCCGTCCTCAGCCACGCGCGCGCCTGCTCCATCGTCAGGCCACGCAGCGCCCGGGCATCCCTGAAAACGCGCCGCGCCGCATTCATCGCCGCAGGGCTGGAAACCACCATGCCATCCCGGAACGGGCGGGTTCCCCACATGCGGTCAATATCCCGGTCCAGCGCGCCGCCCATCCCCCCGGAAAGGAAAAACACGGCTACGGGCCAAGCCAGGAAAATACCCGCAGCCCATATTGCCAGCCGTTTGCGGCTTCTGGAAAGAGCCGCTATTCCCTGGGCTATTTTCCCCCATTTTTCTACCAGTTCCCGGTCCGCATGCCCGAACAGGAAATTCACCTGCCTGCGTTCTATGCCGCTCCGCAGTTCAGCCACCGTCTTTCCCTTTTCGGGCGCCAGATCCTCCAGCGTAGGGCTTCCTTCCACGAAGTGGCGGAAAATCCTGGGCCACAGCACGGGAATAACCGCAAACCGGATTGCAAGCAGAACCAGGCTGCCCACCAGGCAGCCGCTTATCAACAGAATGTCAAACGAACGGCTGAAAAAATAGTCCGGATTCCACATCCAGATAAAAGGAGCCGCCAGATACATCCCCAGGGAAAACAGGCACCATGACCAGACTATGGCGGAAAAACGGCTGGCCGCCACAACCACCCCCAGCAGGAACAAAAAGGCCCCCAGGGCAATCCCCCACGGAAACGCCCCGTAAATGGCGGCCGGAAAAGCCAGAATCATCAATGCCGTACCCGCGGGCTGCCGAACTTTTTGCATATCCGGAACATAGCACAAGCCCTTGAAAGCATCAAGAAAGGAAGCCCCCGCAGTCACACAGGGACTGTTCATCCTCCCCCGCCTTACTTCAGCCAGCCATATTCCATGATGAGGGCCGCTTCCACCTCCGCATTCTTGGAGGCTTCATTATCCAGGTCAGCATACATTTTCCTGATATCCTTCCTCTGTTCCAGATATTCATCTCCGGAAACGGATAATCTGGACTCCTTGAACGCGATTTCCTTCATCAGCACCCCCTGCCAGAGCTCAAACCTCCTGCGGCTCTCCAGCAACGCGGCTATCTTGATGCGCCGCCGCTGCAGTTCCATCACCACTTCGCGCTGCAGCAGTTCGTGGCTTTCTTTGGCCGACTTATACTGGAACCAGGATGTCAGGCGCGTATCCAGTTCTTCCCGCAGGCTCATGTTCACCTTCATATCGCCCGCTCCCGCAAAAAAACCGCCGTACGTCCCGCCCGTGCTGGAAAACAGGGTTGGGCTGTAAAAATTAATATCCACGGACGGGAAGAACTTCAGTTTGGCATTCAGCACCTGGAGGCGGGAAGCTTCCAGCTCCATGGCCACCATCGTCACCACCAGCAGATCCAGCTGCCGGGACGCCGCCCTGTACCTGCCCCAGTCCAGCCTGGGCATCGTTTCAGGGTTCACCAGCCACCGGGCGTCCATATTCCCCAGCAACACGGCAAACCCCTGGGAAATCTCATTCAAATTCCGCTCCCGTTCCAGGTCCAGCTTCTTTTTCTGGACGCCATCATCGTCATAAGGCAGGGAGCTCAGCTGGTTATTGTAGCTGATCTGCGCGTTCCGGTAGGAAAGCACCTGCTGGTACAATCTGGCCACCAGCTCCCTTTTTTTCATCTCCAGCGTCTTTTCCGCCGTATAAACAGCCGCCTTGGCGGAATAATAATCAAACGGGATCTGGGTGAGGGACGGCATGTTGAACAGAATGTTCGTATTGTATTCCACATCGCTGGCCGTCACCCTGGCCAGGTCGCTCAATTCCTTGGTCAGCATCCAGTCCAGATTGACTCCGGGGATAATCTGGGTAAAAACATTAACGACGGAACGTTTCGTCGTCTTGAGGGACTGCTCCGATTTTTTCAAGTCAATGTTCCGCTCCATCATCATCGCCAGGGCCTGGTGCCATGAGATTTCCTTCCGCGGCAGCTGCCGCCAATCGGGAACGGCATCCATCCTGGCCATCAATTCCCCCGCCTTTTTTTCCATGTGCCTGTCCACGGAGCAGGAGGCGCATACCGCCGCACAGAGACAGAAGCACAACGCAGCCCTCAGCCATGCCCTTTCAAACAGGGAAAACAGGAAAGAACGGACAACAGGAGGAAACGGGAACATACAGGCCCCTTGTTACATAGCTTCTGCCCCTGAAAAGTCAAGCATCAACACGGCTGGCGGGGAAAGAAGGAAAAAAGAAGTCCTGGAGCGCAGGGAATTCGGTTTTTCCACTCCCCGTGTAAAAAATACCTCCCTCCTGATTCCTATCTTGACAAATCATGTGTGATATCACAGTTTATCGGAAAATTATTATCCTTTTATGACGCGTCCTTTTCTTACCTCTTTGTCTGCGGCCTGCTGCTCCCTCGGCATTCTTACGCTGGCCCAATGCGGCGGAAGCAGTTCCGATGCCGAAGGCCTGGCGCCTTCCACCATCGGCAGCAAAGTGTTAAACATGCAGGTAACAGGCATTACGGATGCCGCCATAACGCTTCCCGCCATTTTTGACATGACCACCGGTGACAACGGGGCGTTCATCGTCCAGACGCAAGGGGAAGACATGAACATGTGGAACGGGGCAGGCATTTATTCCTACATCAAAACCGGAAAAAACACCGCGGAACTGAGCCTGTCCTACAACAGAAACAGCGGTTCGTCCTCGGAACCCAACACCCTCATGAGCACCATCAGGATTCCCCAGTTAACCTTTGAGAACGCCACCCATGCTTCTTCCGGGGAAGGCGGCGCCAGCATTTCCTACATGCAAGCGGAAGATAGGACACCCATTCCCATCGACGGCATCACCATCAGCGTCAACATCATATCCCAGTCATAAACAAATTCTTTCCTTTATCCATCAAACCATGAATTCCCGCTTTTACATTCCCGCTTTGATTACTCTCGGGCTTGGGATCCTTTCCGGCTGCGGCGGATCCAGTTCCAGCGAACAGGCCTATCTTCCCATCGGTCTTCAGCGCACTCTGGACATTACGCTTCCGGATGGTCGTCCTTACGTCTTCTCCTTCATCATCGCCTCAGAAAGCACCGCCTCTATTTACACCGGAACCAGTCCGGCCGCCTCAACGGCATCCATTCATGTCGTCAACTACAAGCCTTCCTCCGGCTCTGCGGAACAAATATGCTTTTACTGGTCGTCCAATTACGGGGAAACAACCAGCAATCTGGACGCCCTTGTCGTTCTGTATAATCCCCACAACATTTCCAAAGGCCTCGGTTCAGCCACCTGCAGCGTCAGAGACGCCGAATATACTGAGACGGAGATCCAGCAGGATAACTGCCAGGCGGTCATCAGGGAATTCAGAGTACCCCCCAGCTCTGATCAATAAGCCCTTTCTTCCTACCTCCCTTCCCGCCCCCATGGCGGGAAGGGATTTTTTTTACCCTGGTCTCTCGCCGGAACAGAGACGAACTTTCCCCAGACATGCCGGAACGCAGACAAAACCGGGAGCAGCCCCCGAAGCCCCATCACTTACTTGAGCACCTTCCCTATGGGGCGGCAGGCGGAAAAGGCAACCGGAATGGAGGAAAGAAGAACACACCCCGCCAGGGAAATTCCCAGCAGCCACAAATCCTGCCGTATATCGGCATAAGTCAGGACGGAGTTTCCCAGCTTAAAGAATTCCCCCAACACGATTCTCTGGGTTTTCATGAACGCCCAGACGGCTCCCGCAAAGGAAACGCCAATCAGAAACGCGTTTTCCACGATAAACGCCATAATCAGCAATACAGGGCGCACCCCAAAGCTCTTCATCAGCGTATAGACATATTCATTCTGACGGAATTCCATGGATGCCAGGGCTGTAAGCAGAATGCCGACGATCACCGCGATGCCGAGGGAAAACCCCGTCCTGCACTCCGTCTGGTTGCCCATCAGCACTTCCAGCCTGTCAAGCAGCCCTACGTGAGTCTGAACCATGGTCATGCTGCCGTCATAACGAACCATGTTGTTCAGCACTTCTTCTATGCTCCGAATGCGGGCCGCCGTCATTTCATGCACCCGGATGATGTAGCGGCAATTTTCCACGGGAACCTCCTGCCCGGAACTGAAAGTTCCTTCCGGGGCCAAAATGACTCCGGAAGGATACAGCCTGCCCAGCAAATGCCCCTCCGGCAGAGGGGAGGCATTCAGGGAAAAATCAAAATCCGCTATGGTAACCGTACAAGGCCCCGCCTGCAACGGGCTCCGGGAGGGATTGTACAGAAGGACGGTAGCCACGTCCTCCAACCCAAGCGCGGAAAGAAAGAAACAGGACTCCATGTTGTATTCCAGGATGGGGAATACTGTCTTGCCCACGCGCGCCACGCCCGCACGGGCATCATTCAGCACCAGGACATCGCAGCCATACAGGGAAGGCAGTTCATGCTGCAGCAAATTTTTCTTGGAAGGCTCCCCGTCGCGCACGGTATCAAAAACAATAATCAGATCCGCCCCGTTCTTCCTGATTTCATCATGCAGCATTTTGGCGGAGAGGACATAATTGGCGAGAAAAGAGAGAGCGCACAGGGAAAGGAAGAAGGCCACCAGAATCCGTGAAAGGGGGCTGGCCGGGCGTTCCTTCCAACGGTGGAGAGTATCTTTAAAGAGATACAAACAGGTTAAAATCAATGATTTCATGGGTCAGGTCAAACAGCCGGGAATCATGCGTGCTCAAAATGCAAATTTTGTCAGCAGGGTACTCCCTGATCAAATTTTTAATGATTTCCGTATTGCCGTCATCCAGGCCGGAAGTAGGTTCATCCAGCAGCAGCACATCGGAATCCTTCATCATCGTGCGGGCAAGAGCCGCCCGCTGGGGCTGGCCGCCGGACAAGCTCCCCGCCTTTTTATGCCTCAGAGATTCCAGGCCCAGGCGGGCAATCAAATCATCCGCCCTCCGCGTCCACTGCTTTTTTGGCAGCATGGCCATTTCCGCGCATAATTGAAGGTTTCTCTCCACCGTAGCCAGGGGAAGGAGATTGAGCCCCTGGAACATGTAACTCACCTCCTTGCGCCGGTAGAGGGAATCCGCCTGAACCTTCCGGCGGGGGGTAATCACGCGCCCGCGCTGCGGGCTCAGATACCCCGCCAGAATCTTTAACAGCGTCGTTTTCCCAACCTGCCGCGCACCTGTTAAAAGCAGCACCTTAAACTGCTTCGATATTCTATTGATTGTTTGTTCAATGTTGCGTGTGATGTACATAGAAACCTTCAAAAATTAAATTTGAGTTTAATTTATTGTTATGTTA
>ENA-UEQB01001708-UEQB01001708.1-human-gut-metagenome-genome-assembly--contig:-NODE-1708-length-17705-cov-4.199853_pt1 | contig 17705 bp, 20 predicted proteins | sample MGYA00242901_ERZ507918 | MGnify/ENA primary metagenome ERZ507918 (study PRJEB26167, sample SAMN06115405) | human gut metagenome | host: Homo sapiens | place: China:Sichuan | collected 2016-04-06... | reverse complement strand
CTTATGTCACTTTTTGCCAGACAATACAAAGATCCAAGCTTAACGAACAGAAATTAACTCAAGCCAAAGAAGCTGCGGTTGCCACTCCGTTAGCTTCTTTGGCTTTACCTGTTTCTCAGCCCACCATACCCAGGCAAGCTTCTGGCCCGAAAAAAATCACTGTTTCTCAGGCCTCGTTCCCCGACCCCCGCAAAATGAGTTTGGAAGACGGAATATAACCACAAAGGAGAAATGATAATGGCTACAGTGCATTTTATTCAGCAAGGCAAAGGGGGCGTGGGCAAGTCCATGATAGCGGCTATTTTGTTCCAATGCCTGAAACTGCTTCATAAAAACGTCATAGGCTTTGATACTGACCCGGTAAATTCAACTTTGAGTGGCTTTAGGGAGTTCAACATAACGTGCCTTGATATTCTCAAAAATGGCGATATTGACCCTCGCCAGTTCGATACCCTGATAGACCTTATTATGGCGCAACAGCCTGAAAGCCATGCTATTGTTGACAATGGAGCTTCCTCTTTTCTGGCTCTCAATAGCTACCTTAAAGAAAACAATATTCTTGGCCTGTTGGAAGAAGCCGGGCATTCCATCTTTTTGCATACAGTTATTACCGGGGGGCAAGCCGTTGGTGATACGGTGCTGGGCTTACGCTCCCTTGCCTTGGGTTTTCCCACAGCTCCCATTGTTGTTTGGCTTAATCCTTACTTTGGTGACATTGCTCTGGAGGGCCGTTCATTTGAAGAATTCAAGGTGTACCAAGAGTTTTCCGATCAATTCCATGCCATAATTACTCTTCCCCAAGGCAACAAAGCCACCATTGGGAAAGACCTGGAAACAGTGTTTGCCAAGCGCCAAAGTTTGGAAGCAGCTATCAAGTCCAGCCAGTCCATTGTTGTGAGTTCGCGCTTGCAGCGATACCGCAATGAACTGCTGGAAATTGTTACCAAAGCATCATTGGTTTAGGTGGTAGCCATGTCTCATGATATTATTGAACAACCCCCATCAGAGAAAGAAAAAGCCAAGGACGGGCCAACCCCTTTGGAAACCCGGTTAGGGCCGACACTTGGAGCTGGCCTTTCACTGGAGCAACTGCGTTCTGTCATCTCACAAGTGCATGGCGAAATGCTGCCCAAAGATGACGCAACCCTTATCGTTGCCACCATTCTCAATGTTTACCTTGCAGAAATTGAAACACTGCATGGCAAGCACAGGCAGGCCCTTGGTCGTATAATGGCAGAAAAAACCGATGCCTATGTTTCCGGCGTTCAGGAAGCTGTTGCCCAACTGGCGGAAAAGCTGTCTTCAGCCTCTGTGGAAGGCATGAGGACAACCTTTGCGGAACACACCGCCAGGCTACAACTGTTCAAGTCGAGCCTTACATGGCTTGCCGCCATTGTGGCCACCTCTGCCTTGCTGAATGTGGTTGTATTTGTTTTGCGGGGGCTGCGCTGATGCTTTTTCGCCCATGTGAAGACCCGCGCCTTCTGGAAGGCCTGCGCCATTCCTGTGGCCCAGTGCTTATGAACGCCCTGGAAGACCCGGAAGTGATAGAGATTATGCTCAACCCGGACACTTCGCTCTGGATTGAACGCTATGGCCAAGACCATGAACGAATAGGCACCATTCCTCTGCCGCAAAGTAGGCTCATTCTCTCCCAGGTGGCAAGCGGTCTGAATCTTACAGTGAACGAGCGAAGCCCTATCATTGAAGGGGAATTCCCTTTGGACGGCTCCCGCTTTGAAGGGACGTTCCCGCCCATTGTCGGGCCTGGCCCTTCGTTCTCGTTACGCAAAAAGGCCTGCAAGGTATTTACCCTTGAAGGCTATATGGATTCCGGTTCCATTGCCCTGGAAGCAGTTGACATTATTGAATCTGCCGTGCTTGGCCGCAAAAACATTGTTGTTGTGGGTGGCACGTCTTCAGGCAAAACAACCTTTGTGAATGCGGTGATAGAAGCCATTTCACGGCTTACGCCTTCGCATCGTCTGATTATTCTGGAAGATACGGCGGAGTTGCAATCCCAAAGCCCCAACACCGTTTTCCTGCGTACTTCTGTTCTGGCTAATGTGGATATGCGCACTCTGGCCAAGGTAAGTATGCGCTACGCTCCCAAAAGAATTCTGGTGGGTGAAGTGCGAGACGCGGCTGCCCTTGAAATGCTCAAGTTGTGGAACACCGGGCACCCTGGCGGAATAAGCACCTTCCATGCAGACAGTGCAGAAGAAGCCTTGCCCCGCCTGGAAGAACTGGTGGAAGAAGCAGGGCTTGGCCCCAAGCAGAAGCTTATTGGCCGCGCCGTAGACCTGGCTGTTTACATGGAGAAAACCCCAGACAACCGCCGCCAGATTTCCAGCATTGTGCAAGTGAATGGATATAACCCCAAGGAGGAACGCTATGAAACCGAAACCCTTTACACCATCAAGGCTGCATGAGGATTAGCAGACGCCATGAAAGCAGAAGTGAAGAACCCACCGGACATTCGTTGCCGGGATTGTAACAAGTTGCTGGCACGGGGCAACATTGAAGCAGGAGACATAGAGCTTCAGTGCCCACGCTGCAAAACCCGTTTACACCTGAGGGCTGACAGTCCCAACCTCGCGCCGCATGACGGCCTCTACGGAGATAGTCATGAGCGCAAAACACTTCCCACCCAGCGGTAACGCTTCCCCATCTGCATGGCCCGGCAAAAACGCCGCGCTCATGCGCCTTGCTCTTTTGAGCCTCAGCCTTTGCCTTCCCGATATTGCTGCCGCTTCCGGTGGCATCACAGAATTTTCAAGCCCCCTGGAAAAGGTGGTGAACACCATTACCGGGCCTGCGGGCAAGTGGATCAGCATTGTGGCAATGGCCCTGTGCGGTGTCATTTTTATTATGAACAAAGACGACATCAGCGGGGGCTTTAAGCTGCTCTTGTCTGTGGTGTTCGGTATTTCCTTCATTGCCTTTGCCGCCAGCATCGTCAACAGCGTCTTTTCCTTCTCTGGCGCAGTGATTTAGGGGGCAATATGAGGCGTTATCTCCCCATACATCAATCGCTGCACCGCCATGCCCATGTGCTTGGGGCAGAAAGGGAACTGGTTATGACCAGCGCCCTTATTGCCCTGCTTGTGGGCATTGGGGGCCTGACGGCGGTTTCCATTGTCTCCGGCATCCTCTTCTGGATTGCATCGGTCTTTGTCTTGCGCCGCATGGCCAAGGCAGACCCCATACTCAGCAAAGTTTGGCTGCGGCATATCAAACAGCAGGAGTTTTACCCAGCAAGAACAAGCCGCTGGCGTATCGCTGGAGGCTTCAAATGCTGAACCTCATCGATTACCGCTCCAAAGCCAAAGGCTTGCCAGACCTTTTGCCCTATGCCGCGCTTATTGCCCCTGGCATTGTGTTGAACAAAGACGGCTCGTTGCTGGCAGGCTGGGAAATTCGCGGGCAAGACACGGCCAGTTCCACAGAAGACGAACTGGCTATGGTTTCCAGCCGATTCAACAACGCTATCAAGTTGCTGGGCAGCGGCTGGATGCTGCATATGGATGCACTCCGCAGTTCTCACAAAGCGTACCCGGCACCGGAGCAAGGGCATTTCCCCGATGCCGTTACCCGCCTCATTGACGATGAACGGCGTAAGCACTTCAGCGGCAACAGATGCTTCAGCACCAATACCATTCTGGTTGTTACCTACAAGCCCAATTATCAGGCCGCCAAGCTGGCTGCGCGGGCAGCGGGCAACAGCCAGGGCAACCCCACTTCCACTGCCGGACTGGAAAAGGCCATTGTGTACTTTCAAAGTGTTCTGGCAGAGCTTGAAGACGCTTTTTCCAGTATGCTGCACATGGAGCGCCTGGAAGAATACACCATTACAGATCCGGACGGCTTTGACTGGCAACAGTCTGACTTGCTCTCACACTTGCAGCATTGCACCACAGGCACGTTGCAACCTGTGCGTCTTCCGGCAACACCCATGTATCTGGATGCCCTGCTCGGTGGGGAAACCCTTATTGGCGGCATTGCTCCCCAGCTTGGGAACCGCCACCTGGCGGTTATTTCTCTGGATGGTTTGCCGCAAGAGTCTTACCCGGCCATGCTACGTGACTTGGACGCCTTACCCCTGGAATACAGGTTTTCCAGCCGCTTCATCTGCCTAGACCAGTACGATGCGGCCAAGGAAATCAATTCCTACCGCAAAGGCTGGCGGCAACAGGTGTACCGCTTTCTGGATCAGTTCTTTAACAATCCCGGTGCCCGTGCCAACCGGGATGCCTTGCTCATGGCAGAAGATGCAGAAACAGCCCTGACCGAAGTGCAAGGGGGCTATGTGGGGGCCGGATATCTGACCTCCTGCATTGTGCTGCTGCATGAAGATGCAGAACGCCTGCAAGACTGGGCGCGAGACCTGCGCCGTACTGTGCAGACCTTGGGTTTTGGCTGCCGCATTGAATCCATAAACGCCCTGGAAGCCTGGCTGGCCACGCACCCTGGCAACAGCTACGCCAACTTACGGCGACCAATGGTGAACACCCTCAACCTGGCAGACCTGCTGCCGCTTTCTTCAGTATGGACGGGCTCAGCGGTGTGTCCGTGCCCGTTCTATCCACCCAACTCAAGGCCCCTTGCGGTGTTGATGACGGATAACTCCACACCGTTCTGGTTCAACATTCATGCAGGAGACCTTGGGCATACGCTCATTTTCGGGCCTACCGGGGCGGGCAAGTCTACCTTGCTGGCCTTTCTTGCGGCCCAATTTCGCTGTTATCCCAAGGCCCGCATTTTTGCCTTTGACAAAGGCATGAGCTTGTTTCCCCTGTGCTTCGGGGCCGGGGGCGACCACTTTACCATTGGCAATGCAGACCAGCTTGCCTTTGCTCCGCTGCAACACATTGACTCAGATGATGAATGCACCTGGGCTGAAGAATGGATTGCTTCTCTTATGGAACTGCAAGGTTTTACCGTCATGCCTGTTCACCGCAACGCCATTCATACAGCCATGAATACCCTGGCAGGCAACCCGCCGCACCTTCGTTCCCTCACCAGCTTTTACCATGTGGTGCAAGACCGGGAAATCAAGGAAGCCATACAGCATTATACGGTGCAGGGGGCTATGGGCCGCTTGCTGGATGCAGACACTGACAGCCTGAACCTTTCCCGCTTCATGGTGTTTGAAATTGAAGAGCTGATGAACCTTGGAGACAAAAACCTTGTTCCGGTGCTGACCTATCTGTTCCGGCGCCTTGAAAAATCGCTGGACGGCTCCCCCACCATTCTTGTGCTGGATGAAGCATGGGTCATGCTGGGGCACCCGGTATTCCGGGCCAAAATACGCGAATGGCTGAAAGTCATGCGCAAGGCCAACTGCGCGGTTATTCTGGCAACCCAAAGCCTTTCCGATGCCCGCAACTCCGGCATTTTGGACGTGCTTACCGAGTCATGCCCAACAAAGGTATTCCTGCCCAATGCCAGTGCGGAAGACAACAGCCAGAATGAGCTGTACCTCGGCATGGGCCTTAACCCCAAGCAAATCAGCATTATCAAGAACAGCACCCCCAAGCAGGATTACTACATTGTCAGCCCTCATGGGCGGCCCAAGGTGCAGCTTGCCCTGAAAAGCAAGGCCCTGGCCTTTGTTGGTGCTTCAGACAAGGAAAGCATTGCCCGTATTCGGGAACTGGCCAAGCAATATGGGCCAGATAATTGGCAAGAGGAGTGGCTGCGGGAACGCGCTGCCCTGTAAGCAATTTTCAACGTACTCAAGGAACTCCAATGAAAAAATATCTCCTTGCTTTGGCCCTGTGTGCCTTGTGCGCCTCTCCGGCCCATGCCCTTACCGTGGCCTGTACCAACTGTAGCAACAACCTCATGCAGGCGCTGGATCGTGTCACCAATGTGGATCAGCTTTCCACCATGCTCAAGGAATATCAGGAAGCTGTGGAACAAACCCGCCAGCAAATAACAATGGTGCAGCAGAACATTGAACAGTACCAGAACATGCTCCAGAACACGGCCCAACTGCCTGCCAACCTGGTGAACGAACTCAAGGGCAATCTTACCCGCCTTGCCGGGCTTTCCAGCACATTGAAAACCCAGCGCGGCGACATTGTTTCCCTGGGAGAAATCTACAATTCCCTTTTCCCTGAGCAATCTCAGCTTGGTCTACTAGCCTCTGCCAGCCCCCAACAAGTGGAAGCCGCCAACCAACGCTACCGCCAGGAGTGGGATAAGTGGGCAGCCTCTGTGGATCAATCGGCACAAGCCACCTTTCAGCTTTCCGGCCAGCAGCTTGCCGACTTGCAGCAAGACCCGGAGCGCTTCCAGCAATATATGGACAATTTGCTTGCCACTCCGGACGGCCAGCAAAAGGCCATTATGGCAGGCAACCAGCTTTCGGCCCTGCAAGTGCAGGAAGCCAGGCAGCTGCGTGAACTCATGGCCACACAAGTGCAGTCGCAACTGGCAAGCCAGATGAAGGCGGAAAAAGAAAGCCAAATGTCTGAGGAAGCCTGGCGGGAAACCATCAAAACAGACCGGATCGGGAAGGTGCAAGCCAAACCCGACCCCTTCTAGGCTGGTGGCATATGCAAAGAAGCTATTTCTCCTTTGTTGTTGTGGCCTTGGCCTTTGGTGCCCTGATGCTGGGGGCTCATGAAGCCCATGCCGCTGGCGAAGACTTTGTTTCAACCCTTGTGCAGGAATTCTATCAAAAAACGCACACCTGGGAGCCCACGCTCAAAAAGTATGCGCTTTCCATATTCCGCTGGCTGCTCATTCTGGAAGTGTGCTTTCTGGGCATAAAAGCTGCCCTTAACCGGGATCAGATAGCCGACATTTTCAAGCAGTTTGTCATGCTCATTCTCATGGCAGGCTTTTTCATGGCTGTTATCAATTACTATCAGGAATGGTCGTGGAACCTGATAAACGGCCTGGGCACCATAGGCAAAGAACTGGCCCCTGGCAGCTATTCTTCGGAATCGCCATTTCTTACAGGAATGCAGCTTGTAAAGCTGGTGCTGAACAAGCTTTCTGTGTGGTCTCCCGGCAACTCTGTGGCTCTGCTCATGGCGGCCCTGGTTATTATCATCTGCTTTGCCCTTATTTCAGCCCAGGTGGTGTTCATCAAATGCGAAGCAATGGTGGCAATGGCTGCGGCTTTGCTCTTGGTGGCCTTTGGAGGCAGCTCCTTCCTGAAAGATTATGCCGTAAATGCCATGCGCTATGTGCTGGCTGTAGCCTTCAAGCTGTTTGTCATGCAGCTTGTTTTGGGTATTGGCATTGCCTTTATTGATGGCTTTTCAACGTCTACCGCAGAGCTACAGGATATTTTTGTGGTTATCGGTGCCTCTGTGGTGCTGCTTGCCCTGGTGAAGTCCCTTCCTGATGTGTGTTCCGGCATTATCAATGGCTCCCATGTTTCCAGCGGGGGAGCCCTCACTGCGGCTGCCGCTACTGTGGGCGGGGCTGTGCTTGGGGCTGCCATTGCCAGCGGTAACACCATGCAGAATATGCGTGACGCCGCCAAAGTGGCTGGCATGGAAGGCTCAAGTGGAATTGGCAAGGCAGCAGGCATGGCCAAGGCCATGTGGGGGGCCAGGCAGGACGCCAAAACAGCTGGGGAAAAAGCACTCAGTACCAGAACCCGTTCTGAAATGCAGGAACGCCTTGAGCGTGCAAAGATGAACCAAAACGACAAGTAACAGGTGAATGTATGCAGTTATCTCAGGCAAAGCCGGAAAAACCCGGCACCAATCCCTACATGCAGGGGCGGGAAGAATGGCTGGAACGCTACGGCTCTTACATAAGCCGGGCAGCCCAGTGGCGCATGGTGGCTTTTTTCTGCCTCATTCTTACGGGCATATCCATTACAGGCAACGTCATGCAGGCAAGCCAGGTAAAAACCGTTCCCTATATTATTGAGGTGGACAAACTTGGCAAGTACGCCGTTATCAACCGGGCCGACAAGGCCAGCGCCACACCGCAACGGCTTATTCAGGCAGAAATAGCGGCCTGCATTGCCGACTGGCGCACGGTAACGGCGGATGTGGAACTTCAGAAACGTATGATTGAACGGCTTTCCTTTTTCATGGCAGGCAGTGCCAAAGGCGTTCTGCGTGAATGGTATGAAAGCAATAACCCCTATGAAATCGCCAAAACAGGCAAGCTGGTGCATGTGGAAATCAAAGGCCTGCCGCTGCCTGTAAGCCAGGATTCTTACCGGGTGGAATGGCAGGAACAGGTGCGCAGCCATGCGGGCGTGTTGCTGGACTCCAACACCTATGAGGCAACCGTAAGCATTCAGATAAACCCGCCAACGGTGGACGCTGTGCTTTTGCGTAACCCAGGGGGCGTATACATCACTTCCCTTTCTGCTGGCAAAGTTGTTGGGGCACAAAAGCCAAACACCATTCCTTCTTCTGAAAAACAATGAGGTCTACCATGAATAAAATCGCTCTTTCCCTGTGTTGTCTGCTCTTGTGTGCGCCAAGCGCCTTTGCTTCCATTCCTGAAGGCTACCCGCCTGCATTGGAGGGCCAGGGCCTTGGCAAAGCCCCAGCCTCTCTACCTGAAATTGACTATATCAGCCCCAAGGTTGTGCCCCTGACCAGTCAGGAAAAGCAGGCCCTGCACCTATCAGGCAGCTGGTCGCGTCAAAGTGTGGAGCCTGTTCTGGCTGGCGGCGGCAAAGTGGTGTTTGTGCATGGGGCCAGCTTGCCCACCATTGTGGCTTCACCCATGCAGGTTTGTGACGTGGAGCTTGAACCCGGTGAAACGATCCATGAAATTGTGGTGGGCGATTCGGCCCGCTGGATGGTGGATTCCGGCTCTGTCGGCTCCGGGGGCGGGGCCATATCCCATTTGTTTATCAAGCCAGTGGATGCGGGGCTTGAAAGCTCGGCTGTGATTACTACCAACAGAAGGGCCTATCATTTGCGCCTTGTTTCCCAACGCACCGGGCACACTCCCTATGTGGGCTTTCTATATTCTGAAACCCTGAAGCAGCAGACGGCCACAAAGCAGGCCAGAGAAGCCAAAGAGAAGGAATGGAACTCCACCACCATTGACGGCATTCAAACCGATTTGTCGGCTTTGAACTTCAATTACGAGGTGAAAGGCAAAGCCAGCTGGAAGCCTGAGCGCGTGTACGATGATGGCAGGCAAACCTTTATCCGGCTGCCAGCTAAAACTGCTTCAGGGGAAATGCCCATTCTTCTGGTACGCAAGGGCAAGCAGGAAGTGCTGGTCAACTACCGGGTCAAAGATTCGGCTATGGTTGTGGATGGGCTGTTTGAACGCATTGCCCTGGTTATTGGCGTGGGCGGTGAACAGGAAAAAGTTGAAGTTATCAGAGGGGGTAAATAATGCGCCGTTTTCTTCCCTTTATATGCCTTGTGCTGTTGCTGGCCACGGGCTGTGCCAAGCCTGGTTTGAAAAACTCTTACTGTGGCCCGCTGCCGGAGCAACAGGCTGTTTCTTCCATTGCAACGGATGCGGTAAACTTTCTGGCTGAACTCTTTGCCCCTGGGCACACCTCTGTGCATGTGCTGCCTGCAAAGGATGCCAGCAACGGCTTTGCCTCTGCCTTTGAGAATACTCTGCGGGCCAGGGGCTTTACTGTGGCTGCCTCGGAAGGGGCAGATATTGTGGTGGTGGCCTATACCCTGGACGCCTTGGTGGAAGATGGTGAAAAGGTGGCTTGGTATCTGCAACTCCGCCTTTCAGACGGCAAGGTGATTGCCCGTTCCTACACGGCAAGCGGCCAACCGGAAGCCGGGCAAAGCAGAACCGAGCAAGCCTTTAGAGGCTCCACCGCTGCCAGGGCAGCAGAAAAAGTGCGCCATGCCGTAAATTTCGGCATGGATTCGTTCCAGTAGGAGCCAACCATGAGCGACAAAACACCCAACAGTCTTGAACCCACTGGCAAGTTCAAAGTTACCCGCATGAGCCGCTGGCCCCTGTACGCTGTTATGCTGGCAGGCCTTTTTCTGCTTGGGGTGCTGGTGTACAGCGTGAACTTTGCCCACAATCAGCAACAGGAAGAAACAGCCGCCAAAAAGGTGGATATTAAAGAAGAAGAGCGGCCTTTGCTTATGGGGGAAGGTCGTGGTCTTGCCCTGGCACCGCCTGCGGGCTCTCCGGCCATTACGGTGCCGGAAACAAAGACAACAGATAAAAAAGAACCACTCATTGTGGTGCAGGGCAAGCAGGAACAAGCAGACGTGTACAGGCAGGAACTGGAAAACCTGCGCCGCATAAAAGCCCAAGGTCAGCTCACAGCCCTTTCTGCTCCCCTTGGAGTAAAAAAAGCCTCTGAAGACGCTGGGCAACAGGTAAAGCTTGTGCAGGAAACGCGGCAAAATGCCGTACCTGATGCAGAGCGTGACCCCTACGGCATTCGTGAAAGCAGTTATGACCCGGCTGCCGATAAAGACAAGGAAGCCTTTTTCAGCCGGGCAGACAAAGATACAGGCTGGATTCTGCCCCATACCCGCACGGCTGGGCAGCCCCTGGAACTCAAAACAGGGGCCGTCATTCCCGGCGTTATGGTCACTGGCATCAATTCCGATTTGCCCGGCAACATCATTGCCCAGGTGTCACAAAACGTCTTTGACACGGCCAATGGCCAGCACTTGCTGATACCCCAGGGGGCCAAGCTGTTTGGTGTGTATGATTCCCGCGTGATTTACGGGCAAGAACGTGTGCTGGTGGCCTGGAACCGCATCGTGTTTCCCGATGGTTCCGCTGTAACCCTTGGGGCCATGCCCGGTGCCGATATGGCAGGCTATGCTGGCTATACTGACCAGATAAACAACCATTATCTGCGCATTTTCGGCTCCGCCATTCTCATGAGCATGATTACAGGCGGTATGTCTTATTCAATGGATGCTCTTGGCACGTCCAGCACTGGAGGTATGAACAGCACCCCCACCTTGCAGGATGAAATGGGCTCGGCCCTGGCAGCCCAAATGGGCCAGGCTACCATGCAGCTTTTGCAGAAAAACTTGAATATCAAGCCAACCCTGGAAATACGGTCCGGCTACCAGTTCAATATCATTGTGACCAAAGACATGGTGTTTCAGAAGCCGTACAGGGCGGAGAGGTAGCCCATGAGGCTGGCAGATTATTCCGATTTTTTGCGCAGTTCCGCTTTTTTACGCATTTCCGCAATAATACGGCGTGCATCGGCAAAGACTTCGTCCGAATCACGGACTCTGCCAGCCTCAACATCTGCAACGCTCATTGCAAGAAGTTGCAACAAAGCCGCACTTTCTTCTGTTTGGGCCTGTTCATCATCATTCATGGCTTCACCTTTTGTGCAGATGATACATATGAAAAGAGGCTTATCTGTGATGTTCCAAAATAGCTTTTTCTACGGCGTGATTCACCCAGTTATTAAGGCTCATTCCCTCAATGGCGGCTGTATGTGCTGCTTTTTGGTGCAATTCGGGGGTAATTCGCACGTTGAAACGCCCAGAGTAGGGTTTTTCGGGAGTTTTGCCTTTTTGCTCACAAAACTCCAGGTAGTCTTCCACCGAATCAGCCAAAGCTGCTTTCAATTCATCAATGGAACGCCCCTGAAACGTAATCACATCGTTAATATGCAACACGTCACCGTGAAAAATATCGGCTTCCGGGTCGTACTCAAAACGCCCTTGATAGCCTTTATAAGTAAGTATGCTCATGGTTTTACTCCTGCATTTTCAAGAAAACGCCTGACGGATTTTACAGCTCCCCTATCGGTAACAGGTTGTGGGTGTGGACGGTGGAACGTGGCCAGAACGCTATTCAATTCCACACGAACCCGTGAACCGCGCCCTTCGCTAATTTCTGCGCCGCAAGCCGTAAACAGGCTCTCAATATCTGCCCATGCAATTGACGGGCTGACGGGATTGGCGAATATCGCAACAAGCGTTTTACGGTGTTTGCTGTTCATGGTGAAATAGTACTACTTTTTAGTGACAAGTCAAGGGAGCAGGATTGCTCTCACGTTTCTGCGGGTCTCGTGCCCCAAGCCAGCGCTGCATGACAGCCTTTTATGGAGTCTGTCATGCCTGCACAATATGGCCTTGGCACAGAAAAGCCAACGTCTTGCCTGCGCTGGGTGTATTTACCGTTCATGTTGCTTCTGGCGCTGGGCTGCATGGTGCTGGCAACCCAGCGCATTGCAGCTTACTTTGCCTATCAGGAAGCTTTGGGAACTCCCCTTGGCTTTGCCTTGGGCGTTCCCTGGTATGCGCCGTGGGCTGTTTTTGGCTGGTATGAAACCTTTCGCGCATATGATGCCTATGGCTTCATGGAACAGGCCGTAACCCAAAGTCAGGCACTGTTTCTTGTTCCCCAATTCCTCATTCTTGGCACCTGGCTCAACTTTCTCAGAAAAATGAAGGCCAATGCCAACCTGCATGGCTCTGCAAGGTGGGCTACAGAACGTGAAATACGCATCATGGGCTACCTTGAAGGCAAGGGGGTGTATGTTGGCGGCTGGGTAAAGCGTTTTGCCGGGGCTGCCCTTTTGCACCGCATGTTACAGGGCAAGCCCGGAGAGGCACAGATGTATCTGCGCCACAACGGGCCGGAGCATATCATGGTCTTTGCTCCAACCCGTTCCGGTAAAGGTGTTGGCCTAATTCTGCCCACATTACTGGCCTGGGAAGGCTCCAGCATTGTTCTTGATATTAAAGGGGAGAACTGGGCGCTCACGGCTGGCTGGCGTAAATCGCAAGGGCAAACGGTGCTGCGCTTTGACCCTTCCGATGCCAGCGGGGCTTCGGCTGGCTTTAATCCCCTGGAAGAACTCCGCCTTGATACCCTCATGGCCATTCCAGACGTGCAGAACATGGCAGCCATGCTGGTTGACCCCAACGGCAAAGGGCTTGAAGACCACTGGAGCAAGGCGGCCTTTGCCATGCTGGGCGGTGCCATTCTGCATTGCTGTATCATGATTCAACACAGCCAGAAGCGGGCTGCCAACCTGTATGACCTTTCCTGCATGTTGGCGGATGAAAGCCGCACCATTCAAGACCTGTTCAAAGAAATGGTGGAAACACCTCACGCCGAATTGCTCAAAGCCGTTTTCCCTGAAGGGGAAGGAGGCGACAAGGCCCATACCTTTATCGCCAGTTCCGCCAGAGAAATGCTGAACAAGGCGGAAAATGAGGCTTCCGGTGTTGTTTCCACAGCCCTGACCAACCTTGCCCTGTATCGTGACCCCGTGGTGGCCCTGAACACCGCTGCCTGTGACTTTCGCATTCACGACCTCATGAACCACGACAAGCCAGTGAACCTGTATCTGGTGATTTCGCCTGCGGATATTGACCGTATGCGGCCTTTGCTGCGCCTTATGGTGGATATGATTGTGCGCCGCATCTGCTCCAAAATGGAGTTTGCCGATGGTTCCAGCAAGGCAGGCTACAAGCACCGTCTTCTGCTTCTGCTGGATGAATTCACCTCCCTTGGCAAGCTGCCCATAATGGAAAAGGCCTTGGCCTACATAGCAGGCTACGGTGGCAAGGTTTACATCATCGTACAGGACATAACCCAGCTCAACGCGGTGTACGGCAAAGATAACGCCCTCATGGCCAACTGCCATGTGCGTATTGCCTACGCCCCCAACACTATTGAAACAGCAAAAACCCTTTCGGACATGACCGGAAAAACAACGGTGGTGGAAGAAAAGGTTTCCCTTTCCGGCTCCCGTTCCGGGCACATGAAAAATGCTTCTGTAAACATGACAGAAACAGCCCGGCCCCTGCTTACCCCTGATGAATGTATGCGTCTGCCCGGTGCGGAAAAAGACAGTCAGGGCAAGGTACTCAAGCCCGGCGATATGCTGATATTTACTGCCGGACAATCGCCCATTTATGGCAGGCAAATTCTGTACTTCTTCGATCCGGTGTTTTCTGTTCGCTCCAAAGTGCCTGTGCCCGGCCTGAATAAAGCATACCCCAGTGGCATTACTGATTCCCTGTATTCCCCGCGTCCTGCGGCCTGGTATGCCGGGCTTGCTGCACCTTCCAGCCCTCAACCCCCTGCGCCTCAAGCAGAGCCTAAAACACAGGAGTCCTCCAGTGAACGCTATTTCATGGAGTAAATCCTCCTGGTGGCTGGCTGTACCTTGCGCCTTGGTTCTTGTGGGCTGCCTTGCTCATGCTTCGGGCTTTCGCATCAACCCCACACCTTCCCTGCCCAAGGGCCTGTACCGCCTGGCTGAAGAGTCTCCAGCCAAGGGTGATTTGGTGACATTTTGCCTACAAGGCGAGTTTGCAGAACTGGCTTTGCAGCGTGGTTATTTGCAAGCCGGTTCCTGTCCTGCCGGCCTTCGCCCACTGCTGAAACGCCTGGCAGGCCTGCCCGGCGATTACATAGAGGCCGATGCCCTGGCTATTCGCTCTGTGGATAGCCAGGGGCGGCACATGCCTTCTGTTTTACAGTCCGGCTTCATTCCCTCCGGCATGGCTTTTGTGCTGGCAGACCATGCAGGCAGCTTTGATAGCCGCTATTTCGGCTTCGTTCCCCTGGAAAGCCTCCAGCGTGTGCAAGCCGTTCTGACCTTCTAACCTCAAAAGGAAAACATTATGCACGACAAAGAGTATCTGACCGCTGCGGCCAACATGGTTGGCAGCCAACTGGCAGAGGAACCAACCCTTGCCTTGCCCCTTGACCCATACGTGGCCGATTTCATGGGCGCATTCACTGAAGATGCCCTAACCCTTGCCGACCTGGTGGACGACACCTTGCTTGCCATGAATGAACAAGGGGAGGTGTGCTATGGCCAGAAGTAAAGCAGATAAGCCAAAGCGCCCCCCGTTCCATGAAGAGTTTGCCGAAAAGATTATTGCCCACCTCAAGGCAGGCACTGCGCCCTGGCAGGTGCCGTGGCACCCTGGCAAATCGCCTTCAACGCCATTCAACCCTGCTTCGGGCACAGTGTATAAGGGCATGAACCGCTTGAACCTGGCGCTTTCCGGCTATGACGACCCGCGCTGGATGACTCTGCTGCAAGCCAACCAGCAAGAACTGCGCATCGTGCCGGGCAGCAAAGCCACTCCGGTGGTGTATTACCAGTTCACCAAAGAGCAAGACCGCCTTGATGATGACGGCAAGCCCGTGCTGGGGGAAGATGGCAAGCCAGAAAAGCAGGTGGTGCCGCTCGAAAAACCCATTGTGCGCTTTGCCCATGTGTTCAATGCGGAACAGATTGAAGGCATACCCCCGCTAGACCTTACTGACCGGGCCTTTACATGGGAGCCTGTGGAAAAGGCAGAAAACATTCTGGCAGCTTCCGGGGCAACCATCAAGCACGACCAAAGTAACCGGGCCTTTTACCGTTACGCCACAGACACCATTCACTTGCCCCCGCGTGAGAATTTTGAAGAACCAGGCTTTTTCTATGACACCGCCTTGCATGAGCTGGGGCACTGGACGCGCCATTCCACCCGCTTAAACCGGGAAAACGGCCCCTTTGGTTCTGAACTCTATGCCCGTGAAGAACTTCGGGCAGAGATTGCTTCCTGGATGATCGGGCAAGATATTGGCATTCCTCACAACCCTGACCAGCACGCTTCCTATGTGGAGTCCTGGGTAGAGGTTTTAAAGAATGACCCCTATGAAATTATGCGGGCCTGCCGGGATGCGGAACAGATTAAAGACTATGTGCTGGGGCTGGAAATGAACAAGGAACTCCAACAGGAATCTCCAGAAAACAAGGTTTTGTGGAGTAATGAGCGGGAAAAGCAAGAAGAAATTGCCGCCATGATGGGTGTTCCATTTATTCCGGCCAAAGAAAATACACGCCTTGAGGTGCAGCCGCGCAACCTTGAAGAAAAAAAAGAAATATGGCGTCTTGGCGGGAAGTGGGATGATGAAAACAAACACTGGTTTGTGCCTGAAGGGGCAAACCTTGCGCCCTTGGCTGCGTGGCTGCACGGTAAAGAAGTAGAGAATGATGTTGCGGCTATGGGCCTTCCCACCCAACAGGCCAAAGAAAAAACCTATCTGGCAGTGCCTTACAAAGAAAAGGAACAGGCCAAAAAGTTCGGGGCCAAGTGGGATAAGGAAAACAAGCTCTGGTATGCCCCTGAAGGAACCGACTTAAAGCCCCTTGCCCGCTGGCTGCCGGAACAGCAAAGAACACCGGAGCCGCTAAATACTCTCTCCCCGCAGGAGGAATTTGCTCACGCCCTGGAAGGGTTTGGGCTGGACTTGCGGGGCAAGGCCCCTCTCATGGATGGGCAAATACACCGTGTTCCGCTTATTGGCAGAAACGGCGGCGACCTTGACGGCGCATACTGCGGCTATCTGGATGAAAGGCCTGCGGGCTGGATGCAGAATTTCAGTGCAGGCGAGAAGCATACCTGGCTTGCCACGGGCCACACGCTGACCAAAGAACAGGTGGAAGTGCAACGAGTGGAAATTGCCCGGAAGCAGGAAGAACGCCAGAAAATGATTCGGGAGCAACACCAAAAAACAGCACGGGACGCTTTTACAGAATGGATAGGCAGCGAGTATGCCGCCAATGACAATCCGTATCTCCTGGCAAAAGGCGTTCCCGCCTATGGGTTGCGTGAAGATTTGGAGAGAAACCTTCTTGTGCCCGTATTGAATACGCAAAAGGAAATGCGGGGCTTGCAGTTCATTGCCCCGGATGGGGAAAAACGCTTCATGTACGGTATGGAGAAAAGCGGAAACTTCCACATGATTGGCGACTATGGGCTTGACCAGCCTGGCGTTACCCCCTTTGACGACAAAGGAAGGAACCTTGCCCAAGGGGAAATTTTGCTTGCTGAAGGCTATGCCACAGGGGCAACCCTGCATATGGCAACAGAAAAACCCGTGGCCGTTGCCTTTGACGCTGGCAACCTTGAACCCGTGGCCAAAGCCCTGCGGGAACAGTTTCCCAATGCCGCCATTACTATCTGTGCAGACAACGACCACCAGCACACCCGCAAAACGCCAGAAGGCACAGAACTCTGGAACAAGGGTGTTGTCCTGGCCCAGGAAGCTGCCAAGGCTGTAGGGGGCAAGGTTGTGGCCCCTCTCTTTAATGAAGAGGAAAGGGCACGGGGCCTGACGGACTTTAACGACCTGCATCAGTCGCGTGGACTGGAGGAAGTGACAAAACAGGTGGGGCAGGCGCTGGTAAAAGTACAATCCCGTGTTCAGGATAAATCGCGGGGGTTGTCGTTATGAAGCTAGATTTCTCCAGCTAAAACGTTATGCTCACTTCAACACACAGGGAGTTGTATGAACAAAACTACAAATGACTATATTTCAATTTATAAGTCACAGTTGCAACAAGGTGATATTCAAGTTGCCTATAAGCGTCTCTTTGAGTATCTAGGATCGCTAAAAGCATACTTTCAAAATAATTCTGATCAACAGTGGTCTTTTGGAAATATAGCGCCTGGATATATGGATTACTCCTACTTTTCATTTTTTAATGAATATTTGCGGGGCAAAAAATTGCGTTTTGGAATAGTGCTAAACCATCACCAAATGCAATAATATTTTCATTTGAAATGCCTTCTAATTTGGCAACTTCAGTTATTCCTTTATATTTTTCAACACCTTTTTGAAGTATATCTAACCATTTTTTATCTCCAAAACTATCTTGCATCATCTCTATTTCTAAATTAGGAAATTTTGATTTAAACAAATCCAAATATTCTTTTGCAAATTCATTATTTAAAAATTCTACTGTTAAATGAGTTATTTCTGATAATTTT
>ENA-UEQB01001687-UEQB01001687.1-human-gut-metagenome-genome-assembly--contig:-NODE-1687-length-17881-cov-6.384745_pt1 | contig 17881 bp, 7 predicted proteins | sample MGYA00242901_ERZ507918 | MGnify/ENA primary metagenome ERZ507918 (study PRJEB26167, sample SAMN06115405) | human gut metagenome | host: Homo sapiens | place: China:Sichuan | collected 2016-04-06... | reverse complement strand
CCTATCGATGTAGTAAAAGAGAAGGACTTCGTAAATGTCCCCACATCCTCACCCATGGCAGCATTGCAGGGAAAGGTACCGGGTGTTAACATTATCAATTCCGGAACTCCCGGAGCCGGTCCTAAAGTAACCATTCGTGGTATGGGTTCCTTCGGTGACACTTCTCCTCTTTATGTAGTGGACGGAATGTTCTATGACAACATCGACTTCCTGAACAACTCTGATATCCAGGATATGACTATCCTGAAAGACGCATCTGCATCGGCTATCTATGGTGTTCGTGCAGCCAACGGCGTTGTCATTATCACGACGAAAAAAGGTACTCGCAATCAGGAGGCTAAAATTACTTACAACGGTTATGTAGGTATTCAGAAAGCCACCAACCTGCTGGAAATGTGTAACTCCCACGAGTACGCCACCATGTTGATGGAGGCCGACAAAGCTACTTACGGCTATATGTTCGAGCAATCTGTCGATGCATTTGGCGGCGACCTCAACTCTTTGAAATTCAACGCTGATACCGACTGGTACGACCAGCTCCTGCGCACTGCCATGATGACCAACCACAGTTTGAACATCTCCGGTGGTAGTGAGAAAGCTACTTATTCTGCCGGTATGAGCTACCTGGCACAAGACGGTATCATGGACGTGGAGAACTACTACCGTCGCCTCAACTTCCGCGCAGCCTTGGATTATGATGCAAGAAGTTGGCTGAAGGTAGGATTCAACGGTATATTCAGCAGTTCACAGCAACAATTGCCCAACAACGCTGCATGGCAACAGGCATTTAATACGCCATCCATCATCCCTGTTTTTGATAATACACGTGGCGACGCTGTCTTCCCTGACAAGTATGCATCGCCCGAACAGGTAGGCCTGGGATCGAACTTCAAGAACCCGGTGGCTACGGCAAACTATTATGATAACAGCAACGAAACTTACCAGGTATTGAGCAACTTCTATGCACAGTTGAACCTGATTCCCGACAAGTTGAATGTACGTTCAAGCTATAGCTACGACTACTCCATTGTCCGCGGTACGAACTTCACCCCAACTTACTATGTAGGTACCGACCAGCAAAAGACCACCACAAGTCTGACCAAGACAGATACCAACTATTACAAGTGGATTTGGGATAATACCGCCACTTATACAGAAAAGTGGGGCAAGCACGCATTCACCGGCATGCTGGGTATATCTATGCGTCAGGAGCAGATGAAGAAATTGGAAGGAACAGCGACCAACGTTCCCGAAGGGGCAGACGTATGGAAATACATCGGCCTGGGTAACAAGGACGGTGCTACGGTAACGGATGACGGTTGGAAATATCGCGGTCTATCATACTTCACCCGCTTGAACTATAACTATGCAGACAAGTACATGTTGATGTTCACTTTCCGTGCCGACGGTTCTTCGAAGTACAACGACAAGTGGGGCTACTTCCCTTCTATCGGTGCTGCATGGGTCATCTCGCAAGAGCCGTTCATGAAGAACCAGGACATATTCGACTACATGAAACTCCGCGCAAGCTGGGGTAAACTGGGTAACGACAAGATTAGTGCAAGCGCAGGCTTCTCCAGCCTCAGCAACGTTCAATCAGTATTCGGACCGAATATTGCCCTCGATGGCTACACCAATTCAACCAACTTCAGCTGGCTGGGCTGGGAAGTTGTGAACGAAACCAACATAGGTATCAACTTCGCCACGCTGAACAACCGCCTGAATGCCGACATCGACTGGTACTACCGCCTGACGGACAACGCCGTTATCTCCCCGAAGCTCCCGATGCAGAACGAAACCATCGCCGGCAACAACGGACAAATCCTCAACACCGGTATCGACCTTTCATTGAACTGGAACGACAAGATTGGAAAAGACTTCTCCTACAACGTAGGTCTTAACCTCTCGTACCTGCACAACGAAGTAAAGAGCCTGAAAGATAATATGAATATCATCAAAGGTGGCAAGACAGTAAACATGGTGGGCGAAAAGATGAATTCCTACTACGGCTTCAAGGTAGTAGGCATCTACCAGACCCCGGAAGAATGTGCTGCCGACCCGATTGCCGTTGCCAATGGCCTTGAACCGGGAGACTTCAAATATCAGGACGTGAACGGTGACCATGTAATAGACGGTAGCGACAAGCAAGTGCTGGGTTCCTATATCCCCGACTTCACCTACGGTATCAATCTTGGATTCGCCTACAAGAATTTCGACTTCAACCTGACTACCTACGGACAAGTAGGCGGCGAGCTGTGGAACAGAAAGCGTGCACTGCGCTATGCACAGTCCAACTACAACTTCGACAAGGATCAATACAAGAATCGCTGGACAGGTGCCGGTTCTACCAACAAGTATCCGTCTGCCAAAGCGCTGATTAAGACCTGGAACGTATCGGACAGCAATAATGCTTCTTACTTCGTAGAAAGCTCCGATTACTTCCGTATCCAGAACATCACCCTCGGATATTCCTTCAAGAATGTCAAGGTGGGCAGCTACGTGATGCCGGGCATCCGCCTCTCACTGACAGCCGACCGTCCGTTCACTACCTTCAAGGCAAACAGCTTCACTCCTGAATTGTCCGATGCCGAAGGTTGGGATACCGAGGTATATCCTTTGACTTCGACTTACACCTTCGGAGTACAGATTGATTTTTAAACTATCAACCATTAAAAACATAGAACAATGAAATTCTTAAAGAAGACATTAGTATATATCCTCCCGGCTATGATGATACTGGGCGGCACCACTGCCTGCTCCGACTTCATCGACATCGACCCGGAGAACAAGGTACCGGAACAAAGTGTGGATTTCACGAACAAGAATAATATGTACCAGCCTGTTATCGGTGTTTACTCCAAAGTACGTACTTCGGGGATGCACTGGGCCAATGCACTGATTATGTTCACCCGCGACGGTGACGTATGGTCCGGCCGTACGGACGACCAGGGAGCAGCCGTAGACTTCGGCCGCCACTTCAACTATACCAACTCCTTCTGGGCACTGAACAATGTATGGGTTACTTTCTACGAGATTATCCGTATAGCTAACTCCGCATTGGTGTCTCTGGACGGTTACGCCCAATACCTGACTCCGGGAAGCAGCGACTACGAAACTTACGAAGCTTACTGTGGCGAAGTACGTACCCTCCGCGCATGGGCTTACTACCAGTTAGTGACCAACTTCGGCCCGATTGTAATCTACCGTGACAACTTGCAGACCGACTTCCGTCGTTCCAACGTAAACGCAGTGTACGACTACATGCTGGAAGAAGATTTGAACTACGCCATGGACAAACTTCCCCGTATGCGTCCCAACCAGATGGCACACCAGGGTGCAGTAACCGCATATACTGCCGAAATGCTGGCTGCTAAGATTTATCTGCTGAAAGAAGATTACGCAAAGGTTGAAACTTTGACCGATGATATCATCAACAACGGCGGCTTCTCTCTTTATCCCGACTACTATAACCTGTTTAAGATTCCGGGTAAGTTATGCGATGAATCTCTGTTCGAATGCCAGGTTACCGACTTCGGCAACGGTTCGGGAGAATATATCGGTGTAGACCAATGGTTCAACTTCCAGGGAGCCGCCCTCAAAGACCCGGCAACGGGAACTTCTATCGCCGGCTGGAACTTTATCGGTTACGAGCCTGAATTCGTAGCATGGGCGGATGCCCGCGGCGAAACAGTACGTGCCGAAACTTCCTTCCTGAGAGCCGGACAACTGACCCGCGAAGGCTGGGAAGTAGGTGCCGCTTCCGGCACGTCGACCGACTGCTGGAACGGCAAAGGTTATCTGCCTTACAATCAAATGACCGAAGGCCGCACAGAGTATGGAGCAAATAACAACGTACGTATCCTCCGCTATTCTGAAGTACTGCTCATGAACTCCGAAGCCAAAATACGCCAGGGAAAAGATGGCGACAGTAGTTACAACCTGGTGCGCACCCGTGCCGAAATGCCCACCAAGACCGGCGTAACGCTGGAAGACGTGCTGGACGAACGCCGCATGGAGCTTTGCAGCGAATGGTGTACACGCTACGTTGACCTGGTGCGCACCGGCAAGGCAGCTACGGAACTCGGACCGAAAGGCTGGAGCGTAGACAAGACCTACTGGCCCATACCGTCCAACCAGCTCGACGACCTCCCCGATCTGAAACTCGACCCGATAGATTAATTCAAAAATTCAACTCTATCACATGATAAGAAGAATCCTAATCAGTTGTGGAATAGCATTTGTCACATTAGTGGCAAATGCTGCTCCCGACGATTCCATCAAAGTAGTAAAAGGACAGGTTAGTGATTACTACATCACAGTCACTCACGAGCGCATCGTGAAAGGGCGCGTATTGGACAAAAATCACCAGCCACTCGAAGGAGCCACGGTTATGTTCTTTGCCAGCCCCATGCACAGCACTACTGCCCGGGACGGTAGTTTTGCTATCAAGGGGGCCGATAATGACATACACTTATACGTGTACTATCCCGGCAAGAAGATAGTCAACAAGATCCTGGCACTGGATGAGAATAATCTGGACATAGTCATGGAAGACGAGGCACATAAGGCAACAGCAGTACGCCGTCCGGCACAAGCCACCCGCTGGTACGACCCGCAGGCGCCTCTGTCGCGTACGTTCTGCAATCCGATGAACATCAGCTATAACTTCGAGCCGTTCAACAATAATGTGCGTCCCAATGGATCGTTCCGTTCTTCCGCCGACCCTATGGCGGTGGAATACAAGGGGGAATACTTTCTATTCTCCACCAACCAAGGCGGCTTTCATTATTCCAAGAACCTCGTGGACTGGGAGTTTGTACCCGCCAGTTTCCAGCGCAAGCCTACGGACGATGACCAGTGTGCACCGGCGGCTTATGTAAGCGGCGATACACTGTTCTACACCGGTTCTACCTACGAAGGCTTGGCTGTATGGTATAGCACGCATCCCAAGACAGGACGTTTCAAGCGCGCTATCGAGAAGAATGTGCTCCCTTCCTGGGACCCTTGTCTGTTCCTCGACGATGACGGCAGACTGTATCTGTACTACGGTTCCAGCAACGAATACCCGCTGAAAGCGGTAGAACTGGACCGCAACGATTTCTATCCTGTCAGCAAAATTCACGACGTGATGATGCTCCGGCCGGAAGAACATGGCTGGGAACGCTTCGGGATGAACAACGACGATGAAGTGACGCTCCGCCCGTTTACAGAAGGCGCCTATATGACCAAGCACAACGGCAAATACTATTTCCAGTACGGTGCTCCGGGAACGGAGTTCAAGGTATATGCCGACGGTGTGTATGTATCGGACTCTCCATTGGGCCCGTTCACTTATCAGAAGCACAACCCCATGAGCTATAAGCCGGGTGGATATGTGCAGGGCAGCGGTCATGGCGGCACGTTCTGCGATGTGAAGGGCAACTACTGGCACGTATCAACCTGTATGCTCTCTCTGAAGTATAAGTTTGAACGCCGCATCGGACTCTATCCGGTTGCCTTCGATGGAGACGGAGTGATGTATTCCTCTTCGGCCTTCGGCGATTATCCCAACTGGGCGGAACCGATGGACATCAAGAAACCGGCAGACCGCTTCACAGGTTGGATGCTGCTGTCTTACCAGAAGCCGGTAGAGGTATCGTCGACAGACAGTATCTACACTGCCGCCAACCTGACGGACGAAAGCATGCGTACTTACTGGGCTGCCCGATCGGGCAATCCGGGAGAATGGGCTCAAGTCGATTTGGGTGCAGTGAAGACCGTCCGTGCCATACAACTGAACTTCTACGACCACAAGGCCACGCAGCACAACCGTGCCATGGACATTTACCATCAATATCGGGTATATGCTTCCGAAGACGGGAAAAGCTGGACGCTGGTCGTAGACAAGAGCGACAGCGACAAGGATTGTCCTCACGACTACATCGAACTCAGCGAACCGTTGCGTACCCGTTACCTGAAATACGAGAATGTGCATATGCCTACGGGACATGTCGCCATGTCGGGTTTCCGTGTCTTTGGAAATGGTGACGGCGATGCTCCGCAAACGGTGAAAGGGCTGACGGTGAAGCGCGACAAGAAAGACCGTCGGAGCGCTTTCATCTCATGGCAGCCCGATGCCGGTGCTTATGGCTACAACATCTACTACGGCATAGCACCGGACAAGATGTACAATGCCATCACGGTGCTGGGGCAAACTGAATACGACTTCCGCGGTCTGGATGCAGACACGGAATATTACTTCACAATTGAGGCACTGAACGAAAACGGACGTTCTCCTTTGTGCAAAACATTAAAGTACTAACTCACTAATTGGAATTAATACATAAACATGGGAAATTTTACTATAAGATACGGAATTGCCCTCTTCCTGTTTTCTGCCTTGGCAGGCTGCGGTTCGTGCTCTTCCGACTTGAAAGAGGACGGAAAAGAAGACAAGCCCGATACGGAAGAAGTACGTCCGGAGTCATTCGCCTCGGATGACGCTATGCTGGATTACATCCAGAAGGTGCATCTGAACTATATGTGGGACGGTGCGGAACCTATTTCCGGCCTGGCACCCGAGCGCATCCATTTGGACGGCGACTATCCCGAGAAAGACTCGAATGTAATCACCATAGGCGGTAGCGGATTCGGCGTAGCCGGCCTGCTGGTGGGCATCGACCGCGGGTTCATACCAAGAGAAGCCGGCGTAGCGCGCCTTACTAAAATTGCCGATTACCTGAAACGTGCCGACCGCTTTCATGGCGTATGGCCCCACTGGCTGCATGGACCTTCGGGAGAAGTGAAGCCCTTCGGAACAAAAGACAATGGCGGCGACCTGGTGGAAAGCTGCTTCATGATGCAGAGCCTGCTCTGCGTGCGCCAGTACTTCCGCGACGGAAACGAAAAGGAGAAGGCTTTGGCTGAGAAGATAGACCAACTTTGGAAAGAAATGGAGTTCAGCTGGTATCAGAACGGTAAGGACGTCATCTACTGGCATTGGTCGCCCGACTATGGCTGGGAAATGAACTTCCCGCTCGAAGGCTACAACGAAGCATTGATTGTGTACATCCTGGCAGCATCCTCTCCCACCTACCCCGTTCCGGTTTCCGCCTATCATAACGGATGGGCACGCGGTGGCGGCATCAAGTCGGATTCCGCTCCCTACGGCCTGCCGCTGGAGTTGAAGCACAATGGAGCCGAAAAGCTGGGTGGTCCGCTCTTCTGGGCACAGTACTCGTACATCGGACTGGACCCGCGCAACCTGAGCGACCGGTATGCCAACTACTGGAATGTGGTACGCAACCATGCACTCTCCAACTACAGATACTGCGTGGAGAATCCGAAGCAGTTCAAGGGCTACGGAGAAAACTGCTGGGGGCTGACTGCCAGCTACTCTACGAAAGGGTATGCCGCACACTGTCCGGGAGATAACGATTGCGGGGTGATTACCCCGACGGCAGCTTTGTCCAGTTTCCCTTACACACCGGAAGAATCGATGCGTGCACTGAAGTATTTCTATGCCAAAGGCGACCGGATTTGGGGTAAGTACGGTTTCTACGATGCTTTCTCCGAGTCGTCCGACTGGACGGTACCCCGCTATCTCGCCATAGACCAATGCACCATTGCGCCGATGATTGAGAACTATCGTTCCGGCTTGTTGTGGAAACTCTTCATGAGTTGTCCCGAGATACAGCAGGGATTGCAGAACTTAGGTTTTACTACTAATTAATTTATACCACATGAAGAAATACACTTTATTATTGGCTGCGTCCTTCTTCGCCTTTACGGCGACGGCGGCAATGCCCAAGGGAGGTAATCCCGATGGCACGCCCCAGGAAATGGACAAGTTCATTACGGAACTGATGGGTAAGATGACACTGCACGAGAAAATCGGGCAACTCAATCTTCCGGTGACAGGAGACATCGTAACCGGCCAGGCGAAGAGCAGCGACGTTGCCGGAAAAATACGCGACGGAGAAGTTGGAGGCTTGTTCAACTTGAAAGGGGTGAAGAACATCCGCGAAGTACAAAGGCTGGCGGTAGAGAACAGCCGCCTGGGAATACCCTTGCTGTTCGGCATGGACGTAATTCACGGTTACGAAACGATATTCCCTATTCCCCTGGCACTCTCGTGCAGCTGGGATATGGAGGCTGTAGAACAGTCGGCACGCATTGCTGCCATTGAATCGAGCGCCGATGGCATTTGCTGGACATTCAGCCCGATGGTGGATATCTGCAAAGATCCCCGTTGGGGACGCGTGTCCGAGGGCAACGGCGAAGATCCTTTCCTGGGTTCAGCCATTGCACAAGCCATGATTCGCGGATATCAGGGTAAGGACATGAGTGCCAACAACGAGATAATGGCGTGCGTAAAGCACTTCGCACTGTACGGCGCCGGAGAAGCCGGTCGCGACTACAACACGGTGGACATGAGCCGCAACCGTATGTACAACGAATACTTCCCCACTTATAAGGCTGCCGTAGAAGCCGGCGTAGGAAGCGTAATGACTTCTTTTAATGAAGTAGACGGTGTGCCTGCCACCGCCAACCGTTGGCTGATGACCGACGTGCTGCGCAATCAATGGGGCTTCGACGGCTTTGTCGTTACCGACTATACCGCCATAGCCGAACTGATAGACCACGGCATCGGCGACTTGCAGGAAGTTTCTGCCCGCGCCCTGAAAGCCGGAACAGATATGGACATGGTAGCAGACGGTTTCATCGGCACTCTGGAGAAATCCCTAAAAGAAGGAAAGGTGACCGAAGCCGATATCGACAAGGCTTGCCGTCGCATCCTGGAAGCGAAGTACAAACTGGGATTGTTTGCCAATCCATATAAGTACTGCAACCTGGAACGCACGAAAAAAGAAGTCTTCACCCCGGAACACCGCGCAGTGGCCCGCCGGATTGCCACCGAGACATTCGTACTGCTGAAGAACGATCCAGTTGACGAGTTAACAAGTCAACAAGTTGACAAGAGCGCAGCAGCCTGCCCCCTACTTCCCTTGAAGAAGCAAGGCAACATCGCCCTCATCGGCCCCCTTGCCAACACCCGCGCCAACATGCCGGGCACTTGGAGCGTAGCCGCCACACCGGAGCGTTACAGCACACTGCTCGAGGGTTTCAAGAAAGCGGTAGGTTCAAAGGCAAACGTGCTCTATGCACAGGGCAGCAATCTGATGTATGATGCCGAGTACCAGGCACGCGCCACTATGTTTGGCCGCGAACTGCCCCGAGGCAACGACAAAGAGATGCTGGACGAAGCGCTCCGCGTAGCCGCACAGGCCGATATCATCGTAGCCGCCCTGGGCGAATCGTCCGAAATGAGCGGTGAGTGCAGCAGCCGTTCCCAGCTGGAAATGCCGGATGCACAACGCCACTTGCTGGAAGCACTGCTGAAAACAGGCAAGCCCGTGGTACTGGTATTGTTCTCCGGTCGCCCCGTAGTGCTGACTTGGGAAGAAGAGCATGTGCCCGCCATCCTGAATGTATGGTTCGGAGGCAGTGAAGCTGCCGAAGCCATTGCCGATGTAGTGTTCGGTGATGTTTCACCAAGTGGCAAGCTCACGGCTACTTTCCCGCAGAACGTAGGACAGTTGCCAATGGCATACAACCATAAGAACACCGGTCGTCCCTTGCCCGAAGGAAAGTGGTTCGAGAAGTTCCGCAGCAACTACCTGGACGTAAGCAACGACCCGCTGTATCCCTTCGGCTACGGATTGAGTTATACTACATTCGAGTACAGCGACATCACCCTCAGTTCCACACAACTCACCACAAACGGAACACTGACGGCTTCGGTAACCGTAACCAATACGGGTAACTACGATGCCGATGAAATAGTACAGATGTACATCCGCGACCTTGTAGGTAGCATCACCCGCCCCGTGAAGGAGTTGAAGGGCTTCGAACGCATCCACCTGAGAAAGGGGGAAAGCAAACAAATCAACTTCACCATCACTCCCGACCTGCTGAAGTTCTATAACTACGACTTGCAGTATGTGTACGAACCGGGCGAGTTCAACGTAATGATCGGCCCCAACAGCCGCGACGTGAAAACGAAACGTTTCGAGTTGAAATAGGTATAGTTTTTTATTTAGACGAGAGAGGGTATCTTCCGAAAGGGGGATATCCTCTTTTTCCTTTTAAAAGAGGAGCCAAGCCTTTCAAACTCCCTTTCCCCGCGATGTAAACTTATCTCTCATGCAAGAGAAACTTAGAATATAACCTTTATTCCTACGAATATAGATTTGATTCTTAAGAATAAAGCTTTCATTTCTAAGAATAAAGGCTTTATTCCAAGTTTTGGCAGGCACGAAGGAAACTTTCTGTTGTGAGGAAAACAAGTAATGCCGGGGAAGCTCGAAAAAGCTCTCCGATGTGTTAAAGTCGGGGATTTCTCTCCGTGCTCCACATCTTTTTTGCATTTAGTTTGTTCCATTCCCTACATTCAAATAAGTTATCCACTAATAATTAATGCAATGAAGAAGAAGCCTAAACTTCCTATGGAAAGAGCCTCGTGGCTAAAAAATCTATTCTTAACAGTATCTGTGCTGCTGGCAACAGTGCCCGTACTTGCACAGACCAAAACAATAACCGGCACCGTGACCGATGCAACGGGCGAGCCGCTCATCGGCGCATCCGTATTGATACTGGGAACATCCAACGGAGTGATTACCAACATGGACGGTAACTACTCCATCCAGGCATCACCGGAGAATACATTGGAGTTCTCATACGTCGGCATGGTGAAGCAACTGGTCAAGGTCGACAATCAGTCGATAATCAATGTACAGATGAAAGACGACGCACAGGTACTGGCAGAGACCGTCGTCATCGGCTACGGTAGCGCGAAGAAACGCGACCTGACCGGCTCCATCACCAACATCAAGGGAGCCGAGATTGCCAACAAGCCGGTGGCAAACCCTGTATCGGCACTGCAAGGAAAGGTGGCAGGCGTGCAGGTCATTAACTCCGGTAAAGCGGGAGCAGACCCGGAGATACGTGTACGCGGTACCAACTCCATCAACGGTTACAAGCCCCTGTATGTGGTAGACGGACTGTTCAACGACAACATCAACTTCCTCAACCCGCAGGACATCGAGTCCATGGAGATTCTGAAAGATCCGTCCTCGCTCGCCATCTTCGGTGTGCGCGGAGCGAACGGAGTGATTATCATCACCACCAAGCGCGCCAAAGAGGGACAGACACGGGTGAACATCAACGGTTCGTTCGGCTTCAAGCGGGTGACGGACAAGATAGCGATGACCGATGCCGAAGGCTTCAAACTGCTGTACAACGAGCAGTTGAGGAACGAAGGCAACCCGGAGTACGACTTCGCACCTTGGACGGGGAACACCAACTGGCAGGACGAAATCTTCCAGACGGGGTTCATCACCAACAATAACATCAGCATCACCGGAGCTTCTGCCAAGCACAGCTTCTACCTCGGTGCGGGCTATGCTTACGAACAGGGAAACATCAAGAAGGAGAAGTACAGCAAGATTACGCTGAACGTCAGCAACGACTACCGGGTGACGGATAACTTCAAGGTAGGTTTCCAGTTCAACGGCGCACGGATGCTGCCTGCCGATACGAAGAGCGTGGCAACGGCATTGAGAGCCGCACCGGTAGTGCCGGTATTCAACGAAGAGTACGGACTGTACACCTCGCTGCCCAACTTCCAGAAGGCGCAGATGAACAACCCGATGGTGGACGTGGAACTGAAAGCGAACACCACAAAGACCGAGATATACCGCGGTTCGGGAAATGTGTACGGCGAGTGGGACTTCCTGAAACACTTCCAGTTCAAAGTAATGTACTCGATGGATTATGCTTCAACCAGCACCCGCAAGTACACACCGATTATCCAAGTGTACGACGCCAGCGTAGAGGGCAACATCGCCACCCTGGGCAACGGCAAGACCGGCGTGGAGCAGGAGAAGCAGACCGAAACCAAAGTGCAGAGCGACTACCTGCTGACCTATCAGAACACCTGGGGCGAACATAGCCTGACAGCGACTGCCGGTTTCACCACCTATTATAATAGGATGGAGATGCTGAACGGCGCCCGCACCCAAGGCGTAGGCCTCATCATCCCGGACAACCCGGACAAGTGGTTCGTCAGCATCGGCGATGCCGCCACCGCCACCAACAAGAGCGACCAGTGGGAACGCAGCACCGTATCCATGCTGGGGCGTGTGCTCTACAACTACCGGGGCAGATACCTGTTCAACGGCTCCTTCCGCCGTGACGGTTCTTCCGCCTTCTCCTACACCGGAAACCAATGGCAGAACTTCTACTCCGTAGGTGCCGGCTGGCTGATGAGCGAGGAAGAATGGATGAAGGATATCACGTGGCTGGATATGCTGAAGCTGAAAGGTTCGTGGGGTACGCTGGGCAATCAGAACCTGGACCGCGCCTATCCCGCCGAGCCCCTGCTGACCAATGCCTATTCCGCCGTCTTCGGCACCCCGTCCGCCATCTATCCCGGCTACCAGCTGTCTTATCTGCCCAACCCCAACCTGCGCTGGGAGAAGGTGGAAGCATGGGAAGCCGGTGCAGAAGCCAACTTCTTCCACAACCGCCTGCACTTTGAAGGGGTATATTACAAGAAGACCACCAAAGACCTGCTCGCCGAAGTACCGGGCATCTCCGGCACCGTACCGGGCATCGGCAACCTGGGTTCCATCGAGAACCGCGGCGTGGAGCTGGCGCTGAACTGGCGCGACCAGATAGGTGACTGGGGTTACAGCATCGGCGGCAACCTGACCACCATCAAGAACAAAGTCCTCAGCCTGGTGCAAGAAGGCTATTCCATCATCGCCGGAGACAAGCAGCAGAGCTACACCATGGCGGGCTACCCCATCGGTTACTTTTACGGCTACAAGGTAGAGGGCGTTTATCAGACGGAAGAGGAGATAGCCAACTCCCCGAAGAACACCCTTGCCACCGTGACGCCCGGCGACCTGAAGTTCAAGGACGTGAACGGCGATGGCGAGATTACCACCGCCGACCGTACCATGATAGGCAACCCGACGCCGGACGTGACGTACGGCATCACCCTGGGAGTCAGCTACAAGAACTGGGACTTGGGCATCGACATGATGGGACAAGCCGGAAACCAAATCTACCGCACCTGGGATAACTATACCTGGAGTCAGTTCAACTTCATGGAGCAACGCATGGACCGTTGGCACGGGCCGGGCACCAGCAACACCCAGCCGCTGCTCGATACGAAGCACAGCATCAACAACCTGAACTCGGACTATTATATCGAGGACGGCAGTTTCTTCCGCATCCGCAACGTGCAGCTGGCATATAGTTTTGACCAGAAGCTGATTTCCAGGATTGGCATGCAAGCCCTGAAACTCTACGTCAACATACAGAACCTGAAGACGTGGAAGCACAACACCGGCTACACCCCCGAGTTGGGCGGCTCCGCCATTGCCTTCGGGGTGGATGACGGAAGTTATCCGATGCCGGCCATCTATACGTTCGGATTTAATGTGACGTTCTGATGAATTGAGAATTAAGAAATGAATGTTTTATTACAGAGCAACAATGATATGAAGATAAAGAACCTAACCCTCACCCTACTCCTGACGAGCGCCACCGCCCTCGCCCTGACCGCCTGCAACGACTTCCTGGACCGCGACCCTCTGGGCCAGTTCACCGAAGACGATGCCCCTAACGCCCTGGTGGGCGGAAAGATGTACAACGTCTACTACCTGATGCGCTCCTACGACATCACCGCCGGCATTCCCGCCTTCCTGGTCCACATGGTACGCAGCGAAGACTCCGAAAAAGGCAGTGACGCCGGCGACGGCAGCAACGAAGCCGCCATGTGGGACGACTTCCAGTACACCGCGTCCGACGGACCGCTCGGCGCCTACTGGGGACAGAATTATAAAATCATCTACCAGTGCAATGAAATCCTGGACGACATCGCCCACAGCGACCACAAGGACGACCTCGACGCCCAGCGCACCCGCGGCGAAGCCCTCTTCTTCCGCGCCTACTGCTACTTCAACCTGGTACGTGCCTGGGGCGAAGTGCCGCTGGTCACCGCCAAAGTAGTGGAAGCCGCCGACGCCAACGTCCCCAAGACCACCGCCGACAAGATATACCAGCAGATAGATGCCGACCTCACCGAAGCCGCCGCGTGCCTGCCCCCGACGTGGAGCACCGAATACACCGGCCGCATCACCTGGGGAGCCGTGCGCTCACTGCACGCCCGCACCTACATGATGCGTAACGACTGGAACAATATGTACGACGCTGCCACCGACGTCATCCACTCCGGCCTCTACAACCTGGGCACCCCGGTAGACGAAGTCTTTACCGACCAGGGCGAGAACTGCGGCGCCAGCATCCTGGAACTGCAATGCGAAGCCACCGCCGCCATGCCCGAAGACACCAGCATCGGCAGCCAGTTCTGCCAGATACAGGGCGTGCGTGGAGCCGGCGAGTGGGACCTGGGCTGGGGCTGGCACATGGCCACCCCGCTGCTGGGCGACGCCTTCGAGCCCGGCGACCCGCGCCGCGACGCCACCCTGCTCTACTTCCGCCGCAGCATAGACGAGCCCATCACCCCCGCGAACACCAACAAGCCCTGGGGCGAATCGCCCGTCAGCACCGCCATGGGAGCCTACTTCAACAAGAAGGCCTACACCAGTCCGCTCAAGCGCCAGGAGCTGAAGAGCCGCCTCGGCTTCTGGGTCAACATCCGCCTCATCCGCTACCCCGACGTGCTGCTGATGGCTGCCGAAGCCGCCAACGAGAAAGGTTTATCAGGCGAAGCCCTGGGCTATCTGGAACAAGTGCGGGCACATGCACGCGGCACACTGACCGATGTACTGCCCCGGGTGACCACCACCAACCAGACGGAGCTGCGCAATGCCATCCGCCACGAACGCCGTGTAGAACTTGCCCTGGAGCCCGACCGCTTCTACGACCTTGTCCGCTGGGGCATTGCCAAAGAAGTGCTGCAAGCTGCCGGAAAGAATTACCAGGACAAGAACGCACTGCTGCCCCTACCGCAAACGGAGATTGACAAGTCAAACGGAGTGCTGGTGCAAAATCCAGACTATTAACCCCTCGTCCCCCTAAAGGGGGCGGAGAATAATTGGCGCATATCAGTTATTTATTTATCTTTACAGCAGGACAAGGTGGCTACCTTGGCATCATAAAGGTAGCTACCTCGACACTGTAAAGGTAGCTGCCTCGACCACCTCAAGGCAGCTACCTCGGCATTGCAAAGGCAGAAACCCCTCTACAGGGCTTGTAGAGGCATTTCTACCCCTTTCAGAAAAGTATACATTATAAACAACAGTAAACCCATACATCGTATGAACATCTTATTCAAAAAAGCAAGCCTGCTCCTGGTCGCCGCCCTACTGGCAGTTGCCCCCGCTGTGCAGGCACAGAAGTCCCCGCAAGACATGAACCGCTTCATCGACGCACTGATGAAGCGCATGACCGTGGACGAGAAAATCGGTCAGCTCAACCTGCCCGTCACCGGCGAAATCACTACCGGACAAGCCAAGAGCAGCGACGTTGCCGCCAAGATACAGCGCGGTGAAGTAGGCGGACTCTTCAACCTGAAAGGTGTCGCCAAGATACGCGACGTACAGCGCCTCGCCGTCGAAAACTCCCGCCTGGGCATCCCCCTGCTCTTCGGCATGGACGTCATTCACGGCTACGAAACCATCTTCCCCATCCCCCTGGGACTGTCGTGCACCTGGGACATGGACGCCATCCGCCGCTCCGCCCGCATCGCCGCCATCGAAGCCTCTGCCGATGGCATCTCCTGGACATTCAGCCCGATGGTGGACATCAGCCGCGACCCGCGTTGGGGACGTGTCTCCGAAGGCTCGGGCGAAGACCCCTTCCTGGGCGGTGCCATTGCCCGCGCCATGGTACTGGGCTATCAGGGTGATGACTTGAAAGACCAACTCCGCCGCAACGATGAAATCATGGCCTGCGTCAAGCATTTCGCCCTCTACGGCGCCGGCGAGGCGGGACGCGACTACAACACCGTCGACATGAGCCGAAACCGTATGTTCAACGAATATATGTACCCCTATGAGGCTGCCGTCGAGGCGGGAGTGGGCAGCGTGATGGCGTCCTTCAACGAAGTGGACGGTGTGCCTGCCACTGCCAACCGTTGGCTGATGACGGATGTACTGCGCAAGCAATGGGGCTTCCAGGGCTTCGTTGTGACCGACTTCACCGGCATTGCCGAAATGGTGGAACATGGCATCGGCGACCTTCAGACGGTCTCTGCCCGTGCGCTCAATGCAGGGGTCGATATGGATATGGTGAGCGAAGGCTTTGTGGGCACGCTGAAGAAATCTCTCCAAAGCGGCGAGGTGAAGATGGCAACCCTCGACGCCGCCTGCCGCCGCATCCTCGAAGCAAAATACAAACTTGGTCTGTTCGACAATCCCTACAAGTACTGCGACCCGGAACGTGCGAAGCGCGACATCTTCACTAAGGAGCATCGCGCAGAAGCCCGCCGGATAGCTGCCGAGAGCTTCGTACTGCTGAAGAACGACAGCGTGAAGCTGCATCCCGGCTCACTGCCTGCTCCGGTACTGCCGCTTGCCAAGCAAGGCACGGTTGCCGTCATCGGCCCGCTCGCCAACACCCGCGCCAATATGCCCGGCACCTGGAGCGTTGCCGCCCGCTTCGACGATTATCCTTCTCTCTACGAAGGACTCCGGGAGATGATGGCAGGCAAAGTGAACATCACCTACGCCAAAGGCAGCAACCTCATCGGTGATGCCGCCTACGAGGAACGCGCCACCATGTTCGGCCGTTCGCTCGGTCGCGACCAGCGCACCGACCAGCAATTGCTGGACGAAGCCCTGAAAGTTGCCGCCGGTGCCGACGTCATCATCGCCGCCCTGGGCGAATCTTCCGAGATGAGCGGGGAAAGCAGCAGCCGCACCAGTCTGGACATCCCCGACGTGCAGCGCCGCCTGCTGGAAGCATTGCTGAAGACCGGCAAACCCGTCGTGCTCACCCTCTTCACCGGTCGCCCGCTGACGCTCGGCTGGGAGCAGGAACACGTACCTGCCATCCTCAACGTATGGTTTGGCGGTAGCGAAGCCGCCTACGCTATCGGCGACGTACTCTTCGGCGACGTTAACCCGAGTGGTAAGCTGACGATGACTTTCCCGAAGAACGTCGGTCAGATTCCGTTGTTCTACAATCATAAGAATACCGGTCGTCCGCTGGCGGCGGGCAAGTGGTTCGAGAAGTTCCGCTCCAATTATCTCGATGTGGACAATGAGCCGCTCTATCCCTTCGGCTACGGACTGTCGTACACTACCTTCCAGTACAGTGACATTGCGCTGAGCACGCCGACGATGACGCAGGACGGTTCCATCACCGCTGTAGTCACCGTCACCAATACCGGTCGGCGCGACGGTGCCGAAGTCGTGCAGCTCTATATCCGCGACCTTGTGGGCAGCATCACCCGCCCCGTCCGCGAGTTGAAAGGCTTCGAACGCATCTTCCTTCGTGCCGGAGAGAGCAAGACGGTATCTTTCAAGATTACCCCCGACCTGCTCCGCTTCTACGATTACGACCTGCATCATGTAGCCGAACCGGGAGACTTCGAGATCTTCATCGGCGGCAGCAGCCAGGCGGATAAGTCGGCAAGACTGACGTTGAAGTAAACAAAAGCAAAACTATCCCAATTCTCCTCCTCCTGGGAGGAGGAGTACCCCAACGGGGGGAGGTGGTAGGAGAGAAAAGAATACCTTTAAAAGATTGCTCTTGCATTATGTTCTCTACCACCCCACCCTACGGGCAGAGGTTGTGTCAAAATGCTGGCACAACCTCTTTTCATCTTTTACAGTCCGGTTCAATTCTGTATTGTCTATGCCGC
>ENA-UEQB01001681-UEQB01001681.1-human-gut-metagenome-genome-assembly--contig:-NODE-1681-length-17912-cov-5.881862_pt1 | contig 17912 bp, 16 predicted proteins | sample MGYA00242901_ERZ507918 | MGnify/ENA primary metagenome ERZ507918 (study PRJEB26167, sample SAMN06115405) | human gut metagenome | host: Homo sapiens | place: China:Sichuan | collected 2016-04-06... | reverse complement strand
CAGTCCTTTTCCAGTTTTTCCATAGCCAGTCCTTGAAAAAGTTCCTTTTTCCCTTGGAAATAAGCTTCCAGAGTGGATATCAACAAGCTTTTTCCGAAGCGACGGGGACGACTTAGAAAATAGTAACGTCCGGTTTTTACCAGTCGATAAATCAAAGCGGTTTTATCAATATAGAAGTAACCGTCTTTTCGTAGACTTTCAAAATTCTGTATGCCAATGGGGTATAGCTTGTTCATGATCTGATTCTTTTAACGTTGGATTCATACAAAGATAGCCGTTTCCCGTTATAACACAAAATTTAGTTTGAAGGTTTTGTGTTTCCCTCATTCAAATTTCCGGAAATACAGTTCATCTTGCTGTGATGTGGAAGCATCCCTGTTTTAATTCATATTTTATGTAGCATTTATCGGCTTGGCGCAAGTCTCTCAGTACCTCGGACAGAACGAGTTTCAGCGTGTCGGCATTGACATCCTGCAAGGGACGTCCGTCTTTGTCTTCCACCTTTTTGAATCGTTTCCAGCTAACATCGAAGGTTGCACCATAACAATGGGCGGAGTTTGCGGAAGCATTTCCATTGCGGCGGCGCAGGCGTTTCACATCACTTTGTGAACGCAGTACGGAAGTGACGATTATTTGGTTCGGGTTCAAACCTTTTGCTGTCAGTGAATCAAGGAAGTTGGCACCAATGGTATCGAGTAATTCGCTGGCACGGGGTATAAGGTAGGGGATGGAATGTGTCAGTGAGTCTACCGTATAAAATTGATTGTCGGTGATATGAATAAGCTTTTCTTTCATCTTTTCGGCAGCATCCCTGTCTTCCGGCGGGCAGATGCCGATGGCCTTTGCCACAGCTAAGTGCGTGTCGTTTAAGTCGGGGAAGGAACGTTTGTAACTGACCACACCGCGGATGTTGCGGGGCTCATTCAACTTGAGAGACATATCTTTCTTTTTGCAGCCGGCAGTAAGCGTGATAAATCCCGTGATCAATATAAATAAAGGCAGAAAGTGAAGTTTATAGCGGTTCATTTTTAATTTTTTGCCTGCAAAGATATATTATTTTGCTTTAGTTTTCCTTGTGGATAGGCAATAATTCTTTCTCGGTCAGTTGTCTATTTAAAAAGTTTCGTTATTTATCAACTCCAATTTATGGTGGATTATATTGATATATTGGTTTTGCATATCAATGGGTAGAAAGGAATTATAGATAAATTCCCTCCATAATGTTTCGGCTTTCTTTGCAGCATGCGAGTAAAAGAGACATGCGGTCTTTTTCATTGATTTTCCAGCTTCGTTCAGCGATATTGAGTAGCCATCCTTCTGGGATTAAGCCGTCAAAGAAAGGAAATAAGATTGTACTGTGGTAGTGTTTTTTTGTTAGTGGCATTGTCAGACTGATAGGCTCGGCATGTGCTGACTCTAGGAATTCATTATCGTATTGAAATGTATAGCCAGTCTCATCTTCAGTCAGGATACCGGCTATGTGATTATATAAGAAAACTGCTGCTTGTTTCATACTTAGAAGTCTTTTGGTATTGGTACAGCACCAACTTCTGTACCAAATAAATTAAGAATCTGATTAACTTTGTCTAAACGGAGAGTTTGTTTACCTTGCTCCAGTTCCCGAACAAAGCGTAGTCCTACGCCTGCTTTTTCAGATAAATCTGTTTGCGTGAGGTTATATTGCTTACGCATCTCTTTTACATACTTAGATAATGTTGTATATTCCATATTATACCCGTTTGGGTACAAATATAGAAATAATTTTAAATATATCCCCGATTGGGTATAATTTATTTGTTTGGTAGTATGAATTATACCAGATAAGGTATAATTCTTTAGTTTGAAAATAAAGACTGCCGATAGAATATCTTAATATCTATCGGCAGTTCATCTGTAATGTCAGAAGATTTATTTTTTCTTCTCTTCCGTCTTTCCGGCAGGTTTCTCTTCCGTTTTACTTTCCGGGCTGATGATTCCCTTTACTGTTTCGCCGATTGGCAGTTTGTCCAGTACACCGAGGCTCGGTGCTACTGTTTTCACCAGCGTATTGAGGAAGTTGCTTGTTCCTCCGTTTCCTCCGTCGAATACGGTGATGTTGCCCAAGTTTATGTGTTCGAAAGCCTTCACTTGTTCTCCGGCTATTTCCTTCCACTGGTCTACCATCTTGTATTGGATGGCGATGGCAGGATTTGATTCGGCAGCTCTTACCATTGCCTCAAAACCTTCTGCTTCTGCAAGTAATGACTTTTTCTTACCTTCCGCTTCCGCTTCCAGTTTCAGCTGGATGGCTTTTGCTTCCGCTTCCGCTTGTGCCAGAGTTGCTTTTGCGCGTGCTTCAGCTTCACGGGTGATTTTTTCGGCGATGGCGTTTGCTTGTAAGATAGCCTCTTGTCTGGCGATTTCTGCAGGAACGATCTTTTCAGCTTTCAATGAAGATTCTACTTTCTTCGCTTTTGCCTCTTCCACCTCTTTCTGGGCTATTTCCCGGGCAGTTTGTACGGCAGCTTCCGATTTTGCGGCGGCTTCACCGGCCTGCTTGTCGGCATTTGCCTGTGTGACGGCTAATTCGGCATTTGATAAAGCCACTTCCTTTTGTGCGTCATTCCGTCCGATAGCTGCTTTCTTTGCAGCTTCTGCCTGTTTGATTTCCATGTCGGAGTTCAGTTCGGCAACGCGGCTTTCCTTTTCGGTATTTGCCTGTTCGATACGGATGTTCTTTTCTGCTTCCGCTTTTGCCACTTGCGATTCTTTGTCTGCGTTGGCAAAGGCTACCTGAGAGATTCTTTCCTTATCCGCATTTGCCACAGAGATTTCCTGTTGCTTTTTGGTTTCGGCAATGGCGATATCCTGGTCCTTGCGGGTTTCTGCAACTTTTGTTTCGCGTTCCTTTATCTGATTGGCAATTTTGATAGCACCCAGCTTTTCCTGTTCTTCGATGTTGGCTTGTGCTTCGTTCAGCGCCTTGCTTTCAGCTTCCTTACCTAGGTTGACAATGTAGTTGGCAGCGTCGCGGATATCACTGATGTTGATGTTCATCAGATACAAACCGAACTTGCGGAGTTCCGTGTCGATGTTATCTTTTACTTTCGATAAGAATTTGTCCCGGTCGGAGTTCAGTTCCTCAATTGTCATGTCCGCAATGACCAGACGCATTTGACCGTATACTACATCAGTAATCAGGTTTTGTTTGTCGTCCATCGTCAGTCCCAGCATACGTTCGGCAGCGTTTTGCATCACTTCCGGGTCTGTGCTGATCGCTACGGTGATGGTGGTCGGTACGTCCACACGGATATTTTGGGCAGATAGTGCTCCTGTCAGTTTACAGTCAATCTGCAATGGTTTCATGGAAAGGAATTCGTATCCCTGTATAATCGGCCATACGAAAGCAGCTCCACCGTGATATAACTTGGCTGATTTCTTTTCTCCCCCTGTTTTACCGTATACTACGAGGACTTCGTCACTCTTACATTTACGGTAGCGCGACAGGATGCCGATAAAGGTAAGTAGGATGACCGCCACTAGGATAGCAGCCATGATTAGCATTTCTTGTGTCATAAAATTGTGTATTTGAATAGTTATTTAATGTATAAAGTTCCGTCTTTGTAGCTGCTGATGATCGTTCTGTCTCCGGTCTGATATGCCTTGCCGGTTTCGGAAATTACGTCTACTTCGCGCATGGCGCCGTCCCGGCTTGTCTGTACTGTATATTTGTTGTCGGTTTGCTTGAAGTAGATCGTACATTCACGTCCTACCAGCTGGTCCGTTTGTTCAGACCGGTTCACTTGTTGCAGCTGATAGGCTTTCTTATAAAGAAACCATACGGCCAGGACAAAGAACAGACCTACCAGAATCCCGATTGCATAACTTGCTATATCGGCATTTCCTGCCAGATACATATACCATCCGAATCCGATCCCGAAGTGGGTGAGACCTTTGAAAGATACTACACTGCTGATGTCAGCATCCACATCTACATCTGCATCCATATCTCCGAAGAAGATCGATAATACGAATTGAATAAGAAAAATTCCTGTAGTGACGAGGGCGATGATTAGGAAGATGGTATGGCTCATAGTAATTCTGTATTAATATAAAAGTATCAGTTATAATACTCCAAATATACAGGTTTATAGGAGATAAACAAAGATTATTAGTCAAAAAATAAATAATTTCTATTTAGATGTCCGGACCATTACATGTTTTTACGTTACCAATAGTAGATAGTTCTTTCTCTATTCATAGATTTTCTTGCACAGATTATAATTTAGAGATTTCGTCCGTTGTCAATCCGGTCGCTTTATGGATCACATCTATATCCAATCCCATTGATTTCAGATTTCGGGCAATTTCTGATTGTACTTCCATGCGTCTTTCCATGCGTCCTTCCAGTTTCGACCCATCCAATACGTCATTTTGTATCATGATGGCGTTCAGGTGTTCATCGTAAGCATGTCTTTCTTCGGGCGACATATTGTAATAGATCAGTTTTTTGCGGGCTATATCGTTCTCTTTTTTAAGTTATCACAAAGCTACGATTTTTTTCTGATAATGGTGTGGAAAAGAAAGAAGAAATGAAGAATGAAGTGAATCAAATGCGCTATCTTAAACGAAAAAAATCCCCACCCACTCAGCGCTACTTTCTCAAGCTGCCTCTGAGTGGATTGAGGAACACAAACAAAACAAACAATATATTGTGTAATTTCTTACTACGAGTTATGAAGCTTATACTCTTCTGCAGTTTTCTATGCTGCAGGGCAATCAAGTACAAGCAGTGAATCTTCACACAGTGTGATGGAACACTTTTCCAATACACTGAGATCTATTTCCACTTTGATTCGACCGCAGACATCTTGCACCTTGTGTTTGAAGTCTACAAAGCCTTCTACAAATTTGTTGATCCGGTGGGCTGAATGCTCATAAGCGTACCACCGTCCATTCTCTTCAAACAGATATGCTTGTCGCGCATCTGATGATTCTAGTTGTAGGATGTCTTTTGGTTCCATAATATTTTTATATTTTAAGTTTTACTTAATATTTTATTTTACTATTTCTACGTCGCGTACACAGCGGATAGAAAGATTGCCCATTCTTTCATTAGCACTTCCGTTAGTTCCATCGTTTGAGAGACTCAAATTGCCTGATGTACAGAAAAAGCGTGTATACCCATCTTTTTCATTTCCTGTTTTGTATTTCCATAAAGTACGAGATAGCGTATTGTTTACATAACTAGAATCATGGATATACATTAGCATCATTTCCCTTTGATTAGGTGCTCTCCAAAGACCTTTATCTCTTTCGTTATCTTCCTCGGTATAATTCTTGCACCAACTGCGGTCGCCATCGTAAGTTTGATAATAATTACCCTTTCCTCCCCATCCAGTACTTCGCCACTCATACCAATAAGAACGTATGACTCTTTCCCACGTCGTTATCGTGAAGGGATTGCCTTGGTTCCCTTTACCACTTTCTGTCTTATCTTTTGCCATCTGGAATGCATAAGCTGGCTTATTACCATCCTCAAAGTTGTTATGAATAGCGAGCTCACCTGATTGAACTCGTGAACGGATATTCTGATTTGTCAGTTTTGACATCACAAAGATTCGTTCTTTATCAGCTGTTTCGTCGGTAGCCAAATTTTTATTATAGACTTTTACTGTCGCCTTTTCTTTGTATTCAAAAGCCTGCTTAGGATAATTTTCTTTTTGGATATCATTCGCTTGTGTTATATCAATACCCAAATTACGCACACACCGGAAATTTCGTGCCTTCCCTGCTCCCCAAGCGTTGCCATTGTCGGCATACAAATCACCAACAGAGGCACCTTCTTCTCCCCAAATTCTTTTTTTATCACTGGTAGAATAATGATAATTTCCTCGTTCATCATAGTCGAAGGTTATATTCTCGGAGTCAACTAGCGGGGAGGGTAAACTTTTTGCTCCCAAATACATACCCATTAATTGTTCGCTGGTGGGTACATACCATTTCACTTCATTAGCAGTAATTGTACCATCCCCATTTTCATCACGGTTGCGAGACAGGCAGCGTGCCACTACAGTAGCATCATCTCGGGTTGTGAATGTATTCATATTTTGATCCCAACTGGTACGAGTGACATGACTATCCCAAGAATTATTATTTTTTAAATACTGCCAAGTGTTCCATAAACCATTGTAAGAGACAGCATCTGTAAAGCTTCCCCATATTGTTGCTGCTCCTGTTTCGTTAATATGCTCCATACCCAGTGCAGTTCCTGATTCTGTGCTATAATAAGTTTGGATGGAACGCTGTGTAAGCATATAACGTGCTTTTGCATAGCTACTTTCATTATCAGTGCTATACTTAGGTGCGTACACCAACATGATGTAACGATCTGCAGCATTAGCAAAATGACGCCAATAGGTGGTAGCATCATTTCCCCAATTTTGTCCTTTAGGGGGCTTACTATAATAATATTCGTCTACAAAAACTGTATAAAAATATTGTTTAGTTTTGCTCTTGTCTCCTGCTATATCATTATTATATCGCTCTATTATATCATTTCCTAAATTAAAGATATCAATAATAGTACCGTTATGTAATGCTAATTTTTTATTTGAATCCTTACCTGTATTTTGCTTGAAATGAATCCAATGATAGTCTTGTGGATTGCTGACATTGCTGGTTACATCGGCTTGATCTTTGTTTGTCACTGTACCAAATGGGGTTTTAACAACAAATTGCAAAGCATTTTTCCCATTTTCGTCCGCTACGTCGTTGTAGCTGAATCCCATAACAAAGCTATTGTAGTGAGCGTCCAAAGTACGGGCTTCTACTTCCGCATCGACTACATCGCCCTCTTCACCAGGACGGTTCTCTTTGTCTTTTTCAACTTCTACAACGATGTTATCCACGTTATTAATTTGGATCTTATAGGTATACTTCGTATTGCGATTACTGGTAAAGTTGGCAGGGTCATCGGTACCACCTCCTAAGTGAATTATGTATGTCACATTTGCTACGCGGGTTACATCTTTTCCGTCTTCCTTATGGGCTATTTCCATACTTGCCTTAATTTCTACGTAGGTGGCGAACGGCTCAGAGAACTTATATGTACCGGTATTGATAACCTTATCTTTGTTATCCGGGTCCTTTATCTTTTCTTCAGCCTCTCGTTTTGCGTACTCCGCTTGTCTTTCTTGAATATTCATATTACTAACATCTGCGGCAATCTTTTCTCCGTTGTACTCTTTAGCAGATTTGACGTTTTCCAACATATAGAAGTCAAAAGTACGATAAACTTTGTCGCTAGTTACTGTTCCGAATGCTTTGGAAATAGAACTTTCTTCTGCAAAATCACCTGAGCTGGTAAATACACTTTTGTCTTGGGGAAATACGGTTGATTTCAATGGCACGTTCTTTACTTGCCAGCTAATAGGAGTAAAGGTTTTAACCTCTGAACCTACTGCTATCTTGAATGTGATATGAGAATCTAAACGATTGAGTTCTATTTTTCCTGTAGAAACGTTTCCTTCTTCATTTATGACGCAATATCCTTCCGCTTTGTTTGGTTGATTGGTAGCTTTGTACGCTCCACTCATGCTTAGAGCTGCCTGTACTCTTTGGATATTGACTTCTGTTAAAGCTGCAGTAATATTGTTTAAGTCGGATATTTTGTCAACATTGTCCAACTGTGATTTTAGATTTGTACCAGTCAACTCTGTTGTAGAGACATTTGCCACTGCATAGATACGACATTCACCACTGGTAGTTTTCAGAACGATACTTCCTTTATTCTTATTAGTTGTTGTACTGACAATTTCGTCTGTAGAGAAAAACTCGCCTGTCTTTTTTTGTTGGCTGTTTGCGTCAAATACTAATACATAAAGGTCATTTACTTGACTTTCTGCATCCTCGTCGAGTGATCGAGTTGAAACTTCGCTCATTCCAGAGATTGACATTCCCAGTTGAACTTCCACAGGTATACCACTTTCTACTTTCGTAGATGAGATAACTTCTTCATCTGCACAGGCATAAAAAAAAGTACATGCCAGTGTAATACACAGTAATTTATTGATTACTTTTGATATGTTGTTTTGCTTTTTCATCAGAATTTCTCCTTGGCATTATTAAAATGGTGCTACTTCAATCTCTTCTTCATTCCATGCTTTCACTTCGTATTCTAATGTAGATGTAACGTCTATATCCATTTCTACACTTGTTATATTGAATACATAAATGTAGTTACGAAGAACATTATAATCTTTTCCATTTTCACTGAATGGCACAGTATAGGTTTTAGTATGTCCTTTTACTTTTGCTTTTATAGTTAAAGTGATTTTTTGCTCATCTTTTACTCCAATATTTAAATGCTCTGGAATGTAGAACTTATTTTCAAACCGATTTCCTGCTGTTCCGCTTAGTGTGCCGGAAGTTAGAAAGTTATTGGATATACTAGAGGATGCCGGTATAGACGGACCATCATTATTGATAGGTGCACAATATCCCTGTGTATTATAGTTGTGTAACTGAATTTCAGTAATTTCGAAGTCTGTTATTCCTAGTCCATTGTTAACGGTGACATCAACTTTGGCAACTGCACGTTTCAGAGTGAGTTCTCCTATATTATTTTCTCCTGATTTAACAGATGAAATAGTTCCTTCACCCCACATCGGAATATTTATAGACCAATCAGCATTTTTATTGTAATTATACAATAGCTTTTGGTATAAATCGTTTTTGTTCTCTTCTTTAGATATACTAATACTTGATACACCTTTGTCTTCTGCATTAACGATTACAACAAAGTCCATTTGAGTACCGGAAGTATATGTTTCTAATAATTTTCCTTCTATAAACCGAGTTGTATCACCGTTCGCACCTCCTATAAGAACATATTTTACCTTTTCTACAAATTGGTTATTAACGAAAGTATATATTTGAACATCATTGACTGTCCGTTCATTTATTGAACCATCGGATGTGCCGCTGATACCTCTTGAAGATGTCGTTGGAAAAGTCAATGCGAAATTAACTTTGCCACCTTTTATCTGTTGTACTTGATTTTTGCTGTTGATATACTCATCCATAACTCCGTCTGTGACACACGACGTTGCCATTATGCAGAGGATAGCCAGCAAATAATATGTCAATTTAGAGTCCTTCATTTTTCGCTTTATTTTAAAGTTCAATATCATTAAGCTGGATGATCCAGTCATTTACGTCAATTACAGTTTTAATTAGTGCAAGCTTTTCGTCTACAAAAACCTTAATAGAATACTCATCTTCACGATCTAAGTATTCTTGGAGAGAATAATTCCTATTTTTATATTTTTCAGCATCTACTTCTTCGAAATACTTTATTAAGTCAGAGCTGTGGAATAAAACTTCTTGTGTTTTAGAATTCTTAATCGTTAATTCGGGAGTCTGTCCTTCTACGAGTCTTGCTACGCTCAAATCACAGGTAATACCGTTATATTCTTTAGCCGATTCATTTTCTGCACTAAAGGCTTTTGTTGTTACAATTTCGGCCTTCGTATTATATGGCTTATATGTTAGCAGGTTGTCCTCAAGCAATGAATTGTCATAATTCATGTAACCATTGTCATCATAAATAGCACATTGAAAGGTCTCTTCTGTCAATGCTTTTGTAATAGGACCATTAGATTGATTGACTTGTACAACACTAATATGAATGGTATTGGTGTTTTTGACTAATGACACGTTGGTAATTTGTTGTCTTCCACTACGGGTCGTAGGTCCTTTTTTAACTTCACCATGCCAAAGTGAATATAGACTATTATCTACTATATATTGATCTTTTTCATCTTCCGAGGTACTTCGGGTAGCTTGTTTACGTAATGTTTTTACTGCTAATTCTTTAATTTTTGACTGATTAGGATATAGCAAAGGAACTGCGAATGATTCGTCATTTAGTCCTGCCCATACTACTAGTCGATATTGAGATGGGTCGATGTCTACTTTCATAGAATAATTTCCTTCACCTAGCGGTTCACCTTCATCTGTATTCTGATAGACAAGATTGTTATTGTCGTCAAAAGCATAAAGTGTCACTGTTCTTACTTGTTCGGCAAAAACGTCTACTTCTTCCATGTTATAGTCATATTTGAACTTTACACAGTATTCGATGCTGCAATCTCCTTCATCGTAATTCAAGACTGAGTCACAGGATGTGATTGCACCAGCCAATATTGTGAGCAACAATATCTTGTTTGCCTTTTCTTGTATGGTAGTTAGTATTCGTTTCATTATTCTTACTTTTTATGCTTTTAGAAGCTGATGTTTTGTTTGGATACAATGCTAGTGGAAGATGTAAATCAGGAGAGCTTTTTCTCTCCTGATTTCTTATTAAATGGAAACTTAGAGGCCAATGTTGTTGTTATGGATTGTCCAAGGTTGAATTTGAGCTGTTACAATTAACTTAGTTGGTGCTGTTGGAGGAGGAGGAAGTTCACCCGGCCAGCCAAGATCATCGATAGTAGTAACTGTAAGTTTATACCAATTGTTACGTTCGATAGTACAATTTTTGCCAACATGTTGAATTGGTGCATCATAATAGCAAACGCCATTTGTGTATTTTTCTATTTCATAACCTTCAAGGTCAGCTTCGTTGGCAGGTTCTGTTTCCGGAAGATTACCAAAATCATTTCTCATTTGATTCCATGATGTGTATATAGTTCTTTTAGTTGCACCATCATAGAATGTTTTAACGAAGAATGTGCCAGCTGCTGCATAATTTTCTGATCCTGCTTCATAAAAATAAACTTGTCCTTTATAGTGTACATTTGTTGCAGTTGCTTTTGCGGTATTATATACAGTTCCTACTTTGTTTTCTAAACAATAAGTAACGCTGGTAGTAATCCATGAGAATTCACCATTAGCAACTGGCTGGAAGTAAGTGCTCTCACCTGTCCAACTATTGGCTTGTGGTAATGCATATGAATTTTTGGTCAAGTTTGAATAAGAATGGTCTGTGATTTTAACAGCTACTAATTTACCATCTTTAGAAGTAACTGTTGGTGCTTCTAATTCAAATGCTTTGTTAGCATCTGTAAGTTCTTCTAATTTAGCAGCTACACGCTTTACTTTTATTTCAACTTCATTGTCTGCTTTTCCTGCTTCGATATCAAATGTACCATCTGAGGCTCCACTCATTAGGAACATATCTTTAGCAGCTACAGTCGTTGTGAGATAATCGAGGTTTGTCCATGCTTGGGTTCCGATAACTAAATTATTGTAAGCAGTGCCTGCAGTAAGTGCATCGTTTAATGTTTCTGTCGGATTGATAAATGCATAAATTGTAGCTGTTCCTGCTGATACAACAAATGGACTAGTACTAGCAATTCTTACATTGTCTCCATCTGGACTGCTACTGAGTGTCATATTCTCTTTTACAATTCGTTTTGTTCCATTGTAATCCAATACGATTGTTGCTGTAGTAATTTTAGATTCATCCATGGAACCTGCATTTGTGCCACCATCTGTTCCGCCTCCAGTTTCTGATGCAGGAGCTAAAAAGCTGATTCTAATACTTGCGTCTTCACCAGTTGCTATAGCACTGCTGTCTACGATTTCGTCATTGCTACAAGCTGTCATGGCTGCTACTGCCAAACCTGCTAATAATAAATTTTTTACTTTCATTTTTGTTTTGATTTTAATGTGTGATGCAATAATTCTTTTTTATGGTTGCATATACTATATAATATGTATAGCAATGCTGTTTTTTGTTTTTTGATTTTTTGGAGTGAGAGTCATTCGAGAGATGAGGGTCGTTTGTTTTGTTAAACATCAGTTCTTTTGGTTGGAAGTCCCTATTATATGATAAGGAATAAGAGATACTTCCGAGGGGGCATTCTTTTTGTTTGTTCTTTATAGGCAATGTTACTTTTATTTGTTTGTTACTATACTTGTTTGTTTTAATTCTCTTGTCTTTGGCTAAGGAACCTTTGTCCCTTATCGACATTGCAAAGATATGGGGGAAATGCGAGATCGCTAATCGGTGTTTTTTTCAAATTTTAAGGTGTTTTTGTCAATCTTTGAAATGGCCTTTTTGGGTGGGTGAATCAGTCGCTTTTTGAACGATTTTCAGCTTGAATGAATGTTTTGCCACCCTTATTTTGCTTTTACCACCGTTATAAAATCCAATCTTTTTTTATTTTATTTCTTTGTTCTTGGTTAGAATATGCAACTATTTGTGCTGATTGAGCAAATTAGCCCTTCTGTCTTCGACTTTGAATGATTCTGCCATCATCTCAGATTGAGCTTTTAGTAGCAGGTGAATCCACTGCATAAAAATAATGGTAATCGATAGCAAGAATGAGTATCAAGAATGGGTGCTGAACAGGGGGAGCCATAGCAGATAGAAAACAATATCTTTGCAAATCTTTGCTTAATCTCATGGAATAAACTAACTTTGTTCATGTTAATTATAAAAAGGTCAGCCAATATGAATCGATTGAAAGGAATACCTTACGGAATATCGGATTTCAACCGGTTGAAGAACGACAATTTTTATTTTGTGGATAAGACCATGTATCTGCCACTTATCGAAAGAATGCCGAGTTATCTTTCCCTTACCCGTCCCCGTCGCTTTGGGAAAAGCCTGTTCCTGAGCATGATGCGTACTTATTATGACTTGTTGCAGCGGGACAACTTCGACAGGTATTTCGGTGATTTGTGGATTGGCGCTCATCCCACCGATCAGAGAAACCACTATCAGGTACTTTATTTCGATTTCTCGAAAGCCGGTTGTTCCGTTCCGGGAGATGGCATGATGGCTAGTTTCAATGAATATTCCAGTCTTGTCATCAATCAGTTCGCAGATGATTACGCTTCTTTCTACGATCCGGATTTCAAGTCGACTGTCGAAAGTATAAGCAGCGCCAAGGCAAAGTTGTCTTATATCGAACTGAAGGCAAAAGCCAAGGGGTATCCCTTATACCTTATTATAGATGAATACGATAACTTCACGAATGTCATATTGAGCGAACACGGTCAGAAGATGTTTCACGATCTGACACATGCCAGTGGCTTTTATCGTGAATATTTCAAGCAATATAAAGGTATGTTCGACCGTATATTCCTGATGGGGGTTAGTCCGGTCACACTGGATGACCTGTCCAGCGGATACAATATAGACTGGAATATATCGACTGATGAAACATTTAATGCTATGATGGGGTTCAGTGAAACGGAAGTACGTGAAATGTTTCAGTATTATCAGGAAAACGATGCATTGCCCGGTGATATTGAGGCGATGATAGCGGAAATGAAACCTTGGTATGATAATTATTGTTTTGCACGAATGAGTTTGGGGGATGATAGAGTTTTTAATTGTGATATGACTTTGTATTACCTGAGCAGCCAAGTGCAAAAACATCGTTCCCCCGAAGAAATGGTCGACAAGAACATCCGTACCGATTACAGTAAGTTAAAGATGCTTGCCCGTATCGACCATGACAGCACTCACGAAGGAAGTCGCATGAGTACCATTGAGGAGATAGCGGCGAAAGGAGAGATTTTGGTGAACCTCCATACTTCGTTTCCGGCAGAACGGGTAGCGGATGTCGACAATTTTCGCAGTCTGCTCTATTATTACGGATTGCTCACCATGTGTGGCACACGCGGAGACTTGATCCGTATGTGTATTCCCAATCATTGTGTGCGTGAGCAATATTTCGGTTTTCTGCGCGAATATTATCAAAAGTATAGTTCTATCGACCTGCATTACTTGAATGTGATGTTGACCGATCTCGCTTACGATGGCGTTTGGAAGCCATTTTTCGAATCCATCGCCTGTGCTTATCGCGAAAACTCCTCTGTTCGTGACGGCATGGAAGGAGAGCGAAATCTGCAAGGCTTCCTCAAAGCCTATCTTGCTCTTGCTTCCTATTATCTAGTAGAACCGGAACTGGAAATGAACTATGGTTACTGCGATTTCTTCCTGTTGCCCGACAAGCAGCGCTATCCGGACATTGAGCACAGCTACATCATCGAACTCAAATACGCTGCCCGTACCGCTACCGATGCGGAACTTGCAATGCAAGCCGACGAAGGACGTCGCCAACTTCTTCAATACAGCGAAGATAAAGTGGCCCGACAATTGGCGTCGAGGACGACTTTTCATCGGTTGCTGATCCAGTTTTGCGGTTGGGACATGGTACGCTGTGAGGAAGTCTGAAGGATGTCGCCTGTTGGGGTTCAGCTTGTTCAGCCTTGCCGTATCCCTCTGTTTATCGGCATTCCGGCTGAAAGCACTACCGGGAAATAAAAAATATTGCTTTCAGTGCTTTCAGCCGGAATATTAAAATTGAATTATCGGCGTATCACCAAATATACATTTCCGTATTCCGTGTGCTTCCGTTCTACTCCCAGTTTTATTAAGACTTGCGCCAGGTGGTTCGGATTGAAACCTCGTAGAGCGGCAGCATTCCGTTTCTTCAGTTCTTTATAAATGTCGGCTGCGGAAAGTTGCACATATTTCTCTTCTGCCGAGGCATCCATGCGGAAACAACTGAAAAATACATCTTCGGCTGAGCTGGTGCGATAAAAGGGGGCATTGTTCTGTTGAATTTCCCGCTCCGCTTCTTTGCTGAACCAATACGGATACTCGTCGGCAAGCTCCGCCTTCAGTTGGGCAAAAATCTGTTCGTGCTCGATTCCTTCACAATCTATCGGCTTTTCTACTTCCACACAGAAGAAACGACGGCTGCCTGTCGGATCACTCATCAGATCGAAACGGTTCGAAGTCCCGATAAAAGAAGCGATACGTGGCAAGTCCCTAAAATTACGTTGGTAAGCTTTGCAAACGTGGAGGCTCGACATCTGCATCAGATTTTTCAGAAGCGGCATCTTCTTTTCCGCATATTTGTCGAATTCATCCAGATTGATGAGTCCCATTTCCGACAGGAGCCGTTCTGCCTGTCCTTCCGATGTCAGTTTCAGATTGTCCATATAGTAACGTTGCAGCACTCTGGGCATCAGAGACTTGCAGAAAGTTGATTTCATCCGTCCCTGTTCAGCACTTATCAGGATGGGAGCTACGCTGTTGGCATGGACGCCCGTTTTTCCTGTCCATTGGGCGGCAAGTCCCAGCATCCATGTGTGGAATCCCTTTATCCATAAGGGCAGGGCAGATACACGCCGGGCAAGCGGAGTCAATCGGTCGATGCCGTCCCAGGGAGGCAGTTCGTCCATGTAAAGCCGGAAGGGATGGTACTCTCCGATCTGAGTGGAATAGATGTAGCGGCTCACATCTTTATCCCAGCAGGAAATACCTTCCGCATGAGCTTCCATGCAGAGCGTGTTCAGTTCACGTTTCCCGATGGGACGGAATTCTTTGTTGGTTCCGCTTAATGGGCGAAATTCGGTTTCTTCCGTCAGTCGGTTGTAGCGGAAGTCATAGTTGGCCCGCAAAAAGGAGTTTACCCGCTCCGTCAGGCAGGCGGAACCGTTGGAGGGCTGCTGTTTCGCTTCGGGCATAGCGGGGACGGGAGGTTCCGGTGCTGCCGGCAGGGGAGGGGCTTCCGGAGATTTGACTTCAGTGCTGCCGGTAATGGCTGCGGTGTTTGGCATAAATACGTTCTCTGTTTTCCACGCCTTTATCAGCATGGCAATCATTTGGGTTACTTTTTCTATCATATCTGTTGTTTTTTATAAGTTTCGTGCATCAAAGTTACCATCTGAGGATAGGGGTTTGCAAGTGTTTCCGTAAGAATCTTCCAAGTACTTCTGTTTATGAAATAGCGTAGGAAACATTAGGTTTTCCTGCCTTTATGTTATAACTTTGGAGCCGCAAACATCAGAGGCTAATGAAGATTAGCTGAACAGCTATCCTTCATTAGTCAATCGGCTAATCTCCATTAGCCGGGCAGTCATAGTTCGTTAGCCGCTGAAGATGAGGCTTCTTTCATCGGAAGTTTCTATAGGAATAACAGATCAGAAGTACTTATATAAAAGAAAAGCTATGGCTATATTATTTGACTGGTATGAGAATCCGGTATCACCGGACCAACCAAAGAAAAAAAGATTCCACCCTCGTATTGCTTACAATGGTCAGGTCGATACGGACGAAATCAGGAGTAAGATTCAATCCCGTTGTACGCTGAACGAGGTAGATGTGAGGGCAGTGCTGGATGCGCTTTCGCAAGTAATGGGAGAGGAATTGGGCGAAGGGCGGCAGATTCATCTGGACGGCATCGGGTATTTTTATCCCACGCTGACTGCTACGGAAGAGATCGCTGCCGATACCCCACGCCGGAATATGAAAATAAAGTTGAAAGCGATCCGCTTTCGCTCGGATCAGAAATTGAAAAACTCAATCGGATTAATTAAGGTAAAGCAGCTGAAGAAGAATTTTCATTCAGCCAAACTATCGGAAGTGGAAATTGACATGTTGCTGAAGGGATATTTCAGTACACATCAGATGATGCAGCGCAGCGACTTCCAGGCATTGTGCGGCATGTTGCGTTCTACGGCTATGATTCATATCCGGAGAATTTGCCGGGAAGGTAAGTTGCAGAATATTGGTCTGCGCAATCAGCCGATCTATGTGCCTGTCCCCGGATTTTACGGGACATCCAGAGATCAGCCGACGCTCCGGTGATTTTTCGGCTGAAGAGGCTGAAGGCCGGAAGGTGTCTTTTTCGAGGGGTGCTTTCAGCCGCTTTTGCCCGTTGGCAGGCGGTTGTGGAGTGTGGCTGAAGAGGCTGAATCATCTGAATATAAAAAATGCACACTATGAATATTCATGTTGGTGAGTGTTAAATGCTATAAATAAGAGAATTGTAAGTTGTTATATATGTAAACTTTGACTATATTTATATGATGAATAGCGAAAGAGAAATTCTATATTATAAAAAACACAGAAGACGCCCTAAAGTGAGATTGAAAAGGCAGTGAAACTTAAAAATGAATATTATGCAAGTAAACCCTAACGTTGGAAGTATGGATGCTGTATTAGATAAACTATACGGCAAAGTAGGCTCACCGGAGAGGGAGGAGTTTCGTAAAGAGGCATACTCTTATTGTGTGGGACAGTTGATTTGTGATGCACGAAAGCAGGAAAGAATGACACAAGCTCAATTGGCTGAGAAAGTAGGTACTGACAAATCCTATATATCCAGAATTGAGAAAGGGGCTATTGAGCCGGGAGTTGGACTTTTCTTTCGTATCATTGATGCGCTTGGTTTAAAAGTAGAGATTGTTAAACCAATGATATAATAAAAAAACGCACTGCCTTCTCAGGTGGTGCGTTTTCTTTATTATTGATTTATGCCAATGAGATAGCCAGTCGAACCGCCTGTTTATTGTCTTTTCTTAGGAGTAATGAAGCCGATAGGATTGCGCGGCTTATCTGCTAGAGCTTTTTGCGCCTGTAATTCGGCTAGGGTCTGATTAATTAGTTCTAACTGCATCCGGGTGTCGTCGTTGATGTCGTTGTAGTCTGCAAATACTTCCTCGATGTACTCCTTTAGTTCCTTGACTTCGCTTTGAAGCTCACGTACTGGGTCGGTCGGCGGGTTTAACAGTAACTGACGAGCCGCAACGAAAGCACGCATTATGCCCATATTTATTTGTATTGCCGTCTTTGAGTTGAGCACACTACTAAGCATTGCTACGCCTAATTCTGTAAACACATAAGGATTCCGGCGAACGCCCATCTTTATAGAATTGGACATCACAATTTGTGATTTCCAAATTTCCGTTTCTTCATCTGTCAACTGAAACATGAAATCCACCGGGAAACGGTCTGTATTGCGTTTCACCGCTTGATTTAAAGCCCGTGTTTCGACTCCATACATTTCTGCTAAATCACGGTCTAGCATTACCTTTTGCCCACGTATGTCGTAAATCTTACTTTGTATTACTTCGAGTTGTATTCAACTTGTCGAAATCAGACTGAAACACACGGTCCT
>ENA-UEQB01001679-UEQB01001679.1-human-gut-metagenome-genome-assembly--contig:-NODE-1679-length-17935-cov-290.305857_pt1 | contig 17935 bp, 23 predicted proteins | sample MGYA00242901_ERZ507918 | MGnify/ENA primary metagenome ERZ507918 (study PRJEB26167, sample SAMN06115405) | human gut metagenome | host: Homo sapiens | place: China:Sichuan | collected 2016-04-06... | reverse complement strand
GGAAATGGGAAATCACGAAATAGAGTGCACAGAACCATTGTGTCTATTGTGTCCAGGGAGGTGATTTTAGGGCCTAACCCATTGAGGGTCAATCACTTAGGGTGGACACAATAAAAATTTTATTGTTCCCCGGCTATTTTACCGTAGTATTTGCAGCAGAATTCTTATAGTTATGATACAAACAAAAACAAACTACAACATGAAAATCATAGCCTACACCAACAATCAGGGACTCGAACTCAAGGTCAACAAATTCACCTCCGGTCAGTTCAAATGGGCATTCAGTCTTACCTTCAACAACGGAGTCCATCCCTTCTGCTACACCATGACGGAACTCAGAACCATCCTCCTGAAAAACGGGATGACCCGGAAATGGGCAGCCAATGTAAAAGACCGGTTTGACCCTATCACGGACGAGCACGTACTTATTAATAGGTACAGGACCTCCGGAGGATCTGAGATGGAGGTCTTCATCACCAGCCGAATCCCGTTCGTAAATATGGTAGGAACTGGTTTGGGCATGGGGTATATGAAATTCCAGCTCCTGGAACATAAACTCAACCGCTACGGGTTCAAACAGTTTTAATTCCCGGGACCCTGAAACAGGGGTCCCAACTTTTTTCTCATTTTTCAATCGAAAAATTTTTTACTTCAAAAAATTTTTCTTATATTTGTGATGCCCAGAAGCGGAGCTCCAGGACCTCCCCCAGAGAAAAGGCTTTCAGAAATGTTAACCACTCACATGGATCCTCAGCTAACCGGATCGGACGTAGTAACTACGGAGGACGGGCATCTGTTAACCCTCAATCAGGTAATGGAGTTAGGAAAAATAGAACATAAATTCAAACCAACTATTGTGAAAAAGGAATTCAACTGGGAGCTCCCGGCAGACCCGGACCCCAAATCAGACAACTATTACAATGGAATCGTATCCAAGGAGCTGGGGGACTCCAGCAATATAGGGGAGACCCTCCTTGGGGTTATCCGCAGAGAGTCAGTCAGGAATCAGTCTGATTTTGTCAACGAGGGAGTTGAGGCCATCCTTGACAGGTTAGGCCTTAAAAGCGCCAAACCCCTCACTCGAAAAGAGAAGCTCCTGGCATTCATCGGATTTAAAGCTGGCTCAATGTGGGAGAGATTGGTGGAAGACCAGAGCCAGACAGAACCAGCTTCGCCCAACCCAATCGAAGTGGTCGCGATGTGGATTCCTAAAACAAACGGAAAAGTATGCTGATTATGTTTGTGATACAAACTACACAACTATGAGAGCAATAAAATCAGTACTTATAGTCACTCGAATGGGATACGTGGAAGGAGTCTTTACTTCTTTTAGAGCTTTAGCTAACTCCCAAGGAGCCACCCGAATCAACATTGAGGGCGAGTATGAGCCTTACACTGAGACTGAGCTGAAAGACATTGCAGCTAACGGTCAGACATTTACATACTTCGGCGAGAAATGCAGAATATCAGCAAGAACCTTAAACAAATAACTATGGAAAAGATCGAAAAATACGTAGTATTCAAGTACGAAGACGAGTTTGGATTCCACTACATGAAAATGGACAAGCTTCCCGGGGAGGGACCTACATACATGGAGCCCATCTCGTTCGAGAAGAAGATCAACCCCAACTGTACTCCGGGAGCTATCACCCGTCAGTCGTTTTCAGAAGACGGCAAATCGGCCTATGTATTCAGCTCCAAATTCGTCCCCGTGGCGGGTTGGTGGCCCGATAAAACAGACGTTCGGGAGTGGCAGGAAAGGACACGGGTCTATAAGGCTCTCAAGGAGTTGAAAAAGAAAGGAGAGGACCTCAAGCTTGAGAAAGCCATTGAACCTCTACGAGAAGTATATGCCCGAGTTAACCCCAGCAGGAGGAGCATATTTATTGCTCAGGTGGTCTACCTCCTCACTAAGTAGACAATTCGCACTAAGAAGCTTGAAAAAATTTTCATGTGGGGAAAAAATTGATTATATTTGTAACACAAATAAAAGGATAAGACAATGACTATCAATCTCAGAGAACTAATCGAACAGAGAGGTCTGAAAACTCAAGAAGTGGCAGAAATTCTGTTCCCCGGTAACAAATTCCCTCGAGTATCCCTCCAACGGATCCTCAACGGAAAAGCCTTGTTAAATTCAGAGCAAGTCTCCCGATTAGCAGCTTGGCTTGGAGTATCGTTCGACAACCTCTACAAAGGAGGATGGAGCTCTGAATTTAAGGGGGAGACATGTATTCTGACAAACGGAAACTACAGAGCAGAGTTATCGGTCGAAACAGGAGAGACGAAGTTGTTTCATCTCGGGTCCCTGTTTCATGAAATTGTTCTTCATGCCCCAGCTATACCTCTCAACAAGTACATTGAACTTCTGAACACCATAATCAAAAATCATCAAGCCAATGAAAGTAGAAATTAAGTTCGAGGCAAACCTCGAAGAAACTCAGGATCTCGAAATGGTCCGCAAGATCTGTCAGGTTATCGGAGCAAATCCCGTGACAGTTAAGACGACTGACGTCAAGAAATCAGTCCCTGCACAGGACGTGAAGAAGCCAGTTCCGGCTCCGGCTCCAGTCCCCAAAAAGACTGAGGAGCCCGAACCCATGCCGATGGATGCGAACTCCTCTTTGGGTTCCGACCCCGCTGTCTCCATTCAGGACATCCGGACTCTCCTGGCAAGTAAAGTGGACAATCACCGCGAAACCATCCGGGCAAAGCTCACTGAACTGGGAGCGAAGAATGTGACGGGACTGGATGTCCGAAACTACGACGCGTTCTACGAATTCCTCAAAGACCTTGCGTAATGGGAACCCCGAATCATTCAGCTCGTAAGCACGCCATGCTTTCGGCATCAAAGGCAGACCGGTGGATCAACTGCACCCCCAGTGCTAGACTGGAGGAAAAGGTTGAGGAAACCGGTAAGCCTTCCAAGTATGCCGAAGAGGGTACTCTGGCTCACGAGATGGCAGAATGTTACCTCCGAGCGAGATTCCTCATAACGCCTGTTGACGTTACGTCTGCTGAACTCCGGAAGCTGAAGAAGAGTGACCTCTACACTGAGGCCATGGATGAGCCCGTAATGGCTTATTGCCAGTACGTAACGGACCAATATACGGAAGCTCTGCGGAAAACCAAAGACGCTCTCGTTCTTCTGGAGGAGAGACTGGACTTCTCGGCTTGGGTCGAACAAGGATTCGGCACTGGAGACGCTTGCATTATCGCTGACGGGGTCATGGAGATCGTAGACCTCAAGTTTGGCACTGGCGTGCCGGTTTTCGCTGAGAACAACCCTCAGTTGATGCTGTATGCTCTTGGGGCCTTGTCCAAATTTGAAATGGTCTACGACATCAACATGGTGAAGTTGACTATAGTCCAGCCCCGCCAGGAGCGAATCTCGTCATGGGAGATTACCCCCGAAGACCTCTACAAATGGGGTGAGGAGGTAGTGAAACCCAAAGCAGCTCTCGCTTACTCCGGAGACGGTGAACTCCAAGTTGGACACTGGTGCAGGTGGTGTAAAGTCAAAGCTTTGTGTCGCAAGATGGCAGACCACAATCTGGACTTGGCCAAACACGAGTTCAAAGAACCCGAACTCCTGACAACCGAGGAGCTCGCTCAGATTTTCGAGCAAGCACCCATGCTTCAAGATTGGGTAAATGCTGTATCTGAGCACCTACTCTCCAAAGCCATCTCGGGCGAGAAGGTCCCGGGGTATAAGGTAGTAGAAGGAAGGTCAATACGGAAATGGACTGACGAGAATGCCGTTCAAGAAGTTCTTACCGCATGTGACTACACCCCGGACCAGTTCCAAGTTGTCAAACTGGCCGGAATCCCGGCAATCGAGAAGCTCCTCAAAAAGGACTTCGATTCACTGGTCGGGGACCTCGTCATCAAAGCTCCTGGCAAACCCACTCTCGTCCCTGAGTCCGACAAGCGTCCGGCAATGGGCATAGAACAAGCAAAACTCGATTTTTCTAATAACTAAATTCCAACAATTATGAGTGCAACAACCAAAGTAGTAACCGGCAAAGTCCGGTTCAGTTACGCCAACGTATGGGAACCCCGTGCAATGGAGGGTTCCGACCGAGCAAAATACTCGGTGTCCATTCTCATCCCGAAGACTGACTCGGCAACTCTGGCTCGGGTCAAGGAAGCCATCGACACGGCTCTCAAAGAAGGCATCGCCAAATTGGGTGGCAAGATTCCTCCCACGTGGAAGAACCCCCTCCGTGACGGGGACACCGAAAGACCGGACAACCCGGAGTATGCTGGACACATGTTCGTCAATGCCAACTCGGACAACCGTCCTGGCATCGTGGACATCAACCTCAACCCGATCATCGAAAGAGAGGACTTCTACTCTGGATGCTACGGCCGGGCGTCGATCAACTTCTATGTCTTCAACACGAATGGCAACAAAGGCGTTGCTTGCGGGCTGAACAACCTCCAGAAGTTGACTGACGGAGAACGTCTCTCCGGGGGATCTTCTGCAGAAGAGGACTTCGGCCAGAACCCGTGGGACGACGACGACCTTATGTAGGTTGGTATGCTGGGTCTTATTCGGGATTAGGGGTTCGAATCCCAGCCCAGCAACAAATTTAACAATAATTAACATGCCGAGACGCTTATATTTCGATACAGAAACATATAGCCCGGAGGACATTAAATCCACGGGCGCCTATAAATACATAGAATCGGGGGACTTTCAGCTCCTTATAGTATCTTTCGCCTTTGACACCTCTCCCGTTCAGGTGATAGATCTGGCCAAAGGAGAGGAGCTCCCCGATTATCTCATCTCCGCTTTAACTGACCCGGGGATCGAGAAATGGGCGCACAACGCAGTATTTGAGAGACTCGTATTTAAGCGTATAGGACTACCTATCCCGGTTGATCAATTGTATTGCTCAATGACTAAAGCAGCCTATTGCGGACTGCCTTTGGCTTTGGATGAACTCTCCAAGGCGTTGGTCCTCGGAGAGCACGGGAAGAAGTCGACCGGTAAAGCTTTAATCCGGTTTTTCTGCTCCCCGTGCAAGCCAACCAAGTCCAACGGGATGAGGACTCGGAACATGCCGGACGACGACCCGGACAAGTGGAACGAGTTCAAGACGTATGCCGAATATGACGTGATTGCCGAACGCGACATCGTGGAACAGCTGGATCAATTCCCATTCCCGGAGTTCGAACGTCGGAACTACCTCGTAGACCAAATCATCAATGACCGGGGCATTCTAATAGACCTCGGCATGGCCGGAAACGCCATCTCTTTTGACGAGGTGTACACGGAGGAGATGACCGACCGGATGAGGGAGCTAACAGGACTGGACAATCCTAACAGTTTAGCTCAGCTCAAGACGTGGCTCAAAACTAACTTCAGGCTCGAGTTTCCAGCACTTGGCAAACCTGAGATCCTCGAATATCTGAAAAACAATCCGGAGGCTCCCGATCTGGTCAAGGAGGTTCTAGCTGGTCGGCTTGCACTGTCCAAGACCTCAACTAAGAAGTACATTGCTATGCTCAATTGTGCTGCCAAAGACCAGAGAGCTCACGGGTTATTCCAGTTTTACGGGGCCAACAGAACAGGACGTTGGTCGAGCCGAATGATTCAGCTCCAGAACCTCCCCCAGAATCACATGAAGGACTTGGACCTCGCCAGAAACATAGTAGAGAAAGGAGACTACGACCTTGCCGAAATGTGTTACGACAATATCCCGAATGTTTTGTCCGAGCTCATCCGGACAGCCTTCATAGCCCCGGAGGGAAAAATGTTTGCAGTAGCCGACTTTAGTGCTATTGAGGCCCGGGTCCTGTCTTGGTTAGCCCAGGAGAAATGGCGACTCGACGTCTTCAACACCCATGGCAAGATCTACGAGGCATCAGCATCACTCATGTTCGGGGTCCCCATTGAGCAGGTTACGAAAGGATCGGACCTCAGACAGCGGGGCAAGACGGCAGAATTGGCACTCGGATATGAGGGGTCGGTCAACGCAATGGAGGCGATGGACAGAGACAAGAAGCTGTCCAAAAAAGAAATGTACTCCATCGTAGCTCTTTGGCGAAGAGCCAATCCTAAAATTGTTGAGTTTTGGGCTGAGGTGAACGAAAAGGCCATTGAGTGCGTCCAGACCAGGAAAACCAAGAAAGTAAGTTGTCTCGTCTTTGAACATGACGGGACCAATCTGACAATAGCCCTCCCAGCTGGGAGAAAATTATACTACAGAAATCCCCGGGTGAGACCCAACAGGTTCGGGCAGACTGGCATTGTCTACGACGGCATGGTCCAGTCAGTAGGATGGACTGAGGTAGAGACTTACGGGGGCAAACTGGTGGAGAACATAGTCCAGGCAATCTCCCGGGATCTTCTCGCCGAAGCAATGTACAGACTAAGCATTATGAAAGACTTCGAAATAGTAATGCACGTCCATGATGAAGCCATTGCAGAGGTAGACGAAGACCGAGCCGGGGATTGTCTGGAAACTATGTGTAGAGTTATGGGGGAGGATCTTCCTTGGCTGAACTGCTTGCCAATGGGATTGCCTCTCAAAGCAGACGGATACGTTACTAAATTTTATAAAAAAGACTGATGACATACGACGGGGAACTTGATATTGCAATCGGACTGAGCGCAAGATCAAAAGTATGGAGCAGCAAGAAACTGAAATGGTCTGAATTGGTCAGTCGACTCGGGGAGGAGAACAAGACCACTGAAACATTTAAGGAGTTTGTTTCTGCAAGCAAGGAGGACCAGCTCAAAATAAAAGACGTAGGCGGATACGTTGGAGGCTACCTGAGAGGGGGCAAAAGAAGCCCGGCCAATGTGGTCCACAGACAGTTGATGACACTCGACTTGGACTTTGCCCACAAAGACCTCTGGGACGACTTCACTCTCCAGTTTGACAATGCAGCTGTTCTGCACGGGACTCACAAACACTCAGATGCGTCTCCCCGGTACCGACTAATAATGCCACTGAGCAGAGAAGTCACGGCTGATGAGTATGTGGCCATAAGCCGAAAAATTGCCGGGATAATCGGCATAGACCTTTTCGACAATTCAACTTTCGAGACCAACCGACTCATGTTCTGGCCTTCTACGCCGAAGGACATGGACTACTACTTTAAGGTTCAGGACGGCCCATGGATTGATGCTGACGAGATCCTCAACTCCTATGCCGATTGGAAGGACTCATCACTTTGGCCCACAGCTTCGTCCCGTTTCGAAGCTGTAGACAGAGCCGTTAAGAAGCAGGAGGACCCAACAATAAAGAGGGGGCTCATAGGAGCGTTCTGTAGGACGTACTCCATACCCGAAGCAATAGAGACCTTCCTCTCCGACACCTATGTCCCGTCAGCATTGGAAGACCGATACACTTACACAAAAGGCAGCGCCTCGGCTGGTCTGATCGTGTATGAGGACAAGTTCGCTTATTCCCATCATGGAACTGACCCGTGTGGGGGTAAACTTTGCAATGCGTTTGACCTGGTCCGCATACACAAATTCGGCCACCTTGACGACAAGGTAAAGGATCCCTCGTCGAAGTTGCCAAGTGTGTCAGCAATGGAGGAGTTCGTACGCAATGACCCCGACACTAAGACCACCATTGCCAACGACCACATCAACAGTGCCAAGTACGAGTTTGCCGATCCAGAGCATGACCGGACTCAGGAAGAAGTAGTCGAAAAGGAGGTTGACCCGGAGGCTGAGAGCGTCGAGTGGATGAAGGAGCTGGAGGTTGATACTCGGGGAGCGTACCTCTCGTCGGATGCCAACCTCAACCTCATATTTGCAAACGACCCCCGATTCAAAAGACTGTTCAGACAAAACGACTTTGACGGGAAGAGGTACGTTTTCGGGAATCTCCCGTGGCGTCGGGTTGTTAAGCCGGAGCCGGTCAAGAACGTAGACTACTCCGGGGTCCGGAACTATTTGGGTTGCGTATATGGAATAACGTCCTCGCTAAAGATCGACGATGCCATGGCTCTAGAATTTGAACGCAACCACTTCCACCCGATTCTGGACTACCTCAATGACCTCAAATGGGACGGGATCCAACGGGTAGACAAACTCCTGATTGACTACATGGGGGCTGACGACAATATCTACTCTCGCGAAGCCATCCGCAAGATGCTGGTTGGAGCAGTTGCCCGAGTTATGAACCCCGGGGTCAAATTCGACCTTGTGCTTATGCTCGTAGGACCTCAAGGATCCGGCAAAAGTACGTTCATCAAAAAATTGGGAAAATCCTGGTTTAGCGATACATTCCTTACAGTCCAAGGAAAGGAGGCTCTCGAGCAGATCCAGGGGGCATGGCTTATTGAAATAGCTGAGCTCTCCGGTCTCCGCAAAGCGGAGGTTGAGTCAGTGAAGCATTTCATATCTAAGTCAGAAGACTCATTTCGACCAGCGTATGCCAGAACTTCTGAGATATATCCCCGGCAATGCGTCTTTTTCGGCACCACCAACGACAGCGAATTCCTGAGAGATCCCACTGGCAACAGACGCTTCATGCCAGTGGACGTGGTCCCCAACAATGCCAAAAAAGACGTGTTCATGGAACTGGACGACGAGGTAGACCAGATATGGGCTGAGGCAGTTGTCCTGTACAAATCCAAGGAAAAACTCTATTTGAGCCATGAAGCCGAGAAAATAGCCAAAAACGAACAAAGCTCTCACAGCGAGTCAGATGAACGGAAAGGCATTATTGAGGCGTACTTAGACCGTCAACTCCCGGACAACTGGGATTCTATGGACATTTACCAGAGGAGAGACTTCCTGGCCGACGAACTAAACCCCAAAGGCACCACCCCCCGAGACTACGTGTGTGTTGCTGAGATATGGTGTGAATGTCTCGGTCGGAACAGAGAGGACATGGACCGGTATAAGACTAGAGAAATAAATGACTTGTTGAAGAGCATGCCAGAATGGGATCCGTGCAAGTCTAATAAAAAATTCCCCATCTACGGAAAACAAAAGTGTTATGTGCGAAAACTCGATTGAGAAACGACTCGTCACTGAGGTGGAGAGAGTTGGTGGCTGGTGTTTGAAACTCCCCGCAATTCACAATGCTGGCCTCCCCGACCGACTCTGTCTGTTCCCCGGGGGCGAAGCCGTTTTTGTTGAGTTGAAAGCATTCGGCAAAAAGCCCAGAAAAATCCAGATACTAATGCACCAGAAACTGAAAGCAATGGGCTTTCGAGTCGAGGTGATAGACACGACCGCGGGTTGTAAAATGTTAGCATTAGAATATGACCGAAAATGATCTCCACCAATACCAGCTACAAGCTGTTGACCACATAATAAGCCACACGCACTGTGCTCTGTTCCTGGATATGGGATTGGGCAAAACAGTGTCTACTCTGACTGCCATCAACGAGCTCATGTTTAAAGAGATCGAGGTCAGGCGAGTATTAGTCATAGCTCCCAAAAGAGTAGCCGAATCAGTCTGGACTCAGGAGGTCGAGAAATGGGACCACTTGAAGCACATCAAAGTTTCCCGCATCACTGGGACAGAACGTCAACGTCGGGAGGCTCTTGCCAGGAAGGCAGACATATACACCCTCGGAAGAGACAACGTGGCTTGGCTATGTGGGCTCTACGGGGGATCCTGCCTACCATTCGACATGGTGGTCATCGACGAGCTCAGCAGCTTCAAGAACCCAAAGTCTATCCGGTTCAAAGCTCTCAAGCACGTTCAGGCCTCACTCTCCAGGGTAGTAGGTTTGACTGGTACCCCAGCACCTAACGGACTAATGGACCTTTGGTCTCAAATGTACCTCCTGGACAGAGGAGAGCGCTTGGGCAAGTACATATCCCACTACCGGGACAACTACTTTAAGCCTGGCCGACGAAATGGACACATTGTGTATTCATACGACATATCCAAAGAGAATCAGGAGCGGATATATTCTAAGATCGGGGACATCTGCATGAGCATGAAAGCTAAGGACTACCTCAACCTCCCCGAGCGCATTGACAACATAGTCGAGATCCCGATGCCCCCGGAAATCCAAAAGGCTTATGACTCCTTCGAGGAGGAACAAGTTCTCAGCATGATCGATCAGCTCGGGGACTCAGTGGAGATCCCGGCCGTCAATGCAGCAGCTTTGTCCACTAAGCTCCTCCAGTTTGCCAATGGAGCAGTGTACGATGAGCAGAGAGTGGCTCACGAGGTGCACACGTTGAAGATCGAAGCCACGAAGGAACTCATTGAGGACGCCGGGGGACAGTCGGTCCTCATAGGTTGGACCTTCCAGCATGATAGGGACCGACTCATGAAGGCTCTCGCCAAGTACAAGCCCCGGGAACTCAAAACTGAGAAGGACATTATCGACTGGAATGCTGGCAGAATTCAGGTTCTTTTGATGCACCCAGCTTCGGGGGGTCATGGGCTCAACCTCCAAGCCGGGGGACACCGCATCATCTGGTTTGGGCAGACCTATTCTCTCGAGCTAGAGCAGCAGTTCAATGCTCGGCTTGACCGACAAGGACAGAAAGATGTCGTGATAGTCAATAAACTGGTATGCTCGAAAACAGTGGACCAGGACGTAATAAGAGCCCAGAAAACGAAGACCCGGGGACAGGATGCTCTCATGGAAGCTGTAAAAGCGAGGGTGGAAAAATATCTGAAAAAATATCGCAAAACATCGTAGTATTTGTCGCAGAAGTATTATATTTGTGATACAAACAAAAGGACATTACTACACTTAACAACTAAACACTATGAAAAAGTTCATCAAATTCCTGGAAGCAAACAACGCATGGGAAAACTTCGAAAGAGCATTCGAAAATTACGGAAGAAACGCAAAAGACTACAAAAAGGAATGCGAAGGTAACATAAACATAGAATTAGACTGCGCATTCATGTGGGCAGAAACAGAAGAAGGGGAAGAATACTGGGATGCGCTAAATGAAAAATGGATAGAAGCGAACAAACCACTTAAAGACCAATTATTGAGCGACGACTAACAGGGAAAAAGCAATCAAAGAGATCCGGCAGGTGTGGCTGGACGCGACCCTCCGAAAGGGAGAATTAATTACAGTCGAATTGGATTGAAACTATTTCAATCCAATTCGACTGTAATTAATTCTCCCTTTCGGAGGGTCGCGTCCAGCCATGCCTGCCTGATTTCTTTGATTGTTCCCTGTTAGTCATCGCTCAATAGTTTTTCTTTAAGTTGTGTGTTTCCCCCTTTCCATTTTCTATTTAGCTCAGACCAATATTCGTGTCCTTCTCTCGTCTTTGACCATATGAATGCGTAGCTTAAATATGAATTTTTGAGTGTTTTGCAATCCTTTTTGTACCTTTCCACGTCTCTTTCTTGCTTGATGAAGTTTCTTTCGAAGTTTCCCCATGCGTTGTTGTCTTCCAGGAATTTAATGAATCTTTCCATAATTTCTCTTTTTCTAATTGATTCTCCCCTTTCGGAGGGTCGCGTCCAGCCACACCTGCCGGATCTCTTTGATTGCTTTTTCCCTGTTAGTCATTGCTCAATAGTTGGTCCTTAAGGGGGTGGGTGCATTCCTGTCTCCATTTGGCATTTAGCCTAGACCAATATTCGGGCCCTTCTTTTGTTTTTGCCCATGTGAATGCGATGGATAAATGAGATCTTTCGAGTGTTTTGCAATTCCTTCTGTAGTTTTTTACGTCTGTTCCTTGCTTGATGAAGTTTCTTTCGAAGTTCTCCCATGCGTTGTTCCTTTCGAGAAACTCAATGAATTTTTCCATAATCTTGTTGTTTCATTAGGTTTGATTGCTTTTTCTCTGTTAGTCATCGCTCAGTAATTCATCTTTAAGTGATTGGTTTTCTTCTAACCATTTCGTATCTAGTTTAGACCAATATTTGTGCCCTTCTTCTGTTTCATACCATGAGAATGCGCTCAACAATGCTAGTTTTCTGTCTTTTTCTACTATTTCCTTGTACCCTTTTACGTCTCTGTGGTAGTTTTTAAGTGCTCTTTGGAAGTTTTCCCATGCGTTGTTGTCTTTCAGGAATTTAATGAACTTTTCCATAGTGTTTAGTTGTTAAGTGTAGTACAAAAGTAAGAAAAAATACCCAATTAAAAAAAAGTTTTCACCAGAAAAATTGAAATTATTTCAATCCAATTCGACTCCAATTAATTCTTACTTTCGGAGGAATTACAGTCGAATTAGATTGAGATAATCTCAATTTTTCTGGTGAAAACTTTTTTTTAATTGGATATTTTTTCTTACTTTTACACTACACTTAATAACTAAACACTATGGAAAAGTTTATCGAAAAGTACAAGAACTACAGCACGAAGGTTCTCCAGAAGCTGGCAAAGGTCAAGACGGGCGATGAGCTCGACGCCATCAACTCTGTCCTCGCATCGAGGGGAGCACTCCAGGAGCATCCGGCAGAGGCGGGCGCTATCTACAACGCCACCGAAACGGAAGAGTACAAAGCCGAGAACGACATCAAGGAGAACGACGAAGTCGCCGAGGAGAATCCGGAAAAGGCTCGCAAGACCAAGGCCCCGAAGGAGCCCAAGGAACCTCGCCCGTTGAAGAAGGAGATCTCGGACGAGGATGCAAAGGCTAACCTCGAGAATGCCAAAGCCAACATCGGTCGCTTCTGCAAGTTCATCTGCACGAAGACCAAGGAGCAGACCGACGGCACCATCATCGGAGTTCGTCTCGATCCCCGCAACAACTTCATCCAGTACCGCATCAAGACCAACGACGGTCACGTCTGGGGAAAGGGCGTCGACTCGAAGGACCTGGAGCTCGGCGAGACGGCACCGGTTCCCGAGGAGAAGCCGAAGCGCGGCCGGAAGAAGGCTGACGAGGCAGCTCCCGAAGCAGCTCCCGAAGCAGCTCCCGAAGCATAACAGAACGAGCCGGAGAACGCACTGGCTGAGGAGTAAGTAAGAGCTCCTCGCCCAATGGAGCCGTCACTCCATTGGGCACCCCGGAGTGGTACAGGAGGGTTCGAGTCCCTCCCCGGGGTCTAACCTACATACTAAAAACTGTGGAAAAGTTCATTAAATTCCTGAAAGACAACAGCGCATGGGAAAACTTCCAAAGAGCATTCAAAAGTTACGGAAGAAACGTAAAAGACTACAAAAAGGAATGCGAATCAATCGAAGGCATAGAACTAGACGCCGCATTCAGGTGGGACAAAACAAAGGAGGGAACCCATTACTGGAGTGATCTAAACGATAAATGGCTAAAAGAAAACCAATCGCTTAAAGATGAATTACTGAGCGATGACTAACAGGGAAAAAGCAATCAAAGTGATCCGGCAGGTATAGCTGGACGCGACCTTTCTAAAGGAGAAATTAATTAGAGAAAAATTATGAGTAACATACTTAAACACGCTGACCAAATCATCAATGAGCGGTCGGAGGAAAAGGAGCGACAGTACGGACCGTTCATGGAATGCAACCAGAAGGCCGCAGAGATCGCCTCGGTCATTACCGGTAAGCCTCTGACCGCTCTTGACGTGTCTTGGGTCCAAGTGGCAGTGAAAATGGCACGTGAATCCAATGCGCACAAGGAGGACAATCTCCTTGACATGGTGGCTACAATCGGGGCCATCAACAACGAACTCGAGGGTCCCAAGCCGTTAAAAGCTCCGGGAGTAGTACCTACGTACTTCTCAACCATTTCGGAGGCTGTGGACTTCATCCGGATCAGTCCCATCGAGGTGCATGAGATCAAACATGTTCTCACCGAAGAGGGACGTCAAATAGCTGTATACTACTCCCTCAAAGAAGACCAGGGGCAATGTAACCCGTTCACAGAGATGCAATGCAACCCGTTCACAAAGATCAAGATATGAACACACAAGATTTTAAGCCATTCACTAAGAGCTGGGAGGAGATTTATGCCCTCCAGGGGGAGCTCCAGCTCATGTACAGACCGTACTTCAAAGAGCGCATCGCGAACTTTGACATCAACACCTTGGAGGATCAGGAGCTTTTCAAAAAACTCTGTTGGCAGATTGTCGAGGAGCTCGCTGAGGCAAAGGATGCTATCGAGTGGGAACTCGATGACGAGCACTTTGACGAGGAGCTGATCGACGCATTCAACTTCACGTTGGAGCTCCACCAGCTTTACGGCATGGCTCCTTCTTTCGACTGGACGCTGCCTAAGGGGGCACAGGATTCTGAAGATTTTGCGGGAGATGTGCTCACCTTAATCGGAAACATCGGCATGACAGCAAACTGTCTAAAGAATCGGGAGTGGCGGCAGTCTCAATATCTGGTAGACCTGGTAGTTTTCGAGGACCGGCTCAAAGAGATATGGACTTCCTTCGTCACAATGTTCGAGCATTTGGGTCTCTCCGAGAACCGAGTCAAAGAGCTCTGGTCGTTGAAGTATCAAGTAAATCTGTTTCGCATTAAATCCAAATACTGACATGGGTAGAATATTCAAAGACTGTTTCGAAATGATCCGGGAGATGGATCGGGAGCTCAAGGTTTCCGGCATCACGGTCCCAGTCAACCATTACCAAAACCAAGAACTCAGCGGGGACGACCGGCTCACCAAGGAACTCATCGGAGTGAGCTTTGTCATCTCAAAGCCGTATCTCGGCAAACGTGAGATGCTCGACTTCATGTTCAAAGACGAAGCCGAGCTCATCGAGGAGTACTGCCGAGCAGAGCTCTCCGACCGGCTTGACCGAGACGGAGTCAACCCCGGCAAAAGCTGGAAAATCCGGCGGGACTTGTGGCAGAAGCTGGTGAGCAAGACCCGACAGGAGGGTCGCTTCGACTACACTTATTCAGAGCGTTTGCACCTCTCCTCCAAGGGGTTCGAGCTCCACCAGTTGGATAATGCCATCATGACTCTCCGGGACGACCCGCACTCCAGACGAGCAATGGTCATGATCTTCGATCCGGAGGACACACGGGCAACAGCCGGGGCTCTTACCCGAGTACCTTGCTCCGTCAGCTACCAGTTCCTCATCCGAAACAGTCGGCTCCACGTGATATACTACATTCGGAGCAATGACTTCTTCAAGCACTTCGCAATCGACATCTGGTTGACGGAGGCCATGATGGACTACGTGTTCAACATCCTCGCAGCCACCTATCCCTCTCTCAAGAAGGGATCTCTGCATTACTTCGCTGGGTCCCTCCATGCATACAACGAAGATCTCTCCAAATGGGTAATCTATTAAGCTATGACTATCGACGAAGCAAGAGCTAAAGCTCATCAGCAATATGACGATTGCATGTTCTGCCCGGGATGCTCGAAGCTCCTGACTGGGCTCCACATGGGGAGCCTGTGCTACACCAACTGGATTGAGAAAAAGGCACAACAGATCCTCGAAAATTCGAAGAAGAGACATGACAGGAGGAAGTGAGGAGCCTATCATCATCGGGCTGGCAATAGCAGTAGTAATTGGAATAGGGATCGTATGTCTCATGGACGCTCTCAGAAACAAACTAAAGTGATATGTGCGGAATAAGTATAACAAGAAGGGCTAACGCCATTGACATGATCCAGCATAGGGGCATCGAATCTGTCCAGATTGCTGAAGGAGGATGGTTCCTCGGCCATGTCCGTTTGCCCATTCAGACTGAACCAGGCGATGGCCTGGCTCAGCCTATCGAGTTAGCCGAAGACAACGGGTGGCTTCTTTACGTGGGGGAGATCTACAACTATCCTACGAGGTATTCCAGCGACGTCGAGTATCTTCGCGACTTGTTTGGGACCAACTGCTTGGAGGACATTCTCCTCGAAGCCAACCACTGGGATGGCATGTGGGCAATATGTTGGTACCGGAAGGGACAGATTATTGCCTTCACTGACCCTCTCGGCAAGAAGCAGCTCTACTACAACCAATTCGGGGAAATCTGCTCGGAGATAACCCCGTTGGTGTCGAACTTCAAGGACTTCGACCGGTACTATCAGTCGGAGGTGTTCAAATGGGGTTACAACTGGGATGATCGGACTCCGTGGAACACCGTTAAGCGCATCATGCCGAACACGGTATACTCCTTCGACAACATGCGGGTAACCCCGACTGTCATCCGTAGGGACTACTTCCATTGGGAACTGCGGAGTAAGACATACCATGGGGGTAGGATGCGATTGGCTGAGGAGCTCCGGAAACGAGTTTCTGAGTCCATACGACGCAGAGCCACGTACTCAAAGACCCCGGTCGGGGCTTTGGTTTCAGGAGGACTGGATTCGTCCATAGTTGCCTCTATTCTTCATCGAATGGGCCTGGAGGTTAATCTCTATATGGTGGAGAATAATGAATCAAAATTTGGCATGCTATTGTCCGAATTTTTAGGGGTTCCCATCACCTCCCTTGGTCCCATCCCTGATGATGATTGTCTGGAGAGGTGTCTCCGACATAATGAGACCCCCATCGACTTGGGCTCCATGATCCCTCAGTTCCGACTCATGGAGAAGGTCAAGGAGAAGGTCATCCTGACCGGGGATGGAGCCGACGAACTATTCGGGGGCTATCGCCGAGTAGATGACTACGACTCCCAGCTCTCAGACGTGTTCCAGGAGCTTCCGTTCTACCACATGCCTCGGCTTGACCGAGCCTCCATGCGGAGCACAGTTGAACTACGGTCACCATTCCTGGGGCATGACGTTGTCAGATTCGCTCTTCTCTTGCCACGGGAGGATCGAACTCACAAGCGCATTCTCAAAGAGGCCTTTAATGACGTCCTGCCTCGGGAGATCATCGACCGACCCAAAGAGCCCCTCAAGTGCCAAAGTATCCGGCAGGATCCGATGGCGTACCGCAAGAAGTGTCACGAAACATTCTACAACTTATGGCAATAGCTATCGGATATTACAGGGTATGGTTTAAAGAAGATGACTCCAACACGAAAGCTCAGTGGTTCAAAATGACGCTTCGTAAGGGGTCTGTCAGACCTTCCATACGTTCCATAAATCGGGAAGAGGCTTTGGGGTGGATCAAGTCCCGAAACATGAAAGACGTCACCCCAGGCAATGCCTGGGGCAAGATATTTGAATCGGATGGCCAACCGTTCAGGAAGGCATTTCAGGAGCTGCCCCTCCACACACGATACAATTTTATAGAAGGAGCGGCTCTCTCGTCAGCGACAACACATCGAGCTCGGCTCGGAAAATACTTTAAAAAATGAAAATCGTAAAAGTAAGAAACGTCAAGACCCCAACCAGAGGAACGCGTCTGTCCGCTGGGATGGACTTCTACATCCCGGAAGACTTCGAAGCCAAACAGGTCTGGCCGGGCGAAAGCATCAACATCCCATCCGGGATCAAAGCTCAAATTCCCCGGGGGTGTGTCCTCATCATGTTCAACAAGAGTGGCATTGCTACCAAGTACCAGCTACAGGTCGGAGCCTGCGTGGTTGACGAAGACTACCAAGGAGAGATCCATCTGCATGTCATGAACGTCGGCAAGGAAGTCGTCATCCTCAAGCCGGGCATGAAGCTGGTTCAAGGTTTGGTGATGCCGGTCTTCTACGACGGGGTGGAAGTTCTCGAGTCGGAGGACGAACTTTTCCCGCAATCGACCGAAAGAGGACAGGGGGGCTTCGGGTCCACGGGTGAATAGGGCCCCCGGCCCCAAAAGATGATGAAACTATTGTTCCATTGTTCCCAAATCAGGGGGACTTCCCCTAAAAAAGTTGATAAAACCATGGTTTACATTGTGTTTTGGCAAAAATCTCGACAGCCCCCCTAAAAAAAGTTGATGAAACCATTGTTCCCATTGTGTCTCCTTTCCGGGGGAAAGTACCCAAATCATTGATAATCAATCACTTAAATCAAAAACCGGGTGACACAATGGGACACAATGAGACACAATGATTGTGTCCATGTAATCGGTTGAATGTCAATGAATTACACCTCTGGACACAATGGACACAATAATATAGGAGAAAGACCTGAATAGGGAATATGAAGGAAATAATGACCAATATAGGAAATGGGAAATCACGAAATAGAGTGCACAGAACCAT
>ENA-UEQB01001673-UEQB01001673.1-human-gut-metagenome-genome-assembly--contig:-NODE-1673-length-17983-cov-5.979504_pt1 | contig 17983 bp, 10 predicted proteins | sample MGYA00242901_ERZ507918 | MGnify/ENA primary metagenome ERZ507918 (study PRJEB26167, sample SAMN06115405) | human gut metagenome | host: Homo sapiens | place: China:Sichuan | collected 2016-04-06... | reverse complement strand
AGGAGGGGAATTAAGATACTCTGCTATCTCTTTCAGAATATGCTGGGATGAAGATTATTTCTTAGCTCCGTCTCCTCGGGTCTCTTTGATTAAATATACACATAAGGCGCCGATAATCAGCATCACGCCCGCCGTTACCAGCATATTGATTTCGGGCGGCAAGGCTCCCTTCGGGGTGTAGAGGGCAAGAATCGTTCCGCCCAGGGCAGCCGCTACAATCTGCGGGATGCAGATGGTACCGTTGAACAGTCCCAGGTAGGTACCCATGTGCCCGCCACTCAGTGCATTCGTCAGGATGGTGAAAGGCAATGCCAGCATCGCAGCCCATGCGCAACCGATAAGAATGAAGGAGACAAACAGCATGTACTGGTTGTGTACGAAGTAAGTGGAAATAAAACCGATGCCACCCAGTACCAGACTGAGGGAGTAGACGAAGCGGCGGTCTTTGAACATCGGTATGCAGATAGCCCAAAGCACAGATCCGATGGCCTGCACGGCAAAGAGCACGCCCACCCAGTTGGCTGCTTCCTGATATTGCAGGCTCTTGGTGTCGAGCACTACCCGGCTCACCCCGTTCACCAGATGTTCTACGGTAGGTGCGTCGAATACATTGGCCGCGATACTGCCGTTGGTGTATGTCCACATAAACATGAAGGCGAACCAGCAGAAGAACTGTACCAAACCTACTGTCCAGAATGCCTTCGGCGCTTTGACAAGCAGTTTCAGCATATTAATTTTCTCGTGCTCTTCTTCTTCGGTGATACCGTGGTATTCGGCATATTCGGCAGGCGGCATCTCCTTCACCTTCACGGTGGTATAGATGACGCAGAGAATCAGAATGGCTGCCCCTATATAGAAGGAATAGATTACCGAGTCGGGAACCACCCCCTGGGGAGCCGTATTGCTGATGCCCACCCATGCAAAGATGAACGGGAAGAGGTAACCCACCAAGCTACCGGCATTGCAGAGGAAACTCTGGATGGAGTAGGCGAGTCCTTTTTGTTTCTCATTCACCATGTCGCCCACCATCATTTTGAAGGGTTGCATGGCCATATTGATGGAGGTGTCGAGGAACATCAGCGATACCAGTCCGAAAATCATGGCTGTACTTACTGCCATGCCGAAGCTTCCGGCATTGGGTAGCAGGCACATGACGAGTACGGCCACCAACGAACCTATAAACAGATAAGGGATGCGCCGCCCGAAGCGTGTCCAGGTCTTGTCACTGGCGGCTCCCACGATGGGTTGTACAATGATACCTGCCAACGGCGGTAATATCCAGAAATAACTCAGATTATGCGGGTCTGCACCCAGTGTGGAAAAGATGCGGCTGATGTTTGCACTTTGCAGGGCGTACGCAATCTGTACGCCGAAGAAACCGAAGCTGATGTTCCACAGCTTCCAGAAACTTAAATCGGGTTTTACTTTCATGGTATTTATTTTTGTTCATTATTTCGTTGTTCCTCTCACTACGAGGTTGGTTCTGACAATCATGTTAGAACTCTTTTCCTCACCTTCCAGTTTGCCTGTCAGAATGCTGAAAGCACTTTTCCCCACTTCCTCGCCATGTTGCTCCACGGTGGTCAGCTTCGGGTCGGTGCTTTGTGCGATGGCGCCGTCGGTGAATCCGCAGATGGACACTTCATCGGGTACTTTCACACCCACCAGCTTGCAGGCATAGAGGATGCCCGATGCCGTTTCGTCGTTGATGGCGAAGAAGCCGTCGGGGCGGTTGTCGCTTTCCAGCAGGTCGGGAGTGATGGCGATGGCGCGTTCGCGGGTGTCGCACAGCAGTAACATACTGTCGTCCACCGGAATTTTATACTTCTTCATGGCATCCAGATAGCCGTTGCGGCGGTTCTTGGTGATTTCCAGATGAGGCGCTGCACCGTAGAAGAAGATGCGTTTGCATCCCGTCTGTATCATATACTCCACGGCGGCAAACGAGCCGGCATAATCGTCCACTACCACGCGTTCGGTTTTCAGTCCCGTGCAGATGCGGTCGTAAAAGACGATGGGAATATCATTGTCCAGCAATTCCTGATAATGGTCGTATCGGGCGGTGTCTTTGGCAAGGGACGCAATCACTCCGCAGACGCGGGCGGCGAGGAAGGAATGCACAATTTTCACCTCTTGCTCATACGATTCGTTGCTCTGTGCCACGATGATGTTATAGCCGGCTTCTGCCGCTGCTTTCTCAATGCCGCTCAGTACGCACGAAAAGAAGTGGTGCACCAACTGCGGGATAATCACCCCGATGGTGTTGCTGCGGCTGGCACGTAGATTTACGGCGAGTGTGTTGGGCTTATAATTATGTTCACGCGCGTAGGCATGGATTGCGTCACGGGTCTCCTGGCTGATGTCCGGATTGTCTTTCAGTGCCCTTGACACTGTGGAAGGGGAGACATTCAACGCCCGGGCAATATCCTTGATAGTTATCTGAGGTTTATTCATGGTATATTAAGTTTCAGCCAAAGGTAATACAAAACCAGATGCAGTACAAATATGCTTACTGATTTTACTGCAAAAATAGTGGAATGCGGCAAATACCTCTTATCTATTGAGGATTATCGGATTATAAGTTTGTGCAAACGATTGCATGCCGTTGCTTCCCCAGAATATGGGACACAAGTAGGTCTATATTTCTTAATTCTTTATATTTGCGGAACACTACTAATAAATGGTAACTATGAAACACATGAGCTTCTTTACTTTCTCTTTCTGCATTGCCTTCGCCATCCTGGCATGCAGCAGCCACAATGGGACAGAGCCCGATGCGGGCAAGCTTCCCGAGGATGAGAATCCCGTTACTACAGACTTTGCCAAAGGTGCGGACATCAGTTGGGTGACCGAGATGGAGCATAATGGACTGAAATTCTATAATGCCGGCGGGCAGGAAACGGAGTGCTTCCGGCTGATGAAAGACCTCGGCCTGGATGCCGTCCGCCTGCGCGTGTGGGTGAATCCCGAAGAACACGGCGGCTGGTGCGACAAAGAAGACCTGCTGGTGAAAGCCCGGCGCGCCAAGAACCTGGGTATGAACGTGATGGTGGATTTCCATTACAGTGACTGGTGGGCGGACCCTGCCAAGCAGAACATTCCCGCCGCATGGAAATCTCATTCATACGAACAGATGAAAACCGATGTGGCAGAACATACCATCGAAGTATTGCAACTGCTGAAAGATAACCAGATCACTCCGAAGTGGGTGCAAGTAGGCAACGAAACCAGCAACGGCTTCCTGTGGGAGATGGGGCAGGCCGACCGGAACCCGAAGCAGTATGCCGGACTCTTTGCCGCCGGCTACGAGGCCGTGAAGAAAGTTTTCCCGCAATCCATCGTGATAGTGCACCTGGACAACGGTTTCGACAACGACCTCTATAACTGGAACCTGGATATTCTGAAGAACAATGGGGCCAAATGGGATATGATAGGTATGTCACTCTATCCGTACTGGGCAATGGACAGCGGCAAAGAAACCTCTGCCGGGAAAACTATTACCGACTGCATAGCCAATATCAAGAAAGTGAGCGAGAAGTACGACTGCGATGTGATGATTGTAGAAACCGGCATGGAGTGTGCCGACGATAATGGCAAACTGGCCAGCGCCGCCGTCCTGGCAGAAGGGAAAGCGCAACTGAGCCGCATCCTGAAAGAATGTCGCGATAATACCAACGGACGTTGCAAAGGCGTATTCTATTGGGAACCCGAGTGCAAACCAAGCCAGTACCGGCTCGGCGCATTTACCGAAGACGGCTATCCTACGATCATAATGGATGCATTCAAATAATACCTTTACTGACAGAAACATCAAGAGACCATGAAGAAGACCGCATTGATCTTTTCCTGCTGTGCCCTCTTTTCGCTGATGGCGATGGCACAACGCAGCGAGTTGCTGCTCGAAAAGAATTGGAAGTTCACCAAAGGAGATATAGCCGAAGCCGCACAAGCAAATTATGATGACCGCAAGTGGGAAACCGTAACCATCCCCCACGACTGGGCCATCTTCGGCCCCTTCGACCGGAGCAACGATTTGCAGGAAGTGGCGGTGACGCAGAACTTTGAGAAAGAGGCTTCTGTCAAGACCGGACGTACCGGCGGACTGCCTTACGTGGGTATCGGCTGGTATCGCACTACTTTTGATGCTCCTGTTGGCAAGCAGGCCACACTGGTCTTTGACGGAGCCATGAGCGAGGCGCGCGTCTACGTCAACGGGCGAGAGGCTTGTTTTTGGCCTTTCGGCTATAATTCTTTTCATTGTGATGTCACCGGTCTGTTGAACCCGGATGGTAAAGGCAATGTGCTTGCCGTGCGTTTGGAGAACAAGCCCCAGTCTTCCCGTTGGTATCCGGGGGCAGGCCTGTACCGCAATGTTCACCTGGTAACGACCGACCGCATCCACGTTCCGGTTTGGGGAACGCAACTCACCACGCCGCACGTCTCTCAGGAATATGCTTCGGTATGCCTGCGCACTACCATCCTGAATGCCGGAGACAAAGATATACGCATCTCCACCGAAATCCTTGCGCCGGACGGCAGGGTGGTAGCCGGCAAGGACAACACCCGTAAGATTAGCCACGGACAACCCTTCGAACAGAACTTCTTGGTGAATGCTCCTACGTTGTGGTCACCCGAGACACCTTATTTATATAAGGCAGTCTCCAAAGTCTATGTCGATGGCAGGCAAACAGATGAATATACTACCCGTTTCGGTATCCGCAGCATCGAGATAGTGGCGGATAAGGGCTTCTTCCTGAATGGCAAGCGCCGCAAATTCCAGGGGGTGTGCAATCATCATGACCTGGGACCGTTGGGTGCTGCCGTCAACGTGGCCGCCCTTCGCCGTCAGCTTACTTTGCTGAAAGATATGGGATGCGACGCCATACGCACTTCCCACAATATGCCTGCACCCGAATTAGTGGAACTTTGTGACGAAATGGGATTTATGATGATGCTCGAACCTTTCGACGAATGGGACATCGCCAAGTGCGAGAACGGCTATCACCGCTATTTCAACGAATGGGCAGAAAAGGATATGGTGAATATGCTGTGTCATTATCGCAACCATCCCAGCGTAGTGATGTGGAGTATTGGCAATGAAGTACCTACGCAATGCAGTCCCGAAGGCTATAAAGTCGCCTCTTTCCTGCAGGACATCTGCCATCGCGAAGACCCTACGCGCCCCGTCACCTGCGGCATGGACCAGGTTTCCTGCGTACTTGCCAACGGCTTTGCCGCCATGATAGATGTGCCGGGACTTAACTACCGCGCCCATCGCTATGTGGAGTCATACGAGAATCTGCCTCAGAACATCGTGCTTGGTTCGGAAACGGCTTCTACCGTCAGTTCGCGCGGCGTTTATAAATTCCCGGTTGTGAAGCGTGCCGATGCGAAGTATGACGACCATCAGTCCTCGGGCTACGATGTGGAGTGTTGCTCCTGGTCTAATATTCCCGATATGGACTTTGCTTTGGCAGATGACTACGATTGGACAATCGGTCAGTTCGTATGGACAGGTTTCGATTATTTGGGCGAACCGTCTCCGTACGATACGGATGCCTGGCCCAGCCACAGTTCCGTATTCGGCATCATCGACCTGGCAAGTTTGCCCAAAGACCGCTACTACCTGTATCGCAGCATCTGGAACAAGCAGGCGAATACCCTGCACGTCCTGCCGCATTGGACATGGCCCGGCAGGGAAGGGGAGAATACCCCTGTCTTTGTTTATACCAGCTACCCCAGTGCCGAACTGTTTGCCAATGGCAAAAGCTATGGCAAGCAACGCAAACTGACTGCCGAAGAAAGCCTTGCCCTGCAAGGAAAAGACTCCCTTGCCCTGCAACGCCGCTACCGCTTGATGTGGATGGATGTTCCGTACGAGCCGGGCGAACTGAAAGTCGTAGCCTATGACGCTTCCGGTGCGCCTGCCGAAGAAAAAGTAATCCGCACCGCCGGCAAGCCCCATCACTTGGAAGTCATTGCCGATCGCACCCGCCTCTCCGCCGATGGTCGTGACCTGGCATATATCACTGTCCGCGTAGTCGACAAAGACGGCAACCTCTGTCCGGCAGACCATCGTATGGTCACCTTCTCCGTAAAAGGAGCCGGCCGTTATCGTGCTGCCGCCAATGGCGATGCCACCAGCCTCGACTTGTTCCACCTGCCCCAGATGCCCGCTTTCAGCGGACAACTCACAGCAATTGTACAAGCCGGTGAAACGGCAGGCGAGATTGTATTTGAAGCGAAAGCGAAAGGGGTGAAAGCCGGGAAGCTGGTGTTGGACACTTCGGAAAGCAAATAATTTAGGAGTAGCTATCCTTTTGTCATTTTGTATTTTTACTCGGCTGAGAATGCGCTGTTTCCAGCTGTATATCAGTGTAAACGGAAATAAACGAACGAAAATGGATAATTGTCAGATTGTTAGTGTGATATCGAAATGCTTACATTCCTTGTAGGATGAAATCCACCTTAATATATGGAATCTCTTGCATCAAATACTCTTTTATCTGAAAGTAATAAGTCTTTTGCTTGTAAGTAATAAGTCTTTTACCTGTAAATAATAGGTCTTTTGCCTGTAAGAACTGGGTCTTTTACCCTTAAGTAATGCGTTATTTCTGCATAAATGGCATGTGAATGTGTAATAATATGCGGAAATAACGCATTCTTATTCTCTCTTTATTCATATAATATGCTGGAGGGCGAATCTGTAAATTAAAGCGTGTTACGATAAGTGTGTATATACTATCGTTATGAGCGTATATTCTGCGCTTTTGCTTTCTTTAAGATGTATATAACTCACTGTTCCTTTGGGCATAACTGCGTATTAGTAGGATATATACCTTTATTTATACTGTTGTTTTGTTCTTCGCGCAGTCTTGCAATTCTGTGCAATTTGGTGCAATCGTTTGCACTGTTGCATTTGCATATTTCTTATATTTCTTATATTTTAATATTTTAATAAAGCATATTTTTGTTGCGTCATGTTATAGATACCTTATAAAAGAGAAAGTAATCGAAAGATAATTTCGAATATATAATATAGGTAATTAATATTGTTAACTTTAATTTTTTAAATGCATGAAGCAAGTTAATCTTAGAATCTATCGAATGATTCTTCCCCTATTGATGGGGTTATTCTTGTCTGTTGGCGTTTATGCACAGAACATTACCGTGAAAGGGCATGTAAAAGATGCTACGGGATTGGAAGTGATAGGCGCGAATATCGTAGAAAAAGGAAATACCTCTAATGGTACAATCACCGACCTTGATGGAAATTTCACCTTGAGTGTTCCTAAAGGTGCTACATTAACAATATCTTTTATTGGTTATCAGACACAAGAAGTAGCAGCTGCTCCTATGGTGATGGTGACACTGAAAGATGATGCAGAATTATTGAGTGAAGTAGTAGTAGTGGGGTATGGTCGTACCAAGAAAGATGATCTTACAGGTTCGGTAACGGCAATCAAACCGGATGAACTCAGTAAAGGTATCACCAACAATGCGCAGGATATGTTGGTTGGAAAAGTGGCCGGTGTCGATGTTATCACTGCAGGTGGTACTCCGGGTGCAGGTGCTCAGATTCGCGTGCGTGGCGGATCTTCTCTTAATGCTTCAAACGATCCGTTGATTGTTATTGATGGTTTGACCATTGATAACAATACTCCAAAAGGAATGAGTAATCCTTTGGCTATGGTTAATCCGAATGATATTGAAACTTTTACAGTTTTAAAGGATGCTTCTGCTACTGCCATTTACGGTAGCCGTGCTTCAAACGGTGTTATCATTATTACCACTAAGAAAGGTAAGAGTGGTTCTGCCCCTAAGGTTTCTTACAACGGTGACATGACAATTTCTATGATCCAGAAAAAGTATGATGTACTCAATGGTGATGAGTTTCGTGAACTTGTTAATAACATCTGGGGCGATAAAGCCGGTGAAGTAGGTATGGGTAACGCTAATACTGATTGGCAAGATCAAATATTCCGCACTGCTATCTCTCATAGTCATAATGTATCAGTATCCGGTGGTTTGAAAAATATGCCTTACCGTTTGAGTTTGGGATATAACGCTTCTGACGGTATCGTTGAAACCTCATGGATGCGCCGTGCCAATGTCGGCTTGAATCTTTCTCCTTCTTTCTTCGATGATCACCTCAATTTGAAGATTAACGCTAAGTATATGTATGAGAAAGACCGTTATGCTGATGCAGGCGGTGCAATAGGTTCTGCTCTTTCAATGGATCCCACTCAGCCGGTATACTTCGATGCTGATGATGCCCGTGCTCCATTTTTCGATGGTTATTTTCAACATTCGCAGTCACCTAAAGATTTCAATGCAGAATGGAAATATACTAATAATCCCAATGCTCCTCAGAATCCTTTAGCTCTGTTGAAACTTAAGGATGTACAGGCTGTTGCCAATGACTTTACAGGTAACTTTGATGTAGACTATAAGGTACATGGCTTTGAAGATTTACGTCTGCATGCCAGCTATGGCGGACAGTATACTGAAAGTAAGCAGGACGATATAATCTCCAAGTATTCTTATTCTAACAACTACTTTGGTTGGAATGGCATAACGCAGACTTATAAATATAGTGTCACAGCTAATGCTTATGCTCAGTACGTTAAGGAAATAGGCGCCCATAATTTTGATATAATGGTTGGTGCCGAAGAAAGTCACTTCCACCGCAGTGGGTACGACTATGGTCAAGGTACCGATCCTTACGATGGTACTCCTCATGATGCCAAATTGAGAGAAGAACAAGCATGGGCTACGCATAACTCTTTAGTTTCTTACTTCGGTCGCTTAAATTATACGTTGCTCAACAGATATATGCTTACGGCTACGTTCCGTGCCGATGGTTCTTCTCGTTTCTCTGAAGACAATAGATGGGGTTACTTCCCTTCTGTGGCATTGGCGTGGAAAATCAATGAAGAGGCATTTATGAAGAATCTTACTTGGTGGAATGAATTCAAACTTCGTTTGGGATGGGGTATGACAGGTCAGCAGGATATTAACTCTGATTTCGGTTATGAAACTCATTATACTTCAAGCGACTCTTTCGCTCAGTATCCTTTTGGCGATACTTACTATGGTACGATGCGTCCGTCGGCTTACAATCCTGACTTGAAGTGGGAGACTACAACTACCTATAATGCCGGTATCGATTTGGGCTTCCTGAATAACCGCATCACAGCCAATATTGATGGTTACTACCGCGAAACCAAAGATTTGCTGAATTCTATCACTATTCCTGTAGGTATGCAGTTTGGTTCTCAGTTAACAAAGAATATCGGTTCGCTGAAGAATTACGGTGTGGAATTCTCTATTAATGCCAAACCTATTGTAACTAAAGATTTTACTTGGGATGTAAGCTATAATATTGCTTGGAACCATAATGAAATTACTGACTTGGTGGATGGTGATGCAGGCTATTATGCATGGTCGGGAGATAAGATCAGTCGTGGTAACAATACCTTGATTCAGGCAAATACTGTAGGTAAAGCAACTAACTCATTCTTTGTTTATCAGCAAGTGTATGATGAGAATGGTAAACCTATTGAAGGTATGTACGTAGACCGTGATGGTAACGGACGTATTGACAATGGTGACCGTTATTTCTACAAGAAACCCTCTGCTGATGTTATTATGGGTCTTACAACTAAATTCCTCTATAAGAACTGGGATTTGAGTATGTCTTTCCGTGCTTCTATTGGTAACTATGTTTATTACGATTTCTTGTCGAATCTTTGTTCTTTTAAGGTGCTGACGTAGTATTCTAACAGTGCCCTGCATAACTCTACTGCCGAGGCTGTAGCATTGGGCTTTACCGGTGTAGGAGTAGGTAACGATAATTATTTGAGCGATTACTTCGTACGTAATGCTTCTTATCTGAAGTGCTCAAACATTACTTTAGGTTACTCTTTCCCTGCATTGTTTAAGGTAGCTGGTCATGAAACATGCTCTGGTCGTGCATTCCTTACTGCTCAAAATCCTTTTATTATTTCTAAATATAAAGGCATCGACCCTGAGGTAGCAAGCGGTATTGATTCCAATCCTTATCCGCGTCCTTTCAGCATTCAAGTTGGCTTAAGCCTGAATTTTTAACCTATTAAATGCATATAATGATGAAACATATATTTTTGAAAACAGCCCTTGCAGCCCTCCTTATGGGTGGAGTGGCAACGTCGTGTGTCAACGACTTGAATATTTCGTCTATCGATCCGCAGTCCAGTTCATCGTATGGAGATATGGAACTGTTGGCGAAAATCTACAGTACACTGGGTCTGACAGGCCAGAAAGGTCCTGCCGGTAGTGGAGATATCAGTAGTGATGAAGGTGAAAGCGGATTCTACCGTACTACATTCAATCTACAAGAACTTTGTACCGATGAATGCCTTTGGGCTTGGCAGACTGACGCTGATATTCCTCAAATCACCAATATTGACTGGACGGCTTCATCTGTTCGCGTGCAATGGACGTTCCAGCGTCTGGCTTTCGATGTGACGCTCTGTAACTTCTATCTTACCAACACCGAGGATAAGGCTGAAGAGGCTGACTATAAACAGTATCGTGCCGAGGTCCGCTTTTTGCGTGCCCTCCATATGTGGTACTTCCTCGATCTTTGGGGAAAGGCTCCTTTCAAGACTACGTACGATATTTATGAACTGCCTGTAGAGAAAGCTGGTAAAGAACTTTATGACTGGATTGACAAGGAGTTGACCGAAATAGAACCGGATCTTGCCGAAGTGGGTGCATTCAATAACTCTTCTAACTTTGGACGTGCCGATAAAGGTGCCGCTTATATGCTCCATGCCCGTTTGGCTCTGAACTCTGCTGTTTATACCAAAGGTGCGGTAAAAGACTATCAGAAGGCTATTGACTATTGCGATCTGCTTGATGGGAAATATGAACTTTCTAAAGCTGAAAAGAATGGCTATACTGGTTATGAGCAAGTGTTTATGGCTGATAATGACCAAAATCCGCAAGCTATGAAAGAAATTATCCTGCCTATCCGTCAGGATGGTGCAAAAACAAAATGTTATAGTGGCGCCAATTATCTGGTAAGTTCTACCCGTATCACCGGAATGCCTTATATGGGTACTTCCAATGGTTGGAGCTGTAACTTCTCCCGTGCAGCTTTGGTTAAGAAATTCTTCTCTACGCTTGAAGATTGTCCGATTGCTACAGAAAAAGCGCCGGATAAAGCTACCGAGGCAGAAATTATCGCGCTTGATGAGGCTGCTGGTACTACTACAAAAGACGTGCAGAAGAAAGCCAACGATCATCGTGCATTGTTCTATTCCGGTTGCGGCGGTGGACTTCGCAAACTACAGGCTGAACAGATTGCAGGTTTTAACTCCGGTCTTTCTATTGTGAAGTGGAGTAACATTCGTACAGATGGTGCAGCGACTTCACATAATGAATTCCCCGATGTGGATATTCCTTTGATACGTTATGCTGAAATGTATCTGACTCGTGCAGAGGCTAAGTTCCGTTTGACTGGTGACCCGCAACAAGCGCGTGCTGATATTGAAGTTTTGCGTAGCCGTGCAGGTGCTTCTACTCCTGCTACTATTACCGAACAATATATTATTGATGAATGGTGTCGTGAGTTCTATATGGAAGGTCGTCGTCGTAGTGATTTGATCCGTTTTGGTCTTTTCACAGGTGACAAATACATTTGGGATTTCAAGGGTGGTGTAGCAGAAGGAAAGAGCGTGGAAGATTTCTTCAACGTGTATCCTATTCCGGCTGATGACATCAATGGTAATAAGAACTTGACTCAGAACCCGCGTTATTAATAGAATTTATTATCGAATTTTTTTTAAATCGAAACAATAATATGAAAAAGATACTGCTAGGAATGTTGCTGTCCGTTCTTACTTTGGTGTTGGTCACCTCATGTGAGAAAGATATGGATAGCAATCCTACATTCCACGAAAATACTACAGGATTTGTATTGAATATGCCTGCCAACGCAGCCAATAATGTATTGGACTTGCTGACTACTGATCAACTCACTTTTACTACCAGCCAACCTGATTATGGTGGCATACCTTTGAGTACTAACTATGATGTGGAGATTTCTTTTGAAGATTTCAGTGTGGAAGAACCTGTGTACAAAGTTGTGGCAAGCTCGACTTCTGCTACCATTAAAGTATCGGGTAGTAGATTGAATGATGCTGTAATTACTATGTTTCAGGATGCCAATGAAGGTGTGACATATCCTTCTAATGAAGTGAAAGACCTCTATGTACGCTTACATGCCAATGTTAATGGTATGGAGTTGGGGAGTTGTTACTCTAATGTTATAAAGATCCAAGTGATAGCTACTTATCAGGCTCCGAGTATTACATTGCCTGAGGATATCTATGTATGCGGTTCGAGTATAGGAACTGCTTGGACAACTTGGAGACCAATGGCGCTTATTAATGGTATGGCTGGTAACTTCTTTACAATAGTTTACCTTCCTAATGATGCCGAATTCAAATGGGGAACTTATCCTCAACAATGGCTGGGTCATGCCGATTTTAAAACTATTGATGATCAAGCCGGTGCGGATGTTTCTGACAATGGTGGTAATGTGAAAGTGAAAAATGGTGGATGGTATACACTCTACATTAAGGGTAAGATTAATGGTGAAGCTATTGATTACACACTGACTTTTTATCCTGCACAACTTCTGGTTACAGGTGATGCTAATGGAGGATTTACTCCAGGCACTCCTTCAGCTCCGATGATCGCTCCCGCTGATAATACTGGTCAATGGATATCTGCTGAATTTGTATCTGGAGGTGAACTACGTGCCTATGCTCAAGTAGGTGATTTTGATTGGTGGAAAACTGAATTTACGCTTTTGGAGGGTAAAGTTTTCTGGCGTGAGAATGCAAATATCGCCAGCAATTGGAACACTGATATGGGTTCTGAATACAGCGTAAATGCTGGAGCGGGCCAGAAACTCTATCTTACTGTAGGTGCTACTGAAGACGGTGTAGATACGGGTGAGGTAAAATAACCTGAATGATAATCTTATTTTAAAAGAAAAACATTATGAAGAAAAATCAAATACTCGCAGGTATATTCCTCGCCGGAATTACCTTAGGTGCTTGTACGGAAGATTATACGGATTGGGCTGACCCCCAATCCAATTCTCCTGAAGAAGCGGCCGCTAAATATGAAATCAGTTTTGCCGCAGGTTCCGATGCAGTTGTGGATATGGATAAGTTTTACAGTACTATCGAAGCGGAAGAACAAAAGACAGACTCTGTGGAAATTGCCGTTCTCTCTTCATCGAATTCAGAGGTGGCTTCTATTAAGATGAACAGCATAAATATTAACGGTGTGACTATCAATGCGGCATTTAAAGAAGGGAATATTGTGAAGGTGAATACTCTTGAACTTGATTCTGTAGTTCGTGATGCTTTCTTCAGCCGTGCTCATGTAGAGCGTGTACTCAATGTAAATATGAATGTTGCTGTTAAATTGAAAAACGGTGAAGCGGTAAACACTTCAGGTACTTCTCAAGCTAAACTTACTCCGATTACTACTCCGGAAATTTCAGCTGATGGGTATATGTTGTTGGGGGATTTGGTAGAGAGTAATGGATGGGATGTTGAAAATCCTGTAATCATGAAACCGGTTGAAGGTAAAGAGGGAATTTTTCAAGCTACAGTGGAAACTAAGAATGAAAGCTCTAACTATTTCAAACTCTATGAAGCTTATGACATAGCTGCTGGTTGGGATGGTGCTAATGCCGGACAGATTGGTTGTCGTGTGAATGGTGATGACAAGACTGAAAACTTTGCAGTTTGGACGGGTGACGTATATAAAGTGGAAACTCCTGTCATTACTGGGAAAGGACATTTTATAGTTACATTTGATGCTGTAAATTACATTTATTCAGTTGCTCCTGCTACTGCTTATCTCTATATGGCTGGTGATGCAAACGGATGGAAACATATTGATGTGATGGCAAGTCCTGAATTCAATAATGTCTATAAGGGGTATATGTACCTTAATCAGAAAGGTTTCAAGTTCAGTTCGGAGGACAGTTGGAATGGTACTAACTATGGTGCAGATTTTAGCACTGCCGCTGATGCTGCCAATATAATGATGACCGAAGAGGCAGGTTTCTATCAGATAGTTGTTGACTTGAATGAGAAAACTTATACTTTGACTCCCATCGCGATAGGTATTATTGGCCCTGCTACTCCCAGTGGTTGGGATGCAGACACGGACATGGAATTGGTAGAATATACTGAAGAAGGCAAGGGTACAATACATTATTGGACCATCACTACTGAGTTGAAAGCAGATGAATTAAAATTCCGTGCCAATGATGATTGGGATATTAGTTGGGGTGGTACTAGCGAAAATCTAACGACCAATAATGGTGCTAATCTGAAGATTGCAACGGCTGGTACATATACTATCAATCTATATCCCCTTTGTGAAGGCAAAGCTTATTGTACGATTGAAGCCGCTAACTAGTTAAGGTAAACAGTAGATTATTTATAATAATTTTAAAGTTTAAGACTATTTGGCACTTTATAGAAGCCCTCTTTCTCGCATTGAAAAACGGGGAAGAGGGCTTTTACTTTTTCATTGAAACAATCACTAATATCGTTATGAAGAATTTTAGATCAGTATTCGTTATCTTATTTTTGTTTGCTTTATGTGTTGGAATTCATGCTCAACAACGTCTCTTGGGTGGTGATATTTCTTTGTTGCCAAGTTATGAAAAAGCTGGAACCATATATCGTAATGAAAAGGGAAAGGTAATAAAACCTCTTGAATATTTTAAAGAGCAAAGCTGGAATGCCATCCGTGTTCGTCTCTTTGTTGACCCTTCAAAAGCTTCCGTTGAACACAAAGGTGAAGGAGTGTGCCAAGATTTAGATTATGTGACTAAATTTGGACAGCAAATAAAAAAAGAAGGTTATCAATTTATGCTTGATTTTCATTACTCTGATACATGGGCTGATCCTGGTAAGCAATTTATGCCTGAAAGATGGAAGAATGTTGATGTAGCTTCATTGCCGGATAGTATATATGAATATACTAAAAATAGTCTTGAGGTTATGGTGAAAGCGGGAGCTTCTCCTGACCTCATACAAGTGGGTAATGAAATAACCAACGGCATGTTGTGGCCAGTAGCAAAGGTGGATCCGCTTGGAATGGAAAATTGGGATTTGCTTGTGAAGCTGCTGGAAAGTGGTGCCAAAGCTTGCCGTGAAATTTGTCCTAAAGCAAAGATAATCATCCATACGGAGAAAGCAGGAGAGTGGAACAAAACTAAAACTTACTATAACCATTTACGAGAGCTTGATTACGATGTTATAGGGCTTAGTTATTATCCTATGTGGCATAAAGCCGTGGGGGTACTTGCTGCTACGCTCGATTCTCTTGCTGTTGACTTTCCTGATAAAGAGGTGATGATAGTGGAGACTGCCGCCTACTATTCGCATGAGAATGACCAATGGGCAAAAAGTGCGGATGAACATTCTGAATTCTATCCTATAACTACTGAAGGACAGCGCATATTCACTCACGAACTTGTGGCTGAATTACGTCGTCATGCCAACGTGACGGGATTATTTTGGTGGTTCCCCGAGGAAAACGCTTGCGGTAATAATGTAACAGAAGGTTGGATTAATCGTGGGCTTTTTGATAATCATACGGGCAAAGTTCTTCCTGCAATGAAAGAGTTTAGTCTGTTTGTTCAACCTTTGTAAATAGTATCTTTTATTTTATGTATGATGAAAACTAAAACTTTATTTTTATCTTTTGCTTTATTGCTATGTCAATTGGGATTTGCTAAACAAATCATGTCGTCAGAAAGACTTATTGAATATTCTAAGTTTGAATCTTCTATTATTCCTTCACAGGATAATTCTGATTGGCTCTCTTCACATCATTCAGGAAAGAAAAATGAGAAGATAGAAAAAGTGGAACCTGCTTTTTGGTGGTCTGGCATGAAGAATACCCGTTTACAGTTGATGGTATATGGTTCAAATATAGCAACATATAAACCTGAAATAAATCATCCGGGAGTTGTTTTGAAGGAAGTCTGTCCAATGGAGAGTCCAAACTATCTGGTTTTGTATTTAGATGTAAAAGATGCGGCACCGGGTAAATTTCAGATAGAATTCGTTAAAGGAAAACGTAAGCTGAATTATACTTATGAATTGAAAGAACGCCAACGTAAAGGAGAAGATAGGATTGGCTTTAATTCTTCTGATGTCGTATATTTATTAATGCCGGACCGCTTTGCCAATGGTGATGAAAGCAATGACTATATACAGATGAAGTATCCTTATACAGTAAATCGTAGAGATGTAAATGCTCGTCATGGTGGTGATTTAGCTGGTATTATGCAACATCTTGATTATTTGGATAGCTTGGGGATTACGGCAATCTGGACAACTCCTGTTTTGGAAAATGATATGGGTGAAGGCTCTTATCATGGTTATGCTGCAACGGATTACTATAAAATAGATCCTCGTTTGGGAACTAATGAAGATTATGTTCGTTTGGCGGAATCTATGCATCAACGTGGAATGAAACTGATAATGGATATGGTTTTTAATCATTGTGGAACCAATCATCCTTGGCTGCTTGATCCACCAATGCAGAATTGGTTTAATAATTCACATAAATATATCGAGACCAATCATAATAAGACTGTATTTTTTGATCCTTATGCTTCGGATATAGATAAGCAGGAACTGACGGATGGTTGGTTTGTGCCTACAATGCCCGATTTAAATCAAAGAAATCGTTTTCTTGCTGATTATTTGATTCAGAATTCAATCTGGTGGATTGAATATGCAGATTTAGATGGTATTCGCCAAGATACATATGTATATCCGGATCCGGATATGATGGTTCGTTGGTGTAAAGAAGTTTTTGAGGAATATCCAAATTTCAATATTGTAGGTGAAGTAATGATTCCCAATAACCCTGTAGGTACTGCATATTGGCAACAAAATAGTGTGCTTAATGAGAAAGCTAATACAAAGCTGAAATCTGTGATGGATTTTCGTTTGCGAACAATAGCTGGTAAAGTTTTCCATGAAGAAACTTCTTGGGATACTGGTTTGCAGCTTCTTTTCGAACATTTTGCTTATGATTTTTGCTATCCTGACATTAACAATGTGATGCGTCTACTTGAAAATCATGATACGGATCGCTTCTTATTGGAGACCCCGGAAAATTTGAATGCTTATAAGCAGGCAGTTACCTTGTTGTTGACAATTCCGGGCATACCACAATTGTATTATGGGCAGGAATTACTAATGTCTGGTAGTAATAAAATAGACTTTGGGTATGTACGTCCGGATATGCCGGGAGGTTGGAAAGGAGATGCAATTTCTGTTTTCCAGGAAAATGGAAGAACGGCTATGCAGCAGGAAGCTTTTGATTTTATGAGTAAGTTACTGCATTGGCGTAAAGGAAATGATGTTATTTCTAAAGGTAAGATGAAACATTTTATGCCTCGTAATAATGTATATGTGTATGAGCGTTCTTGTGATGGAAGAAGTATACTGGTTATAATGAATGGAATAAATAAAGAAGTTGATTTGGACTTGGCTCCTTATAAAGAAGTAATAGGAGATAAGACTAGTTCGAAGAATGTGTTGACGAACGGTAATGTGTCCTTAGGAAGAATACTTCATTTACAACCTAAAGAAGTGCTTGTACTTGAATTATAATGTTGAGTTATGAAAAAGTATTACCCTCATAATATTTTTAATGCTTGAATTGGATTGAAGTAATTTAGAAGAAATAGGTGCTACAGGAGAATATAGAAAAAGAGAGTGATTATTAAGATACTCTCTTTTTCTTAATGGGAGGGACTGTGAATAGATTGTTTTATAAATATTTAGTAATCTCTGTTTAATAGGAGATGATTATAATTTAGCGTATGAAAATAAGACTTTTTTTTCTACTATTATCTCTGTTGCTGTGCAGATCG
>ENA-UEQB01001663-UEQB01001663.1-human-gut-metagenome-genome-assembly--contig:-NODE-1663-length-18071-cov-6.824553_pt1 | contig 18071 bp, 18 predicted proteins | sample MGYA00242901_ERZ507918 | MGnify/ENA primary metagenome ERZ507918 (study PRJEB26167, sample SAMN06115405) | human gut metagenome | host: Homo sapiens | place: China:Sichuan | collected 2016-04-06... | reverse complement strand
CAAAGAAACGGGCATAAACAAACGGCATCAATTTGCCATAGTATAATTCCCGGTCTTTGATGCGTTTGGTCTGACGCTCTTTCGGACTGTAACGCCGGATATTCTCCCGCTCGAAGTCAAGTACAAACCGCGCATGTTTCCTGTACCAATCACGCCGCACCACGAAAACAACTATTTGTGAAGCTGTAGAAGTGGCTTTCTGATCGAGACAAGCTCTTGAAACCTTTGCCAGTAATTCGGGCTGAGTGATATGATAGAACTCCCACAACTGCATATCCGAGCTGTTGGGAGCTAATGTTGCCAATTCCAGATAATGTTTTATTCTTTCCGGATCTATCAGTTTTGTTCTGTCATACGCTCGCACAGAGCGACGATAATGGAGGACTTCGTTTAAATTCATAATGCTGTAAATGTTATAATACTATTATACTTTTCCTTAGAGCTAAAAAACTTCAGGATATTCATAGAATTAATTCTATCGTAGTATAAGATTAAAACAGCCCCATATGCTAATTGTTCCTCAACTAACCGGACTTTTCGTGTAATCAGAATGATCAATGTGCTGTATATCACTAATTCGTGATGAGATATTTAATTACGATGTCCTGTACTCATTCGGTGAACATCCTATAATACGCTTAAATGCTTTACTGAAATATTGCGGATATTGATATCCCAAAGCATAGGCTACATCGCTGACTGATTTGTTTGGGTCTGCAAGCAATTCTTTTGCCGTATCCATTGTTTTTGTCAGAATATATTCTTGTGCAGAAGAACCTGTCTCCTTCTTAATCAGATCTCCAAAATAATTTGCAGACAGATGCAGTTGGTCTGCACAATAAGCCACGGTCGGCGTACCAAATTTCGAGGGTTTGTCCGACGTGAAATAGTCGTTCAGCAACGCTTCGAAAGAACTAAGTGTATCTTTGTTCTCCTTTTTACGGGTAATGAACTGCCGGTCATAGAAACGGATGCAGTAGTTTAACAGCAATTCAATGGCCGAAGCGATAATCAGCTTGCTGTGTTTGTCCGTTGCTCCCTTGATCTCCTCGTCGATTTTCATCATACAATCTATCACGGTCTGCCGTTCCTGTTTAGAGAGATGCAATGCCTCATTAACGGCATAGGAAAAGAACGTGTAATCCTGCATGTGGCGGCCAAGCGGTGTACCGTGTAACAATTCGGGTTGAAATGTCAACCACCAACCTTTGGGTTGGAATGGCTCTCCTGTATCATCGTTGCCGATAATCTGTCCCGGAGCGGCGAATACCAGTGTCTCTTCCTGAAAATCATAGAATTTACGGCCATACTTTATCACATCGGCGCACTTGATGTCCTTCAGATAAATGACATAGAAGCCAATGTTTTTACAGACATGGTGCAACGGTTTGATTTTGGAAGCGTCGATTACGCTTACCAACGAATGGGGAGTTTCTATACCCAGAAAATCATTGTAATCCTTGATCGTATTCAGCTTTATAATCTTCTCCATGACAGTGGATTTCATTGTTTTTACGCAAATATATAAAATATCTTCGGGCGATCTGTTTCAACCTGTAATAATTATACGTGAAACCGTAATTTATACCCTATGGAACTTTCGGATAGCCCGTAATTTTGCATCATGGAAAAATAAATAGAAAAAAAGAACAGTGATACAAATGAATAATTCCGTACTTATGACTATTGATATGTTCAATAAATTGACGGGACATGAAACGCTGCATCCGCAGATTTGCATGATTGATCTGTCGAAAACAAATTTGAGTGAGGATATTCGGATAATGTGTGATTTTTACGGGTTACTGTACTACAACTCTCCGAAGCAGAGCAAAGTGTCGGAAAAGGAATGGTTACGGCTGATTTATCCCGGAGAGATGATCGAGATACCCTCGAAGCAACACCGGCATGCCGACTACTATTCGGGTGTGCTTTTCCATCCCGATCTGTTGTGCGACACATCACTTGAAAACCGTATCGAAACCTATCCGAAACGCTGCCGTTGCCGGGGTGCACTGACAGAGCACGAACAACAAATTATAACCGATAACCTGCAGGAGATCGGCGAAGAGTTGCACCATGCCATCGACCGTTATAGTGCATCGATTATCGCCTCACACATCGAACTGCTACTTAACTACTGCGTACGCTTTTGCAGTCAATAAAATAAAGAAGATGCAGCAAATCCGTAAAAATTATCCTTCAAACCGTAATTCATGACCAGTCGAAGCGAAAATTCCAGCCTAATTTTGCATCAGATAAAAACAGGAAATATAAAATGATAGAGATTATGAAAATAAAAACGAGAATTGGGACGATGCTGATCTGTATCCTTTTCGGATATGGAATCGCAGCCGCCCAAAAACCCAAAATGGAACAAGTTATGAACAGTAAGCGGAAACACATTGCAGAGGTTGCCGCCCTTACGGGTAAGGGAGACCTCGATAAACTGAAACCCGCTCTTACCAACGGATTAAATGACGGAATGACCGTGGGTGAACTCAAGGAAGTAATGGTGCACGCCTACGCCTATTGCGGTTTTCCACGTGCCTTGCGCGGACTACAAACCCTTGTTGCGGTACTCGATGAACGGAAAGCAAAAGGTATCGAAGATAACCAGGGTCGTGAAGCATCGCCGATAACTGATACCCGCAGCAAGTACGAACGCGGGCGTGATATTCTTGCCGAGATTTCGGGTGTTCCGGCAGATGCGCCGAAAGCCAATTATGCTGTACTGGCTCCGGAAATCGAAGTATTCCTGAAAGAGCACCTCTTTGCTGACCTTTTTGAGCGGGATATCCTGACATACGCCGAACGGGAACTGGCGACCGTTGCCGTGATCGCCTCTTTGGGCAAAGGCGTAGAGCCGATGCTAAAAGGACACATGGGTATCGCACTGAATGTGGGCGTAACACCGGACGAATTACGTGGTGTGCTGGCCATCATCGAAAAAAATATCGGTCGCAGCGAAGCTGATGCCGGCAAACTAATATTGAACGAATTGCTACAAAGTAAAGGATTAATCACTGATTCCCAAGCTCCGGCCATGGCAGTGGAGAATGGCGTGAAGAAGCAGAAGGTAACGTTCCACAACCGTTTCCTGATTGATGTGGTTGGCGATCTTTATTTCCCTGCAAACTACGACCCTGCAAATAAATATGCCGCCATCATCGTCGGTCATCCTTTCGGTGGTGTCAAGGAACAGACTTCGGGACTACATGCCCGTAAGTTGGCGGAACTCGGTTATGTGACATTGGCTTTTGATGCTTCCTATTATGGTGAGAGCGGCGGTTATCCGCGTCGTATCGAGTCGCCCGAGGTACGGGTGGAAGATTTCAGCGCAGCGGTCGATTTCCTAACGAACCATCCGGCTGTTGATGCCGATAAGATTGGTGTCATTGGTATCTGTGGCGGAGGATGTTATTCCGTCAGCGCAGCGCAGATAGACCATCGCATCAAGGCGCTGGCAACTATCAGTATGTACGACATGGGACGTGCTCGCCGTCAGGGTGTGGGCGATTCCCAGACGTATGAACAACGTATGGCAATTCTCGATGAGATCGGTCGCCAGCGCACGGCAGAATATGGCGGAGTTGCACGTAAGGACATCCGTGCCCTACCCGAAAAAGTAGATGAAAACACACCGAAGTTTGCCATCGACTTCCTCGACTACTACGACAATCCGGAGCGTGGCCAGCATCCCAACTCTACGGGTTATTACTCCTACACGAGTCTTGCACCGATGATGAACTTCTTCCCATTCGCACAGATCGAGACCATATCGCCGCGACCGGTACTCTTCATCGTGGGAGAAAACGCTGTATCAGCTTACTTCTCGGAAGACGCATACGCAAAAGCAGCCGAACCGAAAGAGCTGTTTGTCGTACCCGGAGCAACACACGTAGATTTGTACGACCAGCCGGAGTATCTGAAAATCACGCTGCCCAAACTGGACACATTCTTTAAACAATATCTTAAATAACCATTTGAATATGAGAAAATTATTTTTTATCCCATTTTTGTTCCTTCCGTTGACGACTATGGCAGCTTGTTCTTCAGATGACACTCCTGCACCGCAGACGGAACAGTCGACAACTCCCGATGATCCTGACAACCCATCCGGTAACAGTAAAACTCTCGTAGCCTACTTTTCCGCACAGGGGCACACGCAAGCCGTAGCCAAACGAATTGTGGAACTTACCGGTGCTGACATATATCGCATTGAAGCGGCCGATCCGTATGCCGAAAATCCATACGATGACAGCGACCGTATTCAGAATGAGGCTTACAACGACCTGCGTCCCGGAGTGGCGAATCTACCCGATAAGGAAATTATTGCGCAATATGATACGATTTTCGTTGGCTCACCTTGCTGGTGGCATCAGCCTGCTATGGTGGTTTGCACATTCCTCGAAGCATACGATCTGAAAGATAAGGTCGTTATCCCGTTCTTCACTTATGGAGCTACAACCTATTTAAACGAATCAATGCAGAAGATTTATAAAGTAACCCCTGAGTCAAAGCATCTTCCGGAAACGCTTCCCGAAGACCTCAATCCGGATGACATTACTATTCCCGGCCCGCCCGACGATGCAGGTATTGATATGCCAGGCAGTGCTAATGGCACGGAGGCTTGGCTTCGGCGAATCGGAATCATCAAATAAAAAACATAAAATAAGGAAAAGATGAAAAAAGGAAATCTTCATGTACGGACTCCGGTTTTGATATCCTAAGAATACAGAAAATAAAATCTAAAGAGGGTATCAAAATAAAGCTTAGAACACAAATTACACGAATTACGCAAATAATTCATTTTTTATACTTCTGATAATCAGAGCTTATCTGATTTGTTATTTACGTAATTCGTAGAAGTGGCTTTCTGATCGAGTTCCGAATCTAGCTCCAAATAGTTTATTGTCTCGTTATGAATTTGGTTATTTTTCACCATTGTGTGAATGGCCGAAACAGACTATTTTTGCAAAAAAATAATCATTCATAATCTATTAAGCAATGAAAAGTAATACTATTTGTCAAGTAATTCTTGCAGGAAGCATCATATTGGCTTCTTGCCAATCTAACAATTCTGCTAAGCAAGATGAGTCTCAACAAACAATGAACGAAACAGTTATGAACAAAGTTACAGATTACAAAATCAGTGCGGGAAACATCACTTTCACTAATGCCATCAATGGAGCTGAAAATTGCGTGAAACTGCTTGATGATGGCGCATTGGAATTCCATTGTACCGAAGGACTGGATTTCTTCAGTGACCCGAATGGAAAACTGTCAAATACAACGCTTCCTATTCTGCTTGTCCCCGTTGAGAACACGAAACCTTTTACGTTAATAGCCAAGGTTACTCCGGAGTTTACAACAGAGGGATTGTATAATGCAGCCGACCTTTTTGTATATTCTTGTGATTCACTTTGGCAGAAACTGGCATTTGAACAGGATGAATACGGTAACCACCGTATTGTTACAGTAAGAACACAAGGAACATCCGATGACAATAATCATGACAAATTAGATGTTTCATCTGTTTACCTGAAGATCTCTTCTGATACAAAAACCATTGCCAGCTATTATTCCATCGACAAGAAAAGATGGAACATGGTTCGTCTATACAAGAATTGTTATCCAAAGAATATCTATTTGGGCATCAGTAGCCAGTGTCCTCAAAAAGGCAGCTGCACAAGTCGTTTTGAAGAAATTTCTTTGTCTCACGATAATGTTAGCGATTTCCGCTTGGGAGAATAAGCCATTATATATTGAAGGTGGAATTCTTAAAATGGCATGACAAAAGCCGCAGAATATTTCTACTTTCTGAAAAAGCTTATGATTTAAGTATAGTTTTGGAATCAATTGATAACAAAGAAAAGAATCTTGCTCTTATCTTTAAAAGTTATAAGAAAGAGCAAGTTCTATCGATTTTCACAAAGCGCTTTAAATCATCCATTTACAACTTTTCTCAGAAAAACTCACCCCAAGGCATCAAAAGAGTACAATACTTCCCGCACTACATCCTATCTTTGCAATGTCATCAGAAATAAATGATGGCAAATGAACCCTATTTTTTTTAACCAATTAAACTTTAATTATTATGGCTTTAGAGTATGTATTGACCAAAAGAGTGTTTGGCTTTGACGACACAAAGACAGAGAGGTATGTAGCGAAAGATTTAGTAGTCAGCGGTCTGGTTGATATGATGGCGGAGGATATTGATGACGGAAAAAGTGTTCAATTAGGAGAATTCGGCATTTTCCGCCCCACCATTAAGGCTAAAAGTGCGGATACAGCGGAAGGTGTAACGGCAAGTAATATAGTGCGCAAGCGTATTGTATTTACTCCGGGAAAGATTTTCCAACGTACTTTGGGAGAAATGAGCGTGACACGTTCTATTCCCGTTGATACGGATTATACGGACGGAAGTAGTTCCGGTGGTAACGGCAGTGGTGGAAATCAGGGCGGTGGTAACCAAGGTGGTGACGGCGGTTTGGATGAAAATCCATTAGGATAAATCTCCTTGTCAGAGTGAAAAAGTGAGTAGTGAAGTTCTTTCGCTACTCACTTTTCTGCTACTATAAAAAATTCACTACTCGATGTAAAATCATTCTTGCCGAGTAGTTCTTTATAAATAGATATTTTACGAAATCCTACCTTTCTCAATATACTTGTTATTTCTTCCTCCGAATAATACCTTTCCCAAATGATGAAATGTTTGGCTGTGTCTTCAAGTATCAGGTTATATTGATATGCAAAAACTTTGTTCTCCGGATAATGGAATGTCTGGCTTAGAAGTAAATATTCACTTTCATTCCAGAACCCACCGCAAGGGGCATATTCCCAACCCCGGCTTTCCTGTCTGTCATCAATAATCCCTTCCGAGAAAACATCAAAAATGAGAATGCCTCCATCAGCCAGCGAAAGATATATATTGTCCAGCAATCGGTCGCGATCACTATCCGGATGGGTTCCCATATCACAATAGATCATGGTGATTGCATCGTACTTACCCATAGGATAATTATTGATGTAGTCACCCAAAATATAGTTGATTTCCTCCCGTTTTCCAATGGCATATTCTATAGAAGCTTTATTAAAATCAATGCCCGTCACCATATAATCCTTATCTGCTAAAAGCGATGTGTACAGTCCCGGACCGCAACCTAAATCAAGCAAATGACTTTGGGGTTTTGTGTGCTGGAGTATGAAATCCACTATCTTCAGAACTGATTCCTGCTTTCGGCTTGCGCCATCGGATTGCGGATCAAGGTGCTCTTTTAATATCTGCTGCTGAATGTAAGGGTCGGTCCAAATGTTATGACCGGACTTTTCAAATAAAACAGGTTTATGATCTATGATTCTCATGTCTTCTTGTAGATAGTTCTTTCATATTATTTATTAATAGCTCATTGGCAAACAAATATCTGTTTTTCCGAATGATCACAAAATGCTTCTTCTTCAAAACTGCCAAACTTATGAAGAATTTCAAAACCGTTCCATTCCAGGTATGAATCTAACTCTTGAGGAAAGAATAGCCTCATATCCAAATTCTGAACCGAATCAAACTCACCATTAATGAAATAGTGCCATTCTATGCGATTTATCTGAGTTTTGCTCTCGTATCGCATAATCTGCTTTATCAATACTTCTCTCCCATCTTTGGTGGTATATTCAGCAATTTCTATTGGTTCTTTTTCATGTTCTACAATGTATTGGATATTGGGATTAAAACAATCTAACAGAAATATGCCTCCTGCTTTGAGATGATTTTTAACTGCACGCAATGCTTTAAACAAATCTTCATTTTGATATAAATGATGGATCGAATTGAAGGAATAAAAACAAAGTCGTATTTCTTCTGTAAATCGAGAGTTCTGATGTCAGCTTCAATAAATTCTATTTCTAATCCTGCTCCGGCAGCTTTTATTTTCGCTTGTTCAAGCATAGAAGCAGTGTAGTCTACCCCGCTGATATCATATCCTTCCTGCGCTATCGGAATAGTAAGTCTACCTGTACCGCAACAAAGCTCAAGTATACAGGCATCCTTGTTTTTAGGCAGCCATCGCTTGTAAAATAGCAAATCATCTATATGGGTATTCATTCCATCATAAATATTCGCATCATAAATTAAATCCCCAACCTTATAATTGCTATTCATCTGATTCTTCAATATCTGTGGTGAGTACTAATATTTACTTAACCATACAAAGGTAGTATATTTGTTTTCATTAATGAACACTATTCCAAGTAATTCACTCTGCTTTGTCCGAATATGTCCGTTAGTCAAAACTTTTTTCTATATTCTTGTGGTGTTACCCCTTTCAATTTTTTAAAAATCCGATTAAAATGTGGTACATCATTAAATCCTACTGCAAAACAGATTTCCGACACTTGTTTTTGTGAGTGTTTTAGGAGCTCGCAAGCCGTATTCAGGCGATACTGGGTCACAAATTGTGAGAATGTCATTCCCTTGCATCGTTTGAAGTATGAGCAAAATGCAGAACGGTTCATGCCTACTTCTGCGGCAATATCGTCTAAAGAGATAGCATGGACATAATGGGCCATCACATAGGTGCAAATTTGCTGCATACGTCTCACATCCCGATCTATATTCATAGGTTTACCTGCAAAAGTATGATCGGATGAAGTGAATATGACAGGTAGCAAGCGAAACATCTCGCACAATCGTTCCAATTCGTCCATATCGTTCATCTCCAATAATATTTTGCGAATGATTCGAGAACTTTCCAAGCCAAACTTTAATGCATTAACAGGAAATGTAAGACCTGCCAAACGATTTCTCAATTCGGGAAACACTTCTATGCATTTCAGTACAAAGGTATGACTGAAAGCAACCATCAGGTAATGAATACACCCGTCAGTGTCTGTCGATGAAGGTGTATATTCCCAGTAATGATGCATAGATGGTGGTATCATACGACAATTATACGAAACAATACCACAAATATACAACAAGAAAGCGGCATAACTTTGCTGCCGAAAACAACAAGTATAACTATTAAAATGTATTGTTATGGATTTCTATCAAGTATTAGAGAAAAGAAGAACTATCCGCGACTTTTCCAATAAGGAAGTAACGGATGAAGTGTTGGTAAAGGTATTGTCTGCTGCATTTAAAGCTCCGACCAACGACCATTTGCGGCAGTTTGAGTTTATTGTTGTAAGAGGGCAGGAAAACATCACCCGATTGATAGCACCTGTGGCAGAAAATACCAAAAACATCCAACAAACTGGGCTTGAAGCCACCGCAAGCATCATGGACAAGGACGAACATGCCATGTTTACCGATGCATTGCCCAAACAACAACGTATGCTAATCCAAAGCAATTGCCTTATCCTGCCGTTTTTCAAACAGAAGGATTATCCTTTATGCAAGCCGGCAGACCAAAGTTCTTTGAACTATTTCGCTTCGGCTTGGGCAGCTGTAGAGAACATTCTGTTAGCCGCAACTGCAGAAGGACTGGCATGTGCTTTCCGTATTCCCATCGGTAATGAACCGGAGCACGTGAAACATCTCGTTAATGCTCCCGTTGGATATGAATTCACCTGTTTCCTTGCTTGCTATCGGTTATGCAGCTGAAAATGCACATATATGCAAGCAGAAAGATATTCGGGTAGAAGAGAGAATTCACAAAAACATCTGGTAAATTCAGTATAGATTAATAAAATCATCATTCCTAAAACATTGAATTTTAATTAAATAGGAATATGTCTTAAGATTTTTCTCAAAATTATCCGTTTAAAGGTACCGAAAGGGGACAATCCCCCTTGTGCCATATAGTACCTTTGCAAAGTCATCTGAAACAAATGACAACAGTAAACCTCATTTTTTTAACCTATTAAACTTTAATTATTATGGCTTTAGAGTATGTAGTGACCAAGAGAGTGTTTGGCTTTGACGACACAAAAACGGAGAAGTATGTAGCGAAATCTGTACGTTCGGGACAGATGAGTTTTAGTAAAACGTGTGCAAAGGTCAGCCGACTTTGCGGAGTCCATCGAAAAGTGGTAGACTTGGTAGTCAGCGGTCTGGTTGATATGATGGCGGAGGATATTGATGACGGAAAAAGTGTTCAATTGGGAGAGTTCGGCATCTTTCGCCCCACCATTAAGGCTAAAAGTGCAGATACCGCAGAAGGTGTTACGGCAAGCAATATAGTACGTAAACGTATTGTATTCACTCCGGGGAAGATTTTCCAACGTACTTTGGGAGAAATGAGTGTAACCCGCGCCATTCCCATCGATACAGATTATACGGACGGAAGCAGTTCCGGTGGTAACGGTAGCGGCGGCAACCAAGGAGGTGACGGTGGCATAGAGGATGATCCGTTAGGATAATGCCAAATTAAAGTAGCGAAAGAACTTCGCTACTTTTTTTGTTTCCATACCTATTTATATGGATAATATCTCTTATTTTTGCACATATTATAACTATAAATAGGTAATATGGAAACATCAAAAGTCTACTACACAGACCTGCGTACCTCTCCTACTTCCAATCTTCTGGATAAGATGGAGCGTCTGGTAAAGCGGGCAGGTATTGAACAACTACCCTTAAAAGACAGTTTTGTCGCTATCAAGATTCACTTCGGTGAGCCGGGAAACCTTGCTTATCTTCGGCCGAACTACGCGGCTCGCATGGCAAACCTATTGCGCAACAATGGTGCAAAACCTTTCTTGACGGACTGTAACACACTATATTCAGGCCGTCGTGCCAATGCCGTCGATCACCTACAAAGCGCAATGGAAAACGGTTATAATCCTATATCCGCCCAATGCCAGGTCATCATCGGAGATGGATTGAAAGGTACGGATTGCCGGGAAATTCCTTTGAACGGTGAGTACTGTGCCGCCCCTAAGATTGGTACTGCCATAGCCGATGCGGATATTATCATCAGCATGAATCACTTTAAGGGACACGAACAAGCCGGCTTTGGCGGAGCTTTAAAGAATTTGGGCATGGGTTGTGCCAGCGTAGCCGGAAAACTGGAACTGCATTCGGCCTCTCAACCCAAAATAGATACGGAAAGTTGCATCGGCTGCAATATCTGCGTGAAGCACTGTGCACACGACGCCGTACATCTGAATGCAGGACGCAAAGCAGAAATAGATTACGCTAAATGCGTAGGTTGCGGACAGTGTGTCGCCTTGTGCCAGTATGACGGCGCCATTATGGGCGATGAAGATACGTCCGAACGCTTAAACTATAAGATTGCCGAATATTCACTGGCCGTAGTGAAAGATAAGCCCAACTTCCACATCAGTTTTATAATGAACGTATCTCCGGAATGTGACTGTTGGAATCATAATGATGCCGCCATTGTCCCCGACCTTGGTATTCTGGCTTCTACAGACCCGGTGGCTCTGGATAAAGCGTGCGCGGATATGGTGATCCAGGCTCCTATACTGCACACGGGTAACCGCCTTTCTGCCGGACATGAGCACGATGATTTGTGCGGCCATGACAAGTTCCACATGATGCACCCGGATACGGACTGGTTGGCTGGATTGCGCCATGCGGAAAAGATCGGATTGGGCAATATGCAATATGAATTGGTGAAGATTTAAACCTTTTCTGTCCGAAAGAGTCTTAATATAAATATACCGATACAAAACCTGTAAGGATTGAGACAAATCCTCAAACAAAATGAGCGCTCATCTCCTACTTTTGTATCTTGAAGAAACATAATAATAACAAATTAAAATCTAATCATTGAATAATGGAAACATCTGCTAAACTCTACTCTTTGTCGTTCAGTAACGTGAAGACCTATTTGTTTGCATTCTTATTTGTTGCAGGAAATATAGCACTGCCGCAGCTTTGCCATCTGGTTCCCATGGGCGGACCGACTTTGTTGCCTATCTATTTCTTTACACTGATTGCCGCCTATAAATTCGGCTTCCGTGTAGGACTGCTTACGGCTTTACTTTCTCCGGTGATTAATCATTTACTGTTTGGTATGCCCGCTGCCGCTGCATTGCCTGTGTTGCTGATAAAATCCGGTTTGCTTGCAGGAGCCGCTGCATTTGCCGCACGATATACAAAGAAGATATCCTTAGTTGCATTGCTTGGTGTGATTCTTGCTTACCAAGTGATAGGCACTGCTTTTGAATGGGCTATATGTGGTAACTTCTTCCTGGCCGTACAAGATTTCCGTATCGGTATTCCGGGTATGCTGATCCAATGGTTCGGTGGTTACGCTCTGCTGAAAGCTATTTCCAAACTTTAATAATAGACTATCTCCCATAACAATATGGCAAAAACAATGGAAGAAGTGCTGGAACGCTTCCGCACAATTGAATTCCACGATGATTTTGATATGATCGTGGCTATTGCTAATGGCGGTATCGTTCCGGCAGGTATCATCAACCAGCGATTGCAAAAAGAAGTGCATCTGCTACGTATCAATTTGCGGGATGAATACCAGCATCCAAAGTACGATGCACCCCAGTTGCTCGCTCCGGTTGACTTTGATTTTAAAGATAAAAGCATCTTATTGGTAGATGACCGTATTAAGACAGGCTCTACCATTCGTCTGGCGTGCGAATTACTAAAAGAGGCACGTATGATAAAAACATTCGCAGTCAATGGTACGGCAGATTATGCCTTGTTTGACGAGACGTGTTTTAAGTTCCCATGGATACTATGAACAATTGATAATTAATAGATTAATAATCTGAAGGGCCTATGGATAGAAGGGATTTCTTAAAGACTCTGGCGGTAACGGGTGCGGTGATGACCGTGCAACGTTCCGAAGCAATGGACATACTGGCGCAAAAGCTGACAAATGCTGGCGGCGGTAAGGTGGATCTGGTAGCTGTGATGGGTGGAGAACCGGAAGCGATGTTCAGGCGTGCTATTACAGAAATGGGTGGCATGAAACAGTTTATAAAACCGGGACAAAAGGTAGTGGTTAAACCGAATATCGGTTGGGATAAAGTACCCGAACTGGCCGGTAATACGAATCCGAAGCTGGTTGCGGAAATTGTGAAGCAATGTCTTGCCGCAGGTGCCAAGGAGGTTACGGTTTTTGATCATACTTGTGATGACTGGCAGAAATGCTACAAGAACAGCGGCATTGAAGAAGCTGCCAAAGCTGCGGGTGCCAAGGTTATGCCGGCTCATCTGGAAAGCTACTACAAACCAGTCTCATTGCCCAAAGGCGTACGCATGAAAAGTGCCAAGGTACACGAAGCTATTCTGAACAGTGATGTATGGATCAATGTGCCCATCCTGAAAAACCATGGCGGCGCCAACTTGACGATTTCCATGAAGAACCACATGGGTATTGTCTGGGATCGCGGTTTCTTCCATTCCAACGACTTGCAGCAATGTATTGCCGATATCTGCACAATGGATAAGAAAGCAGTGCTGAATGTGGTGGATGCCTATCGCGTTTTGAAAACGAATGGTCCGCGTGGACGTTCTGCTTCGGATGTGGTATTGACCAAAGGATTATTTATTTCACAGGATATTGTGGCCGTAGATACGGCTGCCACCAAATTCTTTAACCAAGTTCGCGAAATGCCGCTTGAAAGTGTAGCTCACCTTGCTAACGGGCAGGCATTGAAGATTGGAACGATGGATTTGGATAAGCTGAATGTGAAGCGTATCAAGCTTTAATTCAAGCGATATAAAGTATACACACTTATGTTGAGAAAAGCACGTATTATATTGTCCGTTGTTATCTTCGGGCTGATAACCTTTTATTTTCTGGATTTTGCGGAAATATTGCCAAATAGTTTCCACAGACTGGCACATATACAGTTTGTGCCGGCATTGATGTCACTCAGTTTTATTATCCTGGCAGTGCTGATACTGATTACCTTGTTATTGGGACGTATCTATTGCTCTACAATTTGTCCGATGGGTATCTTTCAGGATATAGTGACCTGGATTTCTAAAAAAACAGCAAAGAAAAAGAAACGTTTCCGCTACTCGCCTGCCAGGAATATACTGCGCTGGGGAGTATTGGGTGTAACGGCGATAGCTTTTCTTTTCGGATTTACGGTCATTTTAGGTCTGCTCGATCCTTACAGCGCTTTCGGACGTATGACGGTCAATGTGTTTAAACCTGTGTATATGTTAGGGAACAATTTGCTGGAAAGCATATTTTCAAGTTTTAATAACTATACTTTCTATCAGGTGGACGCTTCTCTTCTGAGTATCTCGTCCTTTGTTATCGGACTGTTGACGTTCTTGGTGGTTGGCTTTCTGGCATGGAAATACGGACGTACCTGGTGCAACACAATATGCCCGGTAGGTACGCTGCTTGGCTTTCTAAGCCGCTTCTCACTATTTAAAGTACGTATCGATACAGAAAAATGCAATCATTGCGGACTGTGTGCCACTAAATGCAAAGCCTCATGTATTAATAGTCCGGAACAGACTATTGACTACAGTCGTTGCGTAGATTGTTTCGATTGTCTGGGTGAATGTCGCCAGAACGCACTTAGTTATACCACTCCCCTCAAAACAGAGAAACAGGTGACTGACACTTCCAAACGCCGTTTTTTACTTGCCGGGCTGACAACTGCCGCTGCAACTCCCAAAGTAATGGCACAAGCCCAGAACGTAGCAGCTGCGGCAGCCGGAATGAAAAGTGATAAACGTCAGACGCCTATAACACCGCCGGGATCTATCAGTCTGGAACATTTTCAGACACATTGCACCTCGTGCCACCTGTGTGTCAGTAAATGTCCCTCTCATGTACTGAAGCCTGCTTTTATGGAGTATGGTTTCGGGGGAATGCTGCAACCGACCGTTTTCTTTGAAAAGGGTTTCTGTAATTTTGATTGTACCGTATGCGGGGATGTTTGTCCGAATGGAGCTATCCTGCCACTGACGAAAGAGCAGAAACACCTGACACAGATGGGTAAAGTTGTCTTCATCGAAGAGAACTGTATCGTCTACCGTGATGGAACCAGTTGTGGGGCTTGTTCGGAACATTGTCCTACGCAAGCTCTGTCGATGATTCCTTTCAAGGACGGATTGACAATTCCTCATATAGATACGGAAATTTGTGTAGGTTGTGGCGGTTGTGAATACGTCTGCCCTGCCCGCCCCTTCCGCGCCGTATACATCGAAGGAAATGCCGTACAGCAAGAGGCTAAACCCTTCACCGATAATCATCAGGAAGAAATTCAGGTAGATGATTTTGGCTTTTGATTAAATATTTTCCCGATTCCCACTGACGCCTGTCTTCGATTGTATAAATTGGGGGCAGGCGTTGCTTTTTCTCTATACTTAGCACATTTTTCTCCCTTTTTACTTTCAACCTACGATAAAATCACTAATTTCGTGGCGAACAAATATATGGTAGATTTTTTACATGGAGGCAACATCTAATAATTGGTTTACGAACAAATATCCTATAGGATATGCTTTGAGCGGTGGTTTTATCAAGGGTTTCGCGCATCTGGGCGTGATGCAGTCATTGTTGGAACATGACATCAAACCTAATATCCTTTCGGGAGTAAGCGCAGGGGCTTTGGCAGGCGTGTTTTATGCAGACGGCAACGAACCGCATAAAGTGCTGGATTACTTCTCCGGGCATAAGTTCCAGGACCTGACCAAATTAGTCATACCGAAAGTGGGATTGTTCGAGTTAGGCGAATTTATTGATTTCCTGAAAACCAATCTGAAAGCAAAGACGATGGAAGAATTGCAAATACCTCTCATCATCACTGCAACCGACCTCGATCACGGACGTGTGGTGCATTTTCACAAAGGGAATATTGCCGAACGTGTGGCAGCTTCCTGCTGCATGCCCGTTCTCTTCTCTCCTGTAAAAATAGAAGGAACGCATTATGTAGATGGTGGAGTGTTTATGAACTTACCTGTATCTACCATCCGACGTGTTTGCAGCAAGGTGGTGGCAGTAAATGTTAGTCCGCTATTGGCGAACAAATATAAGATGAATATTGTAAGTATTGCCATGCGTTCCTATCACTTCATGTTCCGTGCCAATACGTTCCCCGAACGGGAAAAGGCGGATTTATTAATTGAACCGTATAACCTGGAAGGATATAACAATACTGAACTGGAGAAGGCGGAAGAGATATTTATGCAAGGTTATAATGCCGCTAATACTCTTCTGGATCAATTGAAAGTGGATCGGGGAAGCATCTGGAAAGATGAAAGTAATTATCAAATCATAAAATAAAGAATAGAATGGGGAAAGATGAAAAAATGATTATCTATCAAGTGTTTACGCGCTTGTTTGGTAACAATCATAATCACTGCATCAATAGCGGGAGCATAGCGGAAAACGGATGCGGTAAAATGGCGGACTTTACTGCCAAAGCGCTCAATGAAATAAAGAAATTGGGAGCTACCCATATTTGGTATACCGGTATCATAGAGCATGCCACGCAAACGGATTATCGCCGTTACAACATACGTCCCGATCATCCGGCTATTGTTAAGGGTAAAGCAGGCTCTCCTTATGCCATCAAGGATTATTATGACGTGGACCCGGACTTGGCAAACGATGTACAGGAACGTATGAAGGAATTTGAAAATCTGGTACAACGTACTCATCGTAGCGGTCTGAAAGTCATTATCGATTTTGTTCCGAATCACGTTGCCCGCCAATATCATTCGGATGCACAACCTGACGGAACTTCACAGTTGGGTGCAAATGATGATCCTAATTACGCTTTCAGCCCATATAATAATTTTTACTATATCCCTCAATCCGAATTGCACGGTCAGTTTGATATGAAAGGATCGGCTGCTGAACCTTATAAAGAATGTCCTGCCAAGGCTACAGGGAACAATCGTTTTGATGCTTATCCCAACATCACCGACTGGTACGAAACCGTGAAACTGAATTATGGAGTGGACTATCAGAATGGTGGAACCTGTCACTTCAATCCCACTCCGGACACCTGGACAAAGATGCTGGATATCCTTCTTTTCTGGGCAGACAAGAATATCGACGGTTTTCGTTGTGATATGGCGGAAATGGTTCCGGTTGAGTTCTGGGAATGGGTGATTCCGCAAGTGAAAGAAAAGCATCCTGACTTGTTATTCATTGCAGAGGTTTATAATCCGGCAGAATATCAGAATTACATATTCCGCGGAAAATTTGATTATCTATATGACAAGGTAGGTCTTTATGATACACTTCGCAATGTGATTTGCGGCTATGATTCGGCTACGGCCATTACCCGTTCCTGGCAAAGTCTGGGTGGCATCGAGAAACGGATGCTGAATTTCCTGGAGAACCATGACGAACAGCGCATTGCTTCTGATTTCTTTGCCGGCAATCCACGTAAAGCCATTCCGGGATTGATTGTTTCAGCTTGTATGAATACCAATCCGATGATGATTTATTTCGGGCAGGAATTCGGTGAACTGGGCATGGATAGCGAAGGTTTCAGTGGCAGAGACGGACGTACCACTATTTTTGATTATTGGAGCGTAGATACCATTCGTCGCTGGCGGAATGGTGGGAAGTTCGATGGCAAGATGCTGACGGAAGACCAAAAACACATCTATAGTATCTACCAACGCATCCTGACGCTTTGCAACAAAGAAAAAGCAATCACTGAAGGAGAATTCTTCGATCTGATGTATGCCAACGCAAATGGCTGGCGCTTCAATGAGCATAAACAATACACATTCTTGCGCAAAGCTGGAAAAGAGTTATTGTTCATTATCGTGAACTTTGACCACATTTCAGTAGATGTAGCTATCAATGTGCCTTCTCATGCCTTTGACTTCCTGCAAATACCGCAGATGGATATTTATCCGGCGGTAGATTTGCTAACCGGAAAGACGGAAAGTATTAGTTTACTGCCTTATAAGGCTACGGAAATTTCTGTAGAAGGATATAGTGGAAAGATATTGAAAATCAAGTTATAATAAGATTTTCACCACGGAGTAACACAGAGTTCCACAGAGTAATCTTTATTCGAAAGAATCCTTATTACTCTGTGTTACTCCGTGGTGAAATTCTTATTATAGCTTGATTTTCAAAATCTTTCCACTGTATCCCTCTACAGAAACCTGCGTAGCCTTATAAGTCAGCAAACTAATA
>ENA-UEQB01001653-UEQB01001653.1-human-gut-metagenome-genome-assembly--contig:-NODE-1653-length-18125-cov-4.609541_pt1 | contig 18125 bp, 12 predicted proteins | sample MGYA00242901_ERZ507918 | MGnify/ENA primary metagenome ERZ507918 (study PRJEB26167, sample SAMN06115405) | human gut metagenome | host: Homo sapiens | place: China:Sichuan | collected 2016-04-06... | reverse complement strand
AGTACTCAAATCATTCAAAATACTCCAATTCCTTTAAATGATACAGAATAAAGAGTTCAAAAATCGTTCAATAGGTTTAAAAATAATCCATTACTTGAAATTTCCAACTATTTTTTTCTGCCGCATCGAATATTAATAGCTTATACGATACGGCAGACACAGCACATTTGCAAGTAGTTTTTATTGGGTTGTAATAATGTAACGCTGTGGCTTAACAAAATACAACGAATCGGGTGGTAATGCTTTTAACTTTTCCAAATACGGTCTGGCATTTATATCAATGACCTTTTCCATGGAAAAATAAGAAAGACCATGAAATAACATTCTAAAAGCTCTAATATCCCCTATTTTACGAAATGGATAAAAGATACATTGTTTCGAATCATACAGTATCTCAAAATTGTCCTTGATTACATCAGCGTAATCTCTCTTCAATATACGCCAATATTCTTCTGTAGTAATGTCTGGCTTCTTTAATGCTAGAGAATCCATAATTTTCATGATTTTCTCGGTTGGTCTCATGCGTTGCATAATTAAAAATGGAAATCTTTTCAGAAGCAATTCTTGAAAATCTAAAAGAGGCGCATCTAATATATGTTCATAAATAAGCGAGTCGATATACAACATAGGGGTTGTTGCTATTTTTTTCATTTCCATAGAATCTCTCATCACTGGAATATTACTAACCGATAGTACTGTTTTCCCCTCCTGATAAGCCGGTACTCCATAAACTGCATTCCGAATCTCTTGGATAGTAAGGCCTGCAATTGGACGAGTATAGTCTTTTCTATCTCCTCGATTATCATATTCTTGAGAATAAACACTTGTAGCACATACTAACAGGATCAGTACAACTAAGTTTTGAATTACTATTTTCATAATATAATTGCTTAATTGGTTATTTTATCATAGTCTTTGGTCGTAGATTCCTGCATAAGAAATTACATATGGTACATCAATACCCATTCAACTACAGATTTGCATTCATCGTTTGCTTGTAGCTGTGTTTATCCTTACGCAAAACAACTTTTATCTTCGTTGCCTTCTTTTTTCTCACTTTTATCTTCTTTGTTTTCATTCCTTCAGAACTCACTTCCAACACTGACCTTCCCTTTCGGACCCGAAGTAAAAAATGCCCCTCACGATCAGTGGTCGTACTATTATTCATACCTCTCTCTGTTACGACTGCACCGATCAATGGATTGCCACATTTATCTACTACAATACCTCTTACCACATGTCTTTCCTCTGCTTCAACAATAGATAGTCCACCGCAAACTGTCACTTTCGTCACACTTTTATAACCAATCACTTCTATTTGTGGAAGTATATTAGAAGTATCCTTTAAACTATCTTTTACCGTTTCTTGTCCATACAAAGGACTGGAAAACAGTGCTGATAATCCCAAAGAAACACCTACCACCTTTACATTCAGCCCTGCCATCCGACGTGAGAGAAGTTGCTGTTCCAAATAATGAACTTCAGCCTCACACTTCGGACACGTACCCAAACAATCTCCTTGATATCGACATTTAGAGGTAACAAACTTTATATCATTAGCATTAGCTATCTGCTGCCTGATTTCTTTTAATATACGACAGGTTACCTTCCCAGCTTTAGATTCTTTACTCATTATTTATATTCAAGTTTTATCTATCAGAAAAAATCTCTGATAAATGAGAATTTATGGTGTAATACTTCAATTTCACGTTTTCTATTATCAAACCTCTCTATTCTAATTATAGTCTGCAAGATAAGAAGAAAAAACGAAAAAGAAAAGGAAAGAGTGTCCCCAAAAAGGATACAATTTTTCATCCCTCCCCTTTCCTCCCTTCACCCTTCACAACTCCCTCCGGCAAGACGATTGCGGGTGAAGGCCTCCTGTTCACCATCCGCTTCACCTCCCATCAGACGGAGACTACCCGATACACATTTCCAAACTTGGTATGCTTACGTTCTATCCCCACTGCTATCAGTATTTGTGCCAAACTCACCGGATTTGCCCCACGCATAGCTGCCGGATTTTTCTTCTTCAACCGCTGAAAGATATCAGCAGACGAAAGCAGTTCACACCCTTCTCCTTTTTCTGCCGCCCGATAACAGGAACGCAATACGTCTTCCACAGGTCCCTGACGATAGAACATCATGTTACTTTGCTGCAATTCCGTTTCTTCCTCTTTTGTAAACCAATAATGTTCACCCGCCAGAATCTCCGCTTTCAATTGAGCATAAAGTTGTGCATAGTCAATCCCCTCACAATCGATAGGATTTTCTACCAGCACACAAATAAACCTGCGACTACCAGTCGGGTCAGTCAACAAATCTTTTCGATTCGATGTCCCGATAAAAGATGCTATACGAGGTAGCGAGCGATAATTTTTCTGATAAGCTTTGCACAGGCTTAATGAAGCCATCTGCATCAGATTCTTCAATAACGGCATTTTCGTCGGAGCATATTTATCAAACTCATCCAGATTGAGAAGTCCCATCTCCGCCAATCTCCGTTCTATATGCCCTTGAGTGGTTAAATCCACCTTATCCATATAATAACGTTGAAGCGCAGGAGGAAGTAGGGATTTGCAAAAAGTAGACTTGAAATATCCTTGCTCCGTACTGATAAGCAAAGGCGCCACACTATTGGCATGACTTCCCGTAACCCCCATCCATTGTGCCGTCATTCCCCGCATCCATATATGAAATTCTTTCACCCACAATTGATTTTTCGAAACTCTGCGTGCCAAAGCCGCCAAGCGATCTACCCCATCCCATACCGGCAATTCTTCCAAATAAAGTTTGAAAGGATGATACTCTGCAATACGGGTGGAGAAAATACAGCGTGAAAGATCACTATCCCAGCAAGAGATACCTGATTCGTGCGCTTCCAAACACAATGTATTTAAGACACGCTGATTCACAGGTGCAAATCCTTCCTCCATTCGTTCCAACAAACGATATTCCGTTTCTTCTGTCAGCACATTGTAGCGGAAATCATAGTGGGATCTTAAAAAAATCTCTACGCTCTCAGTTAGTGACTTCACTTTCGATGAGTCTTTTTCTTTAGACGATGATACCCCCTTAATCGACTGAATAATAGTATTGACAGGTGCTACACTTTTTGTATCCCCTACTCCCGTTTCATCTTGTTTTGAAAGACACTTCATCAATTTTTGCCAAAAGGCAAACCAACCATTTTTTTGTTCCATTTTCTTCTTTTTTTAGAATTAATGGATGCGAATATAATATCAAAAAAAAGCCATTTGCAACTTTTTATCCTATTCATTTTTTGAAAACCAGACTTATCATTATTATCCTGTCATTTCTTGTTTATCATACTATTAAACCTTATCTTTGTTACCGACAAATTATACTTATCACATCTGTGATAAGATATTATCACTATTATGATAAAATAGCATCATTATTATGATAAGATCTTATCATAGTAATGATAAGTATAAGATATCAGCACTAAAAACAAGAAATCATTTAAAGATAAAGCAGAAATGGCAGTACAATTTGAATTATACAAGACTCCGATGCCAAAGGAGAAAAAGAACAAGACGCGTTATCATGCCCGTCCGGTAAGTTTTGAAACCGTCAATACCGAGAAACTGGCTTATCGCATCCATGATCGCTCCACATTAAGAGTATCGGACATTATTTCAACCTTGGAGGAACTGAAAAATGAAGTAGCTCAGTGCCTCCTGGAAGGTAAAAAGGTGCATGTCGATGGATTAGGATTCTTTCAGGTCACTCTTTCCTGCGAAGAAGAAATACGTAACCCGAAAGACAAACGTGTGCACCGGGTAAAATTGAAAGCTATAAAGTTTAAAGCTGATAAAGAATTGAAAGGGGAATTGTGTCACATGAAATTCCAGCGTTCTAAAATAAGACCACACTCCGCCAATTTATCAGAAGTAGAAATAGACATAAAACTGACTGAATATTTTGCTGAAAACCAGATTATCACCCGGAAAGATTTTCAATATCTCTGCGGAATGACGCAAATCACTGCATATCGCCATATCAAGAGGTTAATGGCAGAAAAGAAATTGCAAAATAAAGGGACGATCTATCAACCGATTTATACTCCGGTTCCGGGTAATTACAGGGTATCGGTGGATTTAAAATATAAAGAACGATGAAAGAGCGATGAAACAGGAAGCCCTTCACCCGTTCTCTCCCATTTGATAAGGGATGTAGAGAGAAGATGAAGGGCTGATTAATTATGCACAACTATTCCGTATTAACTATGGTTTCAAATAATTTTCCAATGGCTCCATAGATAATTCATCTTGATTTGCTCCCCAACAATAATAAGGCTTTTTATCCTTAAAGAAACATATATGAGGATAAGTATTTTCGCGAGTCAAAATAAAAAATGTCCCATCATCAGAATGCTCTCTAGCATATTCAAACTTCTTTGTTCCATTTTTTTGCGGTGTAAACGGCATAATTTCCCATCTTTCCGCATCTGTCCTCTTTATGCTACTTTCTACCATCTTGTCCGCAGCTTCCTTCCCAAACACTTCAACATATCCTTGGTAATAACTTTTCGGATTAGCATCTTTCATAAAGTTTTCAGCATGATATATAGCATAAAAATAGATTGTTTCCCCATTATCATTCTGCCCATAAAAACAAGCAAACTTTTCTGGAAGTCTAAATACCTTTTCGGAATCGTTCACTAAATATAATCTTGAAGGCGAATCAATAACCGGTACAAACTTTATAGTGGATTCCATCAAAGTTAAGGACAAGGATGAATCATGCCATCTCCCTGCAATATTCATGTTTAGCCGTGCAAGTATGGTATCCTGAACATTTTTATTAATTTCCCTTGCAAGCAGTTTGTTTTTGGGTGTCAGTTGACTGATAGCCTGAGTAATCATCTTATCTCTTTTTATAACTTGCTTGGAAGTGCCATCGACATACACTTGTTCGCTACATGAAAGAAATAGGATCTGGACAAGAAACAGGATTGATAATTTAATTGCTTTCATAAAAGATTCTTTTACATCCAACAAAATCAACAAGTTACTAAACATCTGTGGATTAAAGCCTTATCCAAGGAGAAGGAGTACCGACACAAATATTTGATATTTAATCGGTCCTCCTCCATTCATTCCACCATCGGATAAGAGTTTTCTTATTTTCGCCAGATTATTCCGTATCCACCTCTTCGCGCCACTCTTCTGAAAGCGCGTAGTTATTGATAAACACGTATCCATCTAATGTGGATGGTGCCGAGATGCCTAACCAATAGAGAATTTGCGGTACTATCAGCGTATTCTCAACACAGATTCTTTCAGCATTGACATTGGTAGGCAAGGTATTTGCAAACATGGCAGAAGCTTTCTGTTCGATATCCGGAGAACTGCTGGTTTTATCTTTAATATAATACATATTCAGTCCACCCTGTATCTGATTTTTAATTACTAATGTATCCTCCTCTAATTTCTCAAGTTGTTCTGTTGGCTTGAATTTCCAATAGCCGAGCATATCACCTGAAGGTTCAATATCAATTTCTCCCGATAGCTGCAATAATTCTCTTTCAGCAAGATCCTTTTTCCATAGACGTACTTCCGATATATAATAGGAAGTTGGTACAGAATAACCACCTATCGCCAAAAGGCTTGAATCCGGAGCCAATCCCTGGGTATCCGTGGTTCCCGATCCCTGTAACTTACCATCTAAAGTAATGAGCCAATTTCTCCTTCCAGAGGCGGCAGAACTTATGCTAAAGCCATAGTGATGCCATTTAGAATCATTGTATGCAGTAATAGCTTGCTCAAGTGCAGGACCTTCTTTAGGACTTGTTCTCATAGACACAGATCCTCTCTGCCTATATAGCCCCCAGCCGGACTTTCCAAGTATACGTTCCCAATTATTACCAGTATATGTACCGTCCTGCTTGGGTACCATACGCATTATGATCTCCATTGAAAATGCATCCATGCCCAAAGAATAATTACGGCCTATACTATCGAAAGCCACTGCCTTATATTGATTTTTAGAATCAAAATATGCACCGTATAGCCTACTACCATTCAATTGCTTTTCTGTATAATGATTGTAGTAAAACAATCCAAATGTATTACGCTCCGCTTCTGATACGCCGCCATAACGACCGTCAGCCGATCCGCCATGATTGGAAGTTACAATGATAAGCCAGTCTTCGTAAAAAGCGTTCTCACGGGCATCTATTGCCGACAAAAATTCACCAATGTATCCGTCTATTGTTTTAAGTGCACCGACATAAGCAGCGTTGTCTGCTTTGAATCCACCATTCTTTCCTGCCTCAAACATTCCCGAAAAATCGGCCAAAATAAAGGTGTAATCTTCATTCGTAATATGATTGAGAACCACATCCCGAGTTTGAACGTCACTTTCCGAAGTAATGGTAGTCTTAGCATTGTTAAGCATATTTTTATTCAGTTTCGCCCAAGGTGTCACACATAATGAAAGCATATTCACGTCATTATTCGAAATATAGCTAATAATATTTTGATAGTGAATTACTTTTTCGTTCGGATTGTTAGGATTGTATTCCACATTAGCAGTATAAGAATCGTCCGTTATACTGTGCTTTTCGGGTATGACTCCGGTAAGCATGGTCGCCCACGTAACAGGGTCTTCATTCTTTTCGGCAGACAAGGCACGATTGTCACTCACTCCCGCCCACGAATATTTACTATTTTTCAGCATCTTAGCGATGGCACCGTCGGCAGGAAGGGAGTTCTTTACCACTTCACCAACCGCACCGTCTATATTTATCCACAGCACTTTGCGATGAATCTTAGTGGATATTCCGGTATCTGTAGTCCCACCGTCTGCTATTTCAGCAGGTGTATCGTATTCCGTACAGGCGTAGTTAAATGTCAGGACACAAACAACAAGCAAGCTGTATGTGAGAATATGTAATAGTTTATTCATCTGATATAAATTTACGGTTTATAATAAAATGTCCCAAACTCGGTAAACGAATGCTGCCTGAACTTGAAGCGAGACATGTCCGTTTCATTCCAGTTGGCATTGCGATTAGGATCAGGAAGTTTAATACGCAGGTACCTCACTTGTTCTTTCGATGGAAAATCATAGAAACTTTCGTTTCTAGTGTATGGCAGTTCGGGATGTGCAATGGAGTCTACCTGCATAATCTCCCTCCAAGCTATGTTATCATCAAGTGGGTTCTCAATTATTCCTCCCTGATTTACCGGAGTCTCAATAATCAGCTTAGTTGCTGCCAAGTCAGAATTGTTACCTGTCAGAAAAATGCCGTTGATGTCTGTGGTCTCCTTCATGTCAATAAACAAGTAGTACGGAAGCGGCGGAGTATTTTTATCGTCATTGTAATATGAAGTCCATCCTGTAGATTTATTGGCATCCAACAATCTGTCCGCTGTCTGCCCGGAATTAAAATTATCGCTCCCGTTTGCATCAAGTGCATTGATCTTCCAGTCAGCCCGATTATGACGGTAACGATATCCGTTACTTGAAAAATCAGTCACACCGCCCGATGGATTTTCCGCCAGGGGCGAGTATTTCCATATTGCTTTATTCATCAACGGGTATCTTGATGCGTAATCACGAGCTTCATCTGTCAGCGAATAGCCCCAATGCTCAAAGAACGGTGAAAAATCTTCCTTAAAATAGTCACATAGAGCTTTAAAGAAATAGGTAGAAGTAGAATGATCTACGGATATTTTATCTTTAATCATACGGTTTAACTCCAGATAAAACGCCCAATCATCATTTTTGTAATTAGCTAATTGAACAAGACTTGCCAGTGCGTATGTCGGTTGTACAGCCGACTTTATATCGGATATAAACCAGCGGCTACTATCGGTATCCGCATATGCCAATGCGTGAGGGAATTGTTCCTCAATGCTATTACCTGCTTCTGGGAAAATCGGTCCCATCGCATAACCATCTTCTCTTAATCCTTTTTCAGCCATTCGATATAATGGTATTGCTTTTACTGCGCCAGAAACTTCGCTCCACCATGGTGATTTTATATCTCTGAAAGAGTAATTCCTGTACAATGCATTAAATATAGCAACAGAATTACCGGATTTTAAAGTCTGGTAGCTAGTCAGCTCATTCAACAAATAATTTGTATTCAACGCCACTATTCCATAGTCGGCATTACGAATATACAGATTATCCAACAATTCCACATCCAATACTACACGTTCGGGAAAATCGGGAGCACGCATCGAAAGGTCCTGGGCTCCAACCTGTAAACTGTAATAATTATAATAATAAGTCTCGATAGCATTGTCCCATGCTTCCAATGTACTCGGCATCTTCTCAGCTATAGCAGGGTTGTCGTCTATCATATCCAGCAACCGGTCACGCTGAATAGAAAAAGCAACATGCTTACCACGTAATTCAAGCCAAGGAACAGTAGTCGCCCGTAGCTGCTCAACCCATGCTGTGACATCGGTAGAACCAACAATAAAATCAGGAGAACGATAAGCCCCGTTAATCTCCATTACAAAATCCGCACTGCCGTTTACATCTTTGCTTTTTTCAATCCATATCATACCTCCCAAAGGATTGCGAATCGTATTTTTACCCGGAAACAGTTGCTTCGAAGTAGTAACCACCGGTAAACGCAAATAGGGAGAAATATCTGTCAGATCGTCTAAATGTGAACCAATAATAACCTTCAATCCCATAGTGTTATCATTAATGGTTATGGTTATCAATTCACCTGCTCCGGCATACAGTCCGGTACTATATATCGGACGAGGGACTTGCTGTACATCAAGATCATAGGCAGGAACATATCTCCTGCTTAAGTCAAGTGTAAGCATCGTATTGACTGTATTATCAACTAATGTATCTACCAATCCCGGGAAAACACGGGCGCTTTCGTACATACTGACGTCGATTCCCTCACCCGTTACTATGGATACATTAGTAGAATCGGCGGTATCATCCTCTGTCCCGCTTTCGATATCATATTGATAAGCAATGTTACAGCTTCCCATAAAAAACATACAGGAAATAAATACCAGCAAAACTGCATATTTGACTTTTAGCTTATTAAACCATTTCATATCGCATTCTAATTTAATTATTTAAAGAAACGTAATCTAACGCCCAGCCTTCACCATCGAAATTCCAGGAAGAATCAACAGGTTCTCCAAACCATTGAAAAATCTGATAGGACAAATCGACTGTATTGAGAACCGTTTTATAATAGGAATCATCTATAAGAGGGCATACTTTATCCGTTACAATCCCTTCCTGTCTGCGCGTTACGTAATCATCAGTAGGCGCAAACGTTCCAACAGGTTTATTGAAATGCAGCCTTTTATCCTTTGATGTGTATTTCGAATAATCCTCCAGATAAGATAATCCGATATCATCTTCGCGGTCGTTGGGATAATATGCCACCAGATTGTCCCAATATGGATACAATTCACCCAAAAGGTCCAATTTGGTAGTACAATGGTATTCGGCAATAATGTCAGCAGGCAAAGCAACGTTGTAAAATTGAAGGTCATTTATATATAGATTTGCCTGACTAGGTCTGTCCGGAGAAAAAGTGTGTCCAATAGCAAGCGGTGCATCTGTCCACATATCTTTACTGCCGTCTATCTTACATCCCATCTGATACTTACCGTCAAGATAAAATAAGATGGAATCACCTTTCTGAGTATCATCAACCTCCTTTATCACAAGCGTATAAGAGTGCCATGATCCGTCACGTCTGGTTGACGGTAAGCGAAATACCGAAGAACCTTCTTTAAAATTTGCTGCAAACTCTACCCGAGTATTGTCAGAAAACATTAGCTGCCAACCTGCACCTGCTTTCTGATATCTCTTTGAAATTATATTTCTATTTCCCCAGGGATCACCATGCTTATCAAACATTTTAAACTGAATGGTATATCCACTTTTATCTATCTCTTCTTCCGGATCGGAACTCCACCGTTTGCCCATATTGAAGAACTCAGTATTTCCGGTCATAACAGCATTTGTCGTGGCTTTTTGTCCGGGACCGACAAAATAAGGGCTATAGAATTTGTATTGCAGTTCGTCCGCGCTTGGTCTCTGCAACAATTTTGATGCAAACCGATTGTTATAAAGCATCATGAAAGAATTAAGACTTGGATCGTCATACAACGATGCAGGAGTTATATTACTCTCATAAACGCCACCATATGAGGACGTAATCACTACAAGCCAATTTTCCTGAACATAAAGCGGACGCGCTTCAAGTGCTTTCATTATTTTACCGATGAAAGCATCGACATCATAAATCGCATCAATGACTTCACTGGTAGGTGTAGTCTCATTTTCCCAGAATCCGTATTGTTCACCAGCCTGTTGAACACCGCCGAATTGTGCTACTATAATATCCGATGTTTTCTCACTATTGATTTCAGTTATCAGTGCATCAGTAGTCTCACTATCGGCTGAAGTCTTCTTTTTAGTATCGGCAACATTTTCAAAAGCTCCGAAAAACGCTGTATCAGAAGAATAAAAGCTTGCTTTCAATTTCTCGTCTGCTTCTTTCAACCGTTGAAGAAAAGAAGGAGTTTTAAGTTCATCGATCCCCTGATTAGCATCGAGCCCGTTCTTTGTTGTCCCGGTCAGCAAATTTGCCCATCCCCGCTCTCTGCTTGCTCCTTCCTCACTATCGGCAAGGCCATAAAATGTAAACAAAGAATTATCAGTCATAGAACGTATAACAGGCGCTTTTCTTGTATTGTACGCTTCATTAACAGCTATTCCGGAAGCACCATCGATAACAACCATCAGTACATGCCCTGTAGTATATTCAGTACCCGACTCCGGATAATCATCAGTCAAAAGCCTTCCCATCTCTTCGTTACAGGAAAATGCAAGCACAGCAGACAGGCAAAGCGTTATATTTTTTATTATTTTTTTCATTGTATATCCTAATAAATTATTCGTAATCAAGTTCTATCATTATCGCATTGCGAACCCTGTTACCATCAAAACGACTAAAATCACCAAGTAACAATAAACCGTTTGAATTGGTAGAAGTACGAGTCTCAATCACTTTGTAAAGTTCACCCTGGAAGATACCCGGCACATTAAACTGTTGCAATGCCTTTCCATCACGATCAAGTATCAGGAATCCCCGACGGGTCACACCATCATATTTTGTAAATGCACCGGAAACAACGATATTGTCATTATCAAGCAAACAGGCAAAATTAGCCAGTCCTCCTTCCATCTTTCCGATATTAAAGATTTCGTCACGCGTACCGTCTTCATTCAACATCACTACACTCTGTGCAGGAATACCATTGAATTCGGAAAACTCTCCTGTAATAAGAATTTTCTTCTTATTTTTATTATACCGGATTTTATTGATACTTCCATTCGCCCCTGTGCCAATATTTCTCATAAAAGTTTCATCAAGGGAACCTTCAGCATTCAATTTCACGATATTTTTTACTGACTGCCCATCGAAACTATTGAACGTTCCCACTATGACAATACCATCATTTTCGACCATGCAAGCGTCCAAAATCTGTCCGACTACTCCTTGCGCATTCCTGCGGTAGCTATCATCAAGTTCTCCTGTCTTTGACATACGCAATACACTTGCAACTTTCGAATAATCCAAAACCATACTTTCAGCATAGGACTTTTCGGTATTAATACGACAGTAGTTAGTGATGTTTCCCACTGCTATTACTTTCTCATTAGAAGTTATAAACGTACGAACTGGCGCTTCAAGAGTACCACCGTTGAAGGCCGGTATCTTACAATTTATGCTATTATTATTTTTTTTCGAAGGCAGCGCTACTGTATTATAATAGGAGGCTACTTCATTGGTAGCTATCGTGATATTATTGACCGGTAACTTGTCCCAACCGTATATCGAAAATTTTCCTGACAGAAGAACCTTGTGGTCACTAGGAAAATAAGTAAATGAATTAAGATAATATTCAATATCAGTCACTCCCGGATTAGTCATGTCAATGCCTGCTCCCTGACCAGGGTCAAGTTTGAAGTCAGTCACCCATTTTCCTGATACGGAACCGTCTGTCAAAACCATAGATATACAAGAAAAATTCTGTGAGCTATTTTCATTGTAGTAGGCATACATATAGTCGCCAACAGGATAATACACCCGTGCTTTTGAATAATGTTCCGCACAATCGTAAATAGGGCCCGAAGCTCCTTTAAAGCCATATGATTTATCTATCTTGATATTTCCTAATACGGTGAGACGAGGCCCATAGAAAACCTGTTCTTTCAATACAATATAAGCGGTACCCGAACTGAGATTGCCAGGCACTTTCACCGTTATTGTCGTATCGGTAGCAGTTACTATTTTGGTTTCTTCATCAGAAATATAGAACTTAAAATCGTAACGACCTGATTGCGGGTCACACCAGTTCAACATCCCTTTTGCTTTAAATACAACCGTATCATTGGGATAAGCACTTTCCGGAGAAGGAGACTCAGCCAGTAAACCGATTCCGAGGGGAGCTTTTCCTCCGCTGTACGGATCATCTTTTATATTGCCGTTCAAATCACTGTTACAGGATGTTACCAATAACAAAGTGAATACAGAACAGACAATCATTAACGAATATATGGTAATATGTTTCATTGTACTATTTTTATTTATAGTTACTTATCCGGTTCTGTTTCTATTGTCGCATTTATAGCCTTTGTAGCGAAAAGATATGGTTCAAAACCAAAAGCATGATCGGTTAACCTGAGCACGTGTACCACTCCGTTAGTCGGCTGTATGTCAGATGTTGCTACATATGCGTTTTTCATATCGCCTATAGTGAAATCATAAACATAAGAGTAAATGATTTGTCGTGCACCAGCATATTTCACATTATTTGCATCATAATAAACAACGCCCATGTTCATAGGTTGCTCCCCATAGGACAAAAATGCCTGTCCCGGATAGGCTGCTATGGCAGTCGTATCAATTTGTGGAATATCTTTCAGCAAATATTTATCCTTTACGATGTACATTGACAACATTTCACGCCAGACTTCCGGTTTTATCTGGCTAAAGCTTTTTATGCTATCATGTCCCGTACGATACCAAACATTATTCAGATAGTTGAAACTACCACGAATAGACCAATCGGTAGGTGCAAAAAAAGTAATCTCCTCGTTTTTAATAACATCTTCCATTCCGGATAATCGGATGATCTCCACCAAATCTTTAAAATAATCGGGCCTTGATTCCAGATACTGCATCATGTTCCCATTATAATAAGGATTTGCTTTTCCACCGTCAATTAAATAGCTGTCATCGGTACAATTGTACATAACTACCGCCAAAAGACAGCATCCGACAATTTTCTTCCATAATTTGATATTATTTTTCATATCTATATATTTTAAGTTCATCAGATTTATTCCCAAAACAAATTCAATCCAATCAGTGTATTGTTTTTCAACGCATTGCGATGAATAGGCCATGTCCATGCGCCTACATTAAAATTGGTACGTGTCATCGGATTCATACAGTAATTTCTGTCATACACCTTCCCTGTACGAACCAAATCATAATAGTAATGTCCTTCACCAATGAGTTCCCTGCAACGTTCCCAGAAAATAGCATCCATCAGTTCACTACCCGAAGCATTGATCTCGGAAGCATGCGCTCTATTACGAATCCGATTAAGCAATTCACAGGCTTTCGTATCGTTAGTCCCCAAAGCGGCAAGAGCCTCGGCATACAGCAAAAGTGCATCTGCATAACGGAATACTATTTGATTGCCGGAATTGGATGTAATTTCCCCGTTTCCATAAGTATCAATATTCCAAAATTTCTTGATTTCTTTAGGAATGGAAGTAGAAGTGGAATAGATACTCTCGTCAAACCATAATTCTTTTCTCGCATCCTCTTCAAACATAGGAAACAACGTCATAAGATAATCTCCTGAATAACTGAATATCGGTGTCGACTTATCTTTCAGGCAAGAATAGGAAACATTATCAGAAAATTTTGCATTTGCCATAAATATCTCATTGAAATTTATATTCTGGGCAATCTCAAACAAGCCTTCGTCTGATCCTCCTGCGAAAATCACGGAACTTCTCTGTATATCCAACAGTGAATAAGCTCCATTGTTACGTTCCAGTTCCTCGCCCAATGAAACAACATTCCTGTAATATTGCTCTTTGTTTTTTGCATCAAACTGCACAAGCCATAAATTTATATGCATCATCAGCGCAATGACAGAACCTCTTGAGGCCCTAATTCCTTTGCTCGAATAAGAAGAATATGACCATGGCAGCACTTCCGCTCCCGGATCATCGTCAAGCAAAGATTGTAAATCGGCAAGACAATTCTGCAAAACTATAACCATATTGGTTCTGGGCAAAGGGGCTTCATTATAGGCATTTGTATAATAAGGTACGTCTCCAAAAGCTCTTACAATAAAGAAATAAGACAAGTTACGCATAAAAATAGCTTCCGCCTTAAAACGATTCCGTTTCAATTGATCCATGCGGGGTACTTTGTCTATTTCGGCAAGCAGAATGTTAGCATCCTGGATGGCATTATAAAACACGTCCCATTGCATAATCAAGCCACCTCTGGAATCATCAGGAAATGTATTACGCAATCCGCTCATATCATTATTAGCAAGAAAAGCCACATATTTATAATCACCTGGACGATATGCTGTGATTGGAGCACACCGCATATCCCCGCTATAGGTAAGGAACGGTCGTTGTGACATTGTTGCATTCCGGAACGAGTTATATATGCTCAACAAAAATGCCTCCGCATTCGTCTCATTTCCCTGTGCCCAAAAATCATCACCCGATAATTTATCTTCACTCTTATTTGCAAGCGAATCACAACCGGCAAACAAGCAGGATACTATCAAAGTCATTATTAAAACTATATTTTTCATATTCTTCTATAATTTAATCATTCATCTAGAAATCCATTGAGACACCAAATGTTACAGTACGGCTATTAGGATAACCACCGGATGTGTCATACCCCAAATTGTTTACATTTTCGGGATTGATACCTGAATAGCTGGAGAAAGTATAAATATTGTTCATACTAAAATTAAGCTGACATCGGCTTATCCTAAAAAAACTCAGAATATTCTTTGGAATCGTATAAGCTACAGATATACCATTGATTTTGAAATATGAGCCATCTTCCATAAACAGTGTCTGGTCGTACCTGAAAGGTTGAATTATACTTGAACGGGTATAATCAAAGGGATTAGGATATTGGGCATAGATATTATCTTCTGTCCAAAAATTATAAGCTTCAATGGGTGTTAAAGCTCCACTTCCTGTAAGGTCTACCTTACCTGCTACAGGGGTTCCATAAGCCTTAAAACGATCTGCCAAAGCCCTATTGATAATATCACGTCTCAACGTAAACGAGCAGTTAGTATTGATAGAAAACGCTTTATAACGAAGATTGATACTGATACCACCGGTCATTCGCGGCTGTGAGTTACCGACAATCACCTTGTCTTTTTCATCGATGATATAATCTCCATTTACATCCACCCAGATGGGGTCTCCCGCCTTAAAGTATGCTTGAGTAGAAGTATTTCCTCCAATTCGCAAGCGTTCTCCGGTCAGCGGATTAACAGGCACGTCTTCATCAGTCGCATATACACCTTTATAAACATAGAGATAATTCCCCATCGAGTTAGAACCTAATTTATTTACCACTTTCGCATCACTGTTAATAATCTGTCGTACCTCATTAGGCAGCTTTGCGATCACGTCTTTATTAATTGCCAGTGAAGTCGCCACATTCAAATCCCAATTACTTTGTCTGGATAACGGACGGACGTTCAACGAAAATTCCAGTCCATAGTTGACCAGACTCGTTTTTGTACTTCTTACAGAACTAAATGCGTTGTGGTTAGCCAGTTCTATCGAGCTAAGCTGATTATCAATTTGTTTATAATACGCCTCGGCGACAAACATCATTTTATTATTAAGAAATGACAATTCCGTTCCAAGATTCCACGATGTTGATGTTATCGGCTTTAAATCCGGATTTGGCATAGCACTTTTGTCAATGGGGATAATAGACACTCCATTATAAGTATCTTTACTCAAATTGTAACTTCCCCATATATCATAAATGCTAGCTTTATAAGTGGTACTACGTCCCCAAGATATACGAAGGGCCCCGGCATCCATAAACTTCCATTTTTTAGCAAAAGATTCGCGGCTGAAGTTCCAACGAAATCCTAAAGAGGGGTTTATTGCCCATTTCGCCTGTGACCCATAAGATGAATTTATTTCAGGACGGATATTGGGAGTGAATACGTATTTTCCACCAGGCAACGATAACTGAGGATCTATAATAAGTGCAAACGTATTCTTTTTATCTGAAAGTTTCGACTCTCCTTTTGTTATAGACGGCATACCGGACGACCATATATGGTCGCTTGCCAATCCATTCAGCGTAATAAAATTACCGCTATATTTCTCGGATGAAAGTTCAAAACCTCCCTGCAAATCAAGACTCACAATCCCTAATTTTACTGTCCTTGACAACAATGAACGGACATACATATTATAACTATATTCGCTGCCGTTATTCCAAGCAGCCTTATTGTTGTTCAAAATACCGGGTGTAAATTTTTCGTTCTCCACAGTTCCGTATTTATATCCTAAAGTACTTCTCCATCTTATATCAAATGGCAACAGATACATGATATTCATACTTGCATCATATACCACATTCTGATTATCTGCCTGAACGGAAAAGACAGACAACGCAGAATTGGAAGCTGTATACATAGACGGCGGCGGTAACAAGGAAGAGGCTGCCGAACCAGAGGCTACTCCAGATTGCGAGAAGGCATTTCCACTACCATTACTGTTTCGGGTTAAAGTAGTCGCAAGGTTTAGATCCAAATGAAATCTATCATTAGGCTTATATCCTACCGCAGCCCTGATACCGTATCGGTTGAAATCTGTGTTTTTTACAATTCCTTTTTCCGTATAATAGTTCGCATTGATCTTATAATCAAATTTTTCATTGGGTTTACCTGAAAAACTAAGATTATGAGTTTGATTATAAGTTGTTTGATAAAATACACCCTGCCAATCTGTATTATTATTGTAATAAGGATTCAAACTATCTGACAATGCCTGTAATTTATGAATTTCGTTATATCCATGATAGGCAGATGTATCATTTCCCAAAATTTGCATAATTCTGAGTGCTCTTTCCGCCCCGCCTGTTAGTACATCTCTTAGTCTCGGTGGTGTTTTCACAACAAAGTTAGCCGAATAAGACACTTTCGGTTTCGCTGTTTCTCCTCTTTTGGTCTCTATAAGAATTACGCCGTAAGCACCTTTTGAACCATACAGAGACGTTGCAGCAGCATCTTTCAATACTTGAATATTCGCAATGTCTTCAAGTGGAATCATAGACAACGGGCTGACTGTCGCACCTGACAGCAAGCCAGCCATATCATACCCTGTTACGTCTTCCTGCGGTATACCATCAACAACGAACAAAGGGGGAGTCAGGCCCATCATAAATTCGCCATCACCGGAAGATTGAACGGATATATCGGAAACACCTCGAACTGAAAAACTGGGAAGACCTCCGGGAGTACCATTATTCATCTGGATATTTAACCCAGGTACACGCCCTTGAAGCAACTCCATCGGATTGGCAACAGGAGTATTGACTAAGTCTTCTGCTTTAATAACCGTAACCGATGCTGTTACCGCAGCTTTGCTAATTCTTTTAAATCCAACCACAACTGTTTCATCAAGTATATTTTCTGTTGGGTTCAAATATATTTGCATGCGTTCTGAGGGTTTAGTTACTTTGACTGAAAGACTGTCGAATGCCAGAAAAGAGAACACAAGTCGATAGCCACTCTTTACTTTTGTAGAGAATCTTCCGTCGTCATCAGTGGTAGTTGAAAGTTGAGGCACAGTTTTTCCACTTTCATTTTTAACAATTACAGAAGCATAAGGCAACGTAGAATTATTGCTCTTATCCTTGACTACCCCACTAACTGGAATGTCCTGGGCTCGAACACTGAATGAGGTTACGACCATTGCCATAGTCAATAAACCGTATTTTAATATATTTCTCATATTAGAATCCATGGTATTAATTAGTTATTTTCCAT
>ENA-UEQB01001652-UEQB01001652.1-human-gut-metagenome-genome-assembly--contig:-NODE-1652-length-18128-cov-3.540358_pt1 | contig 18128 bp, 14 predicted proteins | sample MGYA00242901_ERZ507918 | MGnify/ENA primary metagenome ERZ507918 (study PRJEB26167, sample SAMN06115405) | human gut metagenome | host: Homo sapiens | place: China:Sichuan | collected 2016-04-06... | reverse complement strand
TGCCAGAGAAACCTTCATTGTGGACTTTCGCATAGAGAACCTCATCATTACCTGCGGTTATAACAACTTTATGTGTGCGGACTTCTTCTATATCGATACTTTTGCGCAATCTGCCACTTTGTACCAACAGGGTACCACGCTTGGGATGGTAGTTCGGCCCCCATGTGTCCCACGGAGTTCCGTCAAATTCTTTTTTTTCAAAGCGCTCAATGAAGTACTTCTTTGCCGTAGTTGCCACGGCATCAGGTACGGCAGCTATCGCTTCTTTCACTCTTTGTTCCAATTCTTTGTTGAAATTCATTGTTTTACGGATTAAATTCGTATTTTTGCATCGAAGTCCTGTCCTGACGGGGAGACAACGAGTATCCAACACCCCGGGGGTGTACGGGGGATGTGCAAGGGCTGATAATAGACAGCGCCAGGCAGGATTAGCCCCAAGAAGGAGTGTAACACCGGCTATCCAATCCGGACGGGCGGAGAAACGACGGGTCGTTTCACCTTTACGGTTCAGACGGACGCAAGGATACACTCTAACGCTTTTTTATCAGTAAACCTCTACGACGCTTATCCCAGATTTCCTTTTTGAGATTGACTTTCCGGTTACCGGGTGCTTTTGTTTGCATGATGTACCAGGTCTTCAGTACCAGCTGCTCTCCTTCTATACGATAGTTCACCGCCAAAACTTCATCTTCATAGTACTTCAGCAGGCAATAAGTGTCCAGCCAGTCATGCTTTATCTCATCATTCAGCCATACTTCGTCCGGATGTTGCAGAGTTTCCAGCATGGCGTCCCAATATTTAATCCGGTTGTCCCTTCCTTTACCGGAAGTGTGACTCATGAACTGCTTCCTTTCAATAACGATTTCCTTCCGGTTATAATCTTCCAGTCTGATCAGATTACCATCAGCATATTTATCCCAGATTTCAATCTCATCCTGCACGGTTATCGGGATGGTACCGTTGGCACTTTCTTTCATCTCCTGCACCTTTGGAAGATTCCAACGTTCGGCAGTCATTTTCTCCAAATAGGATGATGCTTGCTGTGGAAACTTGCGTATATACATTTGGTTAGCCGTGAATATCTGTGCAGCGTCGCAACGGTTCACACCCCAACCCTGTGCGGCGTTTATTTTCCATTCTTTGGTTTCCAGGAAGTCATCCACACGCTGCCGCATTTCCGCCAGGTTAACTTTCACTTGGTGCTTCATTCGTCCCATCACCAGGCAACGGCATAGCCATCCATTCGGCGGATATATCAAGTTCCAACGCGGGTCGCTTTCGGGCAATATTACGCCATGCAATTTCAGGTGTTCTTCGCGTACTCTGCCATCGTGCACCGTCAAATACTCCCAGTAGGGATATACTTCTTTTTTGGCCCGTAACTTACGATAGGTAGACATACCTTCCGCTGTCAATGCTGAGGTATCCCATTCCGTCTTCTGCCAGGTCTTGTTAAATACTTCCGTTACCTCTTTGGCTTTATTGTAGAACTCGTCGAAACTTTTGCTTTCTCTCCTCAGGCGGTTCAGTTCCTGTACTTCTGCCAATGATTTGGCGGCAGAAAAGTGAAACAGGTTTTGCTCGAGTGCTGTACGATACAAATCATCGGAAGTTTTATAACCGGTGCCGATATCGGCATTCTTCACACCGTCTTTAAATGACGGTTGAATGGCTTTTAAAAAGTCTTCGGAGAAATACCGGAACAGTTCCGGACTGAAGTCTGTCAGTTCGCCGTTCCATACGGCGGCAATGATACGTTCGTCCAGCGAAGCGGTGTCACTCATGCGGATTGTGCCAGCCCCGCCCGGATGCGGGGCCGCTACGAAAAAAGACTTCACCCGTTCCCACAGTGTACGGTCATCCTTGTTTTTTACAAGATCAGGCGGGGTATCATCTTGCTTCCCAGGTTTGGCTTGTACGGCGTCATCCGGTTCGGCTATCGTGTCACCGGGAGTACCCAGGAATACCTCTTCCCCGTCTTTCGGTTCCGGGATGCCATATTTCTCATACCCATAGCTGCGGGGAATGGGTATCATGGTGGAAAGTGTCTTCAAGTCATTTACGGTGATTTCATCCTTCTTGTCCACGAACGAGAACTTGCCGCCATGCACCGGATATCCCCGGCTTTCGAGCAGAGGTACCAGGTATTTGTTCAGCATACGGATAACGAAACGGCGGTCGCTGCGGTGCTTCTTCTCCTGCACTTCCATGTGTACCTTGCTTTGTGAAAGCGATGCACCGTCTTGGGTGGTCATGGTCTGCCCCAATACGGTGATAAGTATCTCCTCGTTGCAGGCATTCCGGAAGTCGTTGTACAGGGCGCCGTTGGTGCTGCCGCTGAGTGTGGTCTGTTCCACTTCGCTCTCTTTGGGTATCACCAGGTAGGGTGCTGCACCAGCTTCCTCAAAGGCTTGTATGAGCAGGCGGCGGCTCTGTTCGTCCATGCTGTTGTACTTGCCGATGCGTTGGGGCATGCCGAATAGTTCTACAAATTGCGCCCAGTCTCCAAAGCCGCCACGCTTGTAGATGACGTAGGGGGCAATCTTGAGCAACAGTCCCAGGTCATTATCATCTCCCCACTGGATGATCATGCTGTCATTCTCATAGCTTATGCCGGTGGTGTCGTACTGTTGCCGCACTATCATCTTCTCCTTCGGACGGATGTGCTTGCGCGGGATGCTGTTGAAGTCGAAACCATTGACAAAGGAATATTCGTCTACAGAGATGCCCAGGAACAAAGTCCACATGATTTCTTTCAGCTGGTTCTCAAACTCAATGGTATCCATCAGTTCGGAGATTTCCGGTACTTCCTTTTTGTTCGCCAGGAAGTTGATGTCGCAGTCCGTAATTGCCTCAATGCGCTTATTGATGGCATCGAGCACAAACCCGTCCAGCAAGACGTCCTCGTAGAGGTCGTACAACTTACTGCGCAGTCCCATATCGGCAGCACGCAGGGCGCTCTTCCAACTGCCGATGTCGTTGATACCCCGGTGTACGGGTTGCACCAATATTTGGTTGTAAACCGGTGTCACTACCTTCTTGGAGGCAGGAACCGGGAGTTGCTTCTTATTTTTTTTCTTGTTTACCATGATGATAAATTAAAAGTGATTGTCTCGTTTCCGGTTGCTGCCGAAGGCCAGGCTGCTGCAATAAGGGCAATGCCCCTCTTCACCGGCAGGTGCTGCGGGCAGGTTCGGGTTCTGTTTGTTCTGGTTGTTCTTCAGCCATTCGATGGCGCGGTCGTAGCGCTTCTCGCGCATCTCGATGTCTACCCCGGCATTGCAGATATTGCAGAAGTGCCAGGCGGCAACATCCTTTACGAACAGCAACAATATAGGATTGCGCTCATTGCCGCGGGCGGCAAAGATCTTCCCGGTATCGTACTTGGTGAGGTAGCCTTGCACTTCCTCGATAGCGGCGTCGATGGCTGACAGCATGGCGGCGTCATTGCCATGGCTGATAATATCCATATCTTCCTGATAGATATGCGTTGTCATCTCTTCGATTTCCAGATAAGCCATAATTCAGTCAAGTATTAAAAGTTAAAACTACATTCGTTTGCTGTTCCGTGGGCGGTGCCCATACCAGCAACTGCCCGTCTCGATGTGGGCATTCAGCTGCTGGCACATATAGTATCCGCCTTCAATGGCATCAGGACCGTCGGCAGGTGCGGGAAGCCCGTCATCAAAGAGGCGGAACTGCTCTTCCAGGCGCTGCATATTCGGGTTATCCTTTTCACGGATATTGAATACCAGGCGTCCGGCACGGTTCAGCGGTTCCAGGTTCCCTTCTATACGCACGAACTTGTCGGGCTTGTCACGGCCGTCGGGCGAGATGTTGATATAGTAACCTTTCTCTTTGCCCTTGGCAAGGAAAAGAGGCACGAATACCTGCTGGTAGAAAGAGTCCTGAAGTTTGTTGTTCTCTATATAGTTGCGCTGTTGCGCCCGTTCGCGCACGTAGTCGTGCTGATAGTAGTACCAGTTGACGAACTCGTCGTTGGTGACGTGCAGCAAGTAGCCGGTATAGACGTAGAGCGTGCCTTCGTACAACCCCATCAGGAAGTTGGCTTTGAAGGAGTTCTTTTTTGCCTTCTTGCTGGTGTTGTTGCTGGGGGCAGGGTCACCGTAGCTGACGATGTACTTCAGTTTGTTTATGGGCGGGCATTCGCCCCAGCGTATCTCCTTGAAGTAGCTGCCTTCCACTACCGGATTGTTGAAGCATTCCTTCTGTCCGCTTGCCAGGCTGACCTGTGCCAATACTTCGTCGATGACTTCTTCCGTATTCTTTTCCGGCCATACGGAAGTGCCGAACTGATAATCCATCTGCGGGTCGGGATGGCGGATATCTACCATGCGGATGTTGATAATGTCCCAGTTGCCGATAGGCTTCTCGCGTGCCGCCAGTTCGCGTGCCTTGTTTCCGGCGCGGGATACACAACAATCCTTGGCAATGATGTTCCCCGTCCAAATGGTCAATAGCGCTTCGCTGATGGAACGGGTAAAGAACAGGGCCTGCTCAAACCAGTTCCACTTATTGTTCACAATGTCCGGATTGCGGCATTCCTCATCCGTGTCATAGTCGTCCAGTAACAATACGTCCGGACGGACCTCATCCATCTTGACACCGCGGGGAGACTGCCCCCAACCCATTGCCATGAAAGATACACGGGTACTGAGGGTGAAGTAGTCTTCGGTCCATTTGTCACCGATGAGGTTGCCATAGAAGTATTTCAGTCGCTCGTTTGCCTCGAATTGTGCCCGGTACTGGTTCAGCAGCTTTATAGCCCCCTGGCTGGTGGCAGAGGTCATGATGATGCATCGTTTGTTCTTCTTGACAATGACCAGGTAGAGGATAATGAACATCACAATGGTGGTTTTCGCCAGCTCGCGCGACCAGCTCAGCACCTCGTACCAGTTCCCATCGGAGTGTCCGATGATGCGGTCTATGGCTTTCTTCTGGAATTGGGCAAATTCATATTTGGCATACTTGTAGAACATGAACTTCACCCATTCGATGGGTTTCGCTTCCAGCTCACGCAGTTTCCGGGCTTTTTCCTCGCTGTCCATAGTGAAGTCTACGGCAGTCTGCGTACGTATCTGTCTCAGGGTTTCTTCCCAGTCTTCGGACAGGACCTTGGTGTTTCCGGTCAGCTTCTTCTTTGCCATGGCGTTACCTCAATTTCTCTTTTACAAACTCATCGAAATAGTAGCTCAGTTCAATCGCCTTCTCCGGATCACGTTTGCGCAGCCAGAAAAGAATCTGCTTGCTCACGCTGATGATATCGGCAATACCGTATTCCCCTTCCATCTTGTTGATGGCGGCAGAGAGCTTGTTGATGGTGTCCGCTTCGGCAGAAGTGGCATACTTATCGGGACGTGCGGCAATAACCTTGTTTATCTCGGCAATCTGCATATACATATTGCGCACCTGCTCCTCGCGGGTGGTGGTGATGGCAGCACGCAACATATCCCAGTTGCCTTCCTTGCTCCACTTGCTCATGGTGACAGGATTGATTCCTACTTTCTCCGCAATTTGCTTGCTTTGCAGCTCCCCTTGCATATAAAGCAACTTTGCCCAATCCTTTTTCTGTTGGTTTGTAAGCGTTTTCGACATACCTTCTCCTTTCTTGTTACAGTGCAAAGTTAGGTAGCCTCGTGCATTAAAAATAATCGGTTTGTAATACTTACCGCCAGTATGTAAACACTTACAGCACAGAAGGAAACGCTTACAAACCGATTTGCACACCTTCTTTTTATCCCTCAATTTTGCACCAAACAAAACCTGAAAGCGATGAGCAAAACCTATACATTCTGCGTACATGATGAATCGGTGAACACCTACGGTTTCCGTATGCTGACTTCGGGCGCAAACCTGGAAGAATTCAAAAAGAACCCGGTAGTGCTCTATAACCATAACGACTGGGAAGCCCCTATAGGACGCGGGGAGAACATCCGTGTGGAAGACGGGAAGATTTTTGTGGACGTGCTGTTTGATGAAGAAGATGACAAGGGCCGGATGGTAGCGGGAAAAGTAGAACGTGGTTTCCTGCGCATGGCAAGCATGGGAGCGTGGCCGCCCGAAGAAGTGAGCGACGATCCCGCATTGAAACTGCCGGGACAGACCGGACCTACGGCAACGAAGTGGACCATGCGTGAAATGTCCGTTTGTCCCATAGGCTCCAACCACAACGCACTTGCGATGTATGACCGTGCAACCAACAAGCGTATAGACCTGTCGGACAGCCAGGCGCTCATCAAGCTGGTAGATAAGAACTTTAGTATTAACCATAAAACCCCAAGCAACATGAGTTATTTGACACAGATGTTGAAGCTGTCGGATTCGGCGTCCGACCAAGCTATCCAGGAAGCCGTGCAGGGATTGATTGCCCTGCGTGACAGCCAGCAAGCCGAAATCGCGACCCTGAAAACCGAAAAGCAGGGATTGCAAAGCAGAGTGGCCGCCTATGAGAATGCGGAAAAAGAAGCCAACAAGCAGAAGGCCATTGCCTTGGTGGATGCCGCCGTGAAAGACGGACGCATTGACGCCAAAGGCAAGGACAGCTGGCTGGAAGACTTTGCCGAGAACTTCGCTAAAGCGGAAGTACGCCTGAGTTCCATTTCCGTGCGCCAGCCGGTCAGCACCCAGGTACAGACCGGAGGAGCAGCAACCGGCAATGTGCAGCTGCGTGACATGAGCTTTAAGGATATCCTCGAAAAGGATATGCTGAAAGAACTGAAAAAGGACAAGGAACTCTACCGGGAGAAGTTCTACAGTGCCTATGGCAAGTACCCGGAGTAATCATTTTATAAATATAGTAACAATGAAGACAAAATTCATCTTTTCGCTGTTGACAGCCTTGCTGTTCAATTTCACTACTTCGGGATTGTTTGCCCAGTCTATCGGCATAGACCATAACGTCATGTTCGGTATTCAAATGGGGCTTTCCCTTATTCCCCTGCATCTGACCGGCTGTCTGGCAGACGGGTTGAACAAGGAAATCTGGCTGCCGGAAATTATCGAGAAGTTCTATCCGACAGATACGTTCGTGGCAGATTCACGGGATTTCTCCATGTGGACGGACAACGAATACCTGAACTTGCAGGAAGCAGGCATCGACCCGCGTGTATTCGTAGACAATGAGGTTTACCCCATTCCGGTAGTGGCCCGTGAAGACAAACCTTACAAGATTCCGATGAAACGCTTTGATACGGAGAACACCGTACACATCAACGCCATCGAAATAGAGGAATCGGCACAGAAACGCCAGAGCGTTGTCGAGGGGCACCGCAAGTCCCTTCAGATGCAGTTTGCCCAACTGGCAGCCTACAACTGGGCACCGGCAGGTGACAGTAATTTGACTCCGGTCCTGAAAATCAATGACGGAAACGCCAGCAAGCAAAGTACCGGTTATGTAGCCATGACCTACGATAAGGTGCTGGTCCTCTCTACCCGGTTGGATCTGATGAACGTTCCCAAGGAGGGACGTATCCTGGTATTGCACCCTTACCATGCCACTGACCTCCAGATGCAGGATTTGGAGATGTACAAGACATTCTTCTCCACGGGTACCATGTTCGGTTTCAAGATTCATGTTTCGGCAATGACACCGAGATACAACGGTACCACCGGCAAGAAGGTGGAATGGGACGCACCTGTACGTGATACGGATGCCATCGCATCTACCGCATGGTATCGCGATGCCGTTTGCCGTGCCAAGAGCATGGAAGATATGTACTACCGTCTCAATGACCCCGAATACCGCGGCGACGTGGTGGGCTTCAATATGCGAGGCATCGCATTGCCTATCACCGGCAAGTATATGGGTGCATTGTTCACCACCAAAAAGTCATAACCCCTAAAACAGAAATACAATGAGTTATTTGAACATGAAATCGCGGAGAAGTTTCGACTTCTTCGCTCCCTACAATGAAGAGGGAGAACGTTGCATAGCAATCCCGTTTCCGGTAGCGGTAACCCGTAAGCCGGAAGGCACTAAACTGGTGCATGACTGCAATCCGCAACTGGTGGAATTTGCAACCGGTACGGCGGCCACTACTTTTGAAGTGGACACTCAGGTGCAGGCAGGTTCCTTGCTGATCATCAAGAATGGCAGTGCTGCTGCGCAGACCATCGGTGCGGCTGCCTGTGCAGCAGGCAAGGTGACAACTTTGATGTATGACGGCAACGCCTATATCAGTATCGGAACTTCAGCAATCAGTGAGTGATGAGTGCGCGAGGACTACGTAATAATAACCCTCTGAACATCCGTCTCTCTGCCACCACCAGGTGGCAGGGGGAAGTCCGGCCTTCGCAAGACCGCTCGTTCTGCCAATTCGAGAGCATGGCTTACGGATATCGTGCCGGTCTGAAACTGTTGCAGAACTACTCGAAGCTTAACGGCTGCCATACTGTGCGTACCATTATCAGCCGATGGGCACCGCCGTGCGAGAATGACACAAGAAGTTACATCTCCACTGTATGCAAACTCTCCGGGTTGGATTCTGACCGACGGCTGAATGTGGATGATCGGCGGACGATGTGCAGCCTGGCGGCGGCAATGTCTCAGGTAGAAAATGGTGTTCCGGCTGTAATGGCGGATGTCATCGCAGGCTGGGAATTACTCTAAATGAAATTAAGCCATGACAACAGAATTGATAACGCAGATTCTCCAGTGGCTCATCCCCAGTGGTTTTATCGGTTCGTTCTGGGTATGGCTGAGACATAAGGAGAACCGGAAGGTGCTCGCTGCCAAAGAGCGCAGCGATGCCTACAAGGAGATGTATGATAATTTATCGGGAACTTTGATAGACCTGCAAAATGAGAATCTTAAACTTTACAAAGCGGTACGCGAACTTAACCGTACCATTCAGACTGCTTCTACCTGTAAGCATTATGCTGATTGCCCTATCCGTGGCGAGTTGCAAAAGTCCGGGACGATTGACACAGGACATGTGCAGTACAGACAGTCTGGAAAGCAGAAGAGAGTTCGCTCTCCTGCAAGAACCCGTACCGCCGAGTATGGCGAAGACGACGTTTCCGACAGCGATGCTGAACTCGATACCGATAGGTACGGGCTTCAGTAAGCGCAGCGGGCAGGCTACGGTAAACGTCAACCGGATATCGGAAGACTCTACGGAAGTAACCGCTACCTGCGACAGCCTGGCGCGGCAGGTCATAGTGCTGACGGAAGAACTTACAAGAATCCGCAATGAAACCAGGAAGGAGACTGAAGTACTTCCCCCGCAGGTGGTACGAGAGCCCACCGGCTGGCAATGGTTTCAGATATGGACAGGGCGGCTGGCCGTTGCCGCATTCCTTTTACTACTGATTAAACGGCAATTAAAAACGAATAAAATTTAGAATTATGGATAAATTAATCTATGGAATGTCCCGCGTGAAGTTCTGCGGCGAAGAAATCGGCTGGTTCGACGAACAAGGCCTGACACCGGCAGGAACTCCGGCTACCCAGGTGGATATCTATTCCGCCCAGGTGAAGGACGGGCCGGTGGGGACTATCACCAGCAACCCAGGCAAAAAGGCGTTCACGGGGAATCTGATTGATATGTCTGCCGATAACCTGGTAAAGGTAATCGGCGGAAAGAAGGACGAGAATGGCAACTGGGAGCCCCCTGAAAGTTGGGAGAAGACCGGAGTGATGGATATTGAATGCGACAGCGGGCATACAATCCGTCTGTATAATGCGAAGGTGACGGGCAACGATTATTCCGGCGGCGTAAACTCCCAGGGAGTCCTTGCCTTGGCACTGAACGTCGAGGTGATGAAAGATAAGGACGGCAAGCGCCAGAAAATATTTGCTCCGGGCATTGACCCGGAAACCGGCAATCCGGTAGTAGCTCCTGAAGGTTAACACGATGGCAGCGGATTTCAATTTGGAACGATTGGCGGCAAAGATATTGTATGACAAAGGCATTTCTTTGCCGCTCCGTCTTCTTGGTGGCAGGCATATACGCTGGGTGATGCGGGTGCCGACCTGGGAAAGCAAGGAACGCATGACGGGGATGTATCTGCGGATGGGTGTGAAACACGCCGATTTGAAGGAATACACCTTTGAGCAGAAGCTGGAGTTTATGCAGAAGCACACGAAGACGGTAAGCCGCATGGTGGCTTATGGCATTGTACGCGGATGGTTCCTTGGCTGGCTGTTGAATCGCCCGGTAGCTTGGATGCTGCGTTCTTGTATGCATCCGGCAGCACTGGAAGAAGCCTGGATGCTCATTATCAGCGTACAGAACACTGTCCCTTTCGAAAATATTATCAGATTGGCAGAGGTGACCTGATGACACCCAATCTGAGCCAAAGAAAAAGAAAATAGAACGGGAGTTAAAGGGGTATATGGAACCCGCCCATAGCCCGTTCGGACTGATAGGACAGATAGCCCGGGATACCGGATGGAGTGTGAACTACATAAAGAGGGGAATAAACTACCCGATGCTTATGCTGATGTGGCAGGATTATCCGCGCCACGTGGACGGGCGCAAGAAAACGACCCTGGAGCTGTTCCGGGAGATGGAAGCGGAGGAAGACAAAAATTCTTCTGCGGTGAATAAGGGCGTTGACCCGTTGGCATTTTTTCAACAATTAGAAGAAGAGGAAGACTGATGAATCCGATAAGACTTGAAATATTCCTGGATGACAAGACGCTGGCCGGTATGCGGTCGGTGGAAGGGAACTTTGCCATGATGGAAAATGTCACCAAAGAGATTATCAATAATCTGAAATTGCAGTTGCAGGATTTGGAAAAACAGTACAAGGTATTGCAGCAACAAGGTTTGGCGGGTGACAAGGAGATGGCGGACATCCAGGCATTGCAAGATGCCATCGGTGGATTGAAGGACCGGCTGAAGGAATATGAAGCGGCAAAGAAGCAGGCAAATGAAACTCCCATCCTGGAGAATGACCCTGCACCGAAACTGAACAGTGTGAAAATGAGTATGCAGCAGATTGCCCGCGAACTTCCGTCACTGGCAATGGGCCCGCAAATGTTCTTCCTCGCCATCTCCAACAACATCCCGATGTTTACGGATGCAGTGGGCAATGCCCGGAAGGAATATGAACGGCTGACGGCTGCGGGACAGAAAGCAATGCCGGTTTGGAGGCAGTTGCTGAAATCTCTGATCTCCTGGCAGACTGCTATGGCAGCTGCCATCACACTGACCGTGGTTTATGGCAAAGAAATCGGTGAGTGGGTTAAAGGATTGTTTGGCGGGAAAACTGCTATGGATGAACTTCGGGAATCCATGAAAAAGACCTACGAGGTAGAGAAAGAAGCAAATGCCACACTGGTAAAGACCCGTTTTGAAATGGACCATATCATCAGGTCCATCAAGGACTTTAAGGGCAGTAAAGATGAAGAGCGCAGAAAAGTTACGGAACTGAATAAAACCTACGGCGAGGCGTTCGGCTATTATCAGACGTTAAGTGAATGGTATGATACGCTCATGCAGAAGAGTTCTGACTATATACAAGTCCTGGTTCTGGAACAGAAAGCAAGAAAATGGATAGACCAGGCAGCAGAAGAAGGGGATAAAGCCGATAAATTAAAATCTGTAGGCGTGGAAAAGAATCGCCCCTGGTTTGGAGCAGGTGGAAGGATACATAAGTTTTTTGGTGGCGGTACTACAAACCAGTTTGGCAGTGACCCTGCCGTTATTGCCTATAATAAGAAATTAAAAGAAATTGATGATGCCGAGGAAGAAGCCTTGAAGCGTGCCGAAGAGTTTCAGAATGAGGCAAAGCGCATCCGGGAAGGGGCAAATATCAGCACTGTCATCACAGGGTCTGTAGAAGAGTTGGAAAACAGTATCGCAGAGAGGCGGAAAGCTCTGAAGAAATTAACTAACAAGGCCGACTATGATGCTGCAATGAAGATTATAGATGAGGAGGAGAAAAAGCTGGAGGCTATTACGGGCAAAAAAGACAAAAGTTCTGGAAAAACTAATGCCGATTATCAGAACGAACTTGCCGATGCCCGCATTCGTGTCCAGCAAAAGATAGAAGCCACGCGCATCGCCATCATGCAGGAAGGCTATGAGAAGCGGAAGGCACTTGCCAACAAAGAATATAAGGATAATCTTGCCGCCATTGACAAGGAGGAACGTGATACCCTTGACAAAATGGAGAAATCGAAGAAGGCAGGCAAGAAGATTACTCCTGAAGAAGTGCAGCAGGTGAAAGACAATGCTACATCCCTAAGGAATCTGGCAATGGTACAATATCTGAAAAACGCCTATGATATTGAGAAAGAGTGGCGTGATAAGAACCAGCAGGCATGGATTGACTATAATAAAGAATATGGGACGTATCAGGAAAAACGCCTTGCCATTGCGCAGGACTATGCGTTAAAGATAGGCAAAGCGGAAACTGAGGGTGAAAAAGCCTCATTGAAAAAGAAACGTAATAGCGACTTAAAAGAACTGGATTTCGGGGAATTCAAAAATTCCATCAACTTAGCCGATGTCTTCGGCAACCTGGATGAGCAGAGTACTGATGCACTCGTTGCTCTACGTGATAAGTTGAAAAAGTATATCAACAATGCTGCCAAAACTTTGAAGCCTTCGGACTTGAAAGAGTTACAAGATGCCGTCACCAATATAGACCTGAAACTGAAAGAACGTAATCCGTTCAAGGAATTAAAGTCTTCGCTGAAAGACTATCAACAGGCACAAGATGCCGTCGAAAAAGCGCAGGAAGAACTGAATGTTGTACTGAAAGGTGGTGAAATCATTACCGGAGTTTATCAGGACACCACAGGTAAACTGGTGAAGAAACTTTTGACTCAGGAGCAAGCGGAAAAGAATCTGAATGAAGCCCAACAGAAAAGGTGGAAAAACCAAACGAAGCTGGCACAGTCCTTATTCTCGGCAGCCGATGAAATGGCGGCTTATGGGCAAGCTGCTGATGATGTGGTGAATATGCTGGAAGGATTCGGGGTATCGGTAGATGAGAATGTAAAGCGTGCCCTGGAAGGATTCAATGCAATGTCCGACGGTATCAGGCAGTTTGCACAGTCATTGATGAGCGGTGATATTGCAGGTATGATTAGCGGCGTGGTGAATACGGTGGGCGGTTTCATTAATACAATTGGAAGTGTTTTTGGTGCAGATTGGGGTGGCGAGCGCTCCGAAAGACGTTACCAGCAGGCAAAGGAAAAGTACGAAAGCTATATAGAGGTGCTTGATAAGGTCATTTCCAAGCAGAAAGAGTTGGTGGCTTCTATGGAAGCGGATGACTTTGCCAACGCGGACAACTCCTATGAAAAAGCCCGCGAGCTACTGAAAAAGCAACAGGAGTATGCCCGCGAAATGGGTAAGGCTTATCTGAATGCAGGTGCCAGCAAGGGATTCTTGGGTATGGGGTCAAGCGCTTCGCATGGCGTCGACCAGCGGAAGGATATTTCCGCATCCGCCTGGGAGCAAGCTAAGAAGGCATTGGGCAGCGATTTCGACAAGTATGACATCGGTAGCGGACGCATGACAGGCTTGTTCGACCTCACCTATGAGCAGCTGGTGAAACTCCGCGATGAAGCCACCGGCTTCTGGAGCGAGTTGCATGAGGACACGCAAACATACCTGGAGCAAATCATAGAAAGCGAAGAAGCCTGGCAGGAAGTACAGAATACCCGCAAGGAGGCATTGACGAAAACAGACTTCGATAGTTTCTATAACGGCTTCATCTCCATGCTTTCGGACATGGATGCCACCTCGGAGGACTTTGCCGACAGCTTCGAGAAATACTTGCAAAATGCCATTTTCTCCGCATTGGTGGCTACGCAGTATAAAGACAAAATACAGAAACTGTATGATTCATGGGCAAACCTGGCAGGCGAAGACGGCTTGTCTTCCGTTGACGCGGAAAAACTTCGCGGCGATTATCAGGATATCGTAAACGAAATGCTGAAAGAAAGAGAGCAGCTGATGAAGGATTTCGGTTGGACATCTTCAGCGGATGCAAGCAGCCAATCCGGGCGTAGCGGTGCATTTACCACCCTGACCCAGGAACAGGGCACGAAACTGGAAGGGTTGTTCACTTCCGTGCAGGACCATCTGAGCGGTATGCATCAGCTTCTTGATGACCTGATACAAGGGCGGATAGCCGACCGTGAGATTTTCATGCAAATAGCGGAGAATACGGCGTATTGCCGCCTGCTGGAGGATATACTTGACATTTTAGAACGGCAGGACCGGGATGGAATGAAACTTAAGGACTGACGATATGAAGGATTTAACCGGATATATGATATTGAATGACAAGGATGCCTGGACGGAGTATTCCGCATTCCTCTACGAAGACAAGCAGGAGGATAACTTCAACTTTGGCGAACTGCAGAAGCCGCTCGAAATGAAGGAATACACTACTGTGGACTTCCGGGAGCGTAACGGTGAGGAACTGCCGGATGAACTTCCGGCACCTTGCTATAAGGCAAGGGATGTGACACTGTACATAGGCATTTATGCCGGTTCACAGTCGGAATGTGCCACCCGTCGTACAGCACTGATGGAAGCTTTGCGCACAGGCTGGGTAAATCTGAAGGTGAAAGAATTGCCGTCTACCTACAAGTTTTATTATAAGGGATACAGCGATACCAAAATGCAGGTAGATGCCATCAATGGCAACGTCGTGGCATCTTGGAAAGTGAAATTCCGGGAACCGAAGCCGAGTCTTGAAATACTGATTAAATACTGTTTGAATGGAACTGAAAATATATAACCAATCCGGAGAACTGAAACTGACTGTTTCGACCTCTTCCTCTTCAACCTGGAACAACGAGTTGATGACAGAGAATGCCATATCTGCATCGTTCACTCATCCGTTCTATGTTCCGCTGGACGTGAACGATTATGTGGTGCTGGAAAAACTCAAATTCAGCATCAAGAAAGAGTATAAGCCGAAGCAGAAGAATGAGCAGACTTATAGCTATTCCGTGAAATTCTACGCGCCGATACATGATGCTGAGCAAGTGATGTACCTGAATCTGACGGACGGGCAGTATAACCCGCAGTTCAGCCTTGACGGAAGCCCTCGCGAGCACATGCAGAAGTGGGTGGATAACATGAACCGCATTTACGGCTCGCCGGTGTGGAGCATCGGCGATGTGGTGGTTGCCGACAACCAGACCATCGAATATAACAACGTCACTTGCTGGGATGCCATAATGTCGATTGCCGAAGCCTTCAAGACGGAGTGCTGGGCGGACGGGTTTACAATCAACCTATCGCGTTGTGAATGTGGGGAACGGGTATCACTTGGATATATGCAGGGACTTACATCCTTGACGCAAACCGAAAACAGCGATGATGTGAAGTTCTTTACCCGGCTTATTCCGTTGGGATCCACAAAAAACATCGACCGCAGCCGCTACGGTTTTACCCGCTTGCAACTGCCTGACAAGTCCACTTATGTAGACCGGAACACCCAGTACGGGCTATATGAATATGTGGAAGAGGCGGCTTTCGCTGAAATCTTTCCGCATTATACCGGCACTATCACCGAGGTCCGCTCCGAAGAGCAAACCGGAGAGGACGGGAAGCCTTTCACCGTCTACTACTTCAAGGATAGCGGCATGGACTTCGACCCTTGTGCCAACGATATCGCCGGGTTAGTGAAGCATGTCTCTTTCCAGACGGGCGACCTTGCCGGACGCGACTTCGAGGCGAATTACAAGACAGAGACCGGCGAGTGGGAAATCATCAATACCTACCCGGACGACGAGACACAGATACCGGGCGGGCACCTGGTACCTGCCATTGGTAACAAGTATATACCCTGGAACTTCCGCATGCCTGAAGAGTATGAGATACAGGCGGAAAAGGATTACAAGGCCGCGGTGGATGATTATCTGGCGCAGTACAGCGATGACGTGAGCAAGTACGGTGGTGATACGGATTATATCTACATCGACCGGCAGTCCGTGCCTCTGCTGCCTGGACAGCGCGTACGGTTGCTGAGCGATAAGTATTTCTCTGCGGGTGGCGGTTATCGGGACACGCGCATGACGAAAGTAGTGCGGAAGCTGGACAATTTGAGTATCGCGACAATTGAGTGTACCGACCAGGTGGGAAAGGGATGGAAATCGCAGGTAGACAGTAGCATCACCCAACTACAGTATGTCGTAAACAAGCAACTGGAACAAACCATTCTTGAGGTACTGAAAACCTGGGACATCAAGGAACCAAGTAACTACAATGTATTTTCTGCATTACGCTCGCGGGCTGAATTCCTGAGCAAGAAGTATCCGGATGAAACCAGATATCTGATGAAGTTCCTCGCCGGTCTTGAGTGCGGTGAGTTCGAGCAGGGCAGTACGGGTGTAGGCATCTATCAGGATAAAGACGGAAACTGGCACATCGAAACGGACTATTTGGATGTGCGAATGAAGTTCACGGCAAAAGAGGTTGAGATACAGAAAGTATTCCACATTGGTGGCGCTCAGGTCAAAACATCCGCGGCCATGAAGTGCATCAGGGTAGAAGAACTGGAAGATGTCTACCGATGCTATATGAACACAACCGACGAGGACGGGCAGGTAATATACAACCAGTTCAAAGTCAATGACCAGGCGTATGTTCAGACTTTCAATTTGGAGAAACAGGCTGACGGAACCGTTGGGAATCATTTCTTTTGGCGGCTTGTCACTGCTGTTGGTGATGACTACATAGACCTTTCTAAAGCTGTTGCAGCGCTTGCCTCTGATGCTCCGAAAGCTTTTGATGACATTGTGCAGTTGGGTTATCGAGGTATCGATGATGCAAGCCGTCAGGTAGCGGTGATTGATGCCGGTGCCGGCGAGGGTGCACCGTATTATCGCCAATATGTCGGTATCAATTCCTTCCATCTTCCAGAGCCGGAAACGCAGTTGAAGCCTGGTGACAACAAACTGAGCGGTGTACTGCATATAGAGAAAGGCAGTACTGGTGCAGCCAATCTGTCCGACCTTCCTGACTTCATCCAGAAAGCGCAGCAGATGGGTACGGTGAATCTGCTTCGCAACAGTGGATTTACAGGTGATTACGAAAGTGAAGAACTATCTCCCGATACGGAACTGACTGCCGATTCCGAGCTGTACAGCAAGGCATTGGAGTTCTGGACGGGCATTGCCACGGTACAGGAAGATGCCGCTGCCGTTTCCAGCCGTTCGGCTGTATTGGGCAGCCTATCACAAACCGTATCACTCATAAATGAAGAGGTTTATGTTATCAGTTATAAAGCAAAGGGCGACTCGGTTGCTGTGTCGTGTGGTGATTTCAGCGTGGTTCAGCCTCTCACGGCAGATTATCAGAGATACAAGCACAGCTTCACCTTCTCAGGTGCAGGTGTATTCATGTTATCAGGCACCACAACCATTTGTGACGTTCAGTTAGAGAGAGGTACTATTGCCACGGATTGGAAGCCGTCACCTCTTGACAATGACAAGAGCATGGCTGAATTCCAGTCGCTCAGTTACATCTATGACGTACTGAAGAATGGTTCCGTTGACTTTATCGGCGGTCTTATCCTCGCCAACATGATCCAGCTTGGCAATTACAAGGATGGCAAGATGCAGAGGGTAACGGCTGGCATAAGTGGTATCTATAACGATGATGATGATGTATGTATATGGGGTGGCGGAACTTTTGAACAGGCTATCCGTACTGTGATGATGTTCAAGAATAATCCGAGCTACCAGCCTACGAAGGAAGAACTTGCATCCATGGCTAATGTGGTCATCACACACGGGGGACGCGCAATTTTGAATGATGCCATTTTCCGGGGGATTGTTTATGCGGCTGGTGGAAAATTCATGGGCGAGGTTGAGCAGGCAAACGGATTCAAAAAGATGAATGAGGATGGCAGTGTGAGCTTCGCAGGTGGGAAGATACGCTGTGGAAATGACGGAAACCCTATAATAGCAGGAAAAGTAACCACATCCGTTAATGGGACTCGTATAGATATTGACCCAGAAGACAACTCTATCAAAATGTATAATCAGGATAATTTAGAAGTCGGGAAAATAAATTTCCTTGAGGAAGAATGGGGCGGAACAACAAATTATTATCCCAAACTGACACTGTCCCGATATTCAGGCAAAGAGATGATTGGTAGAATGGATATAACAGCTACCGCACTTA
>ENA-UEQB01001643-UEQB01001643.1-human-gut-metagenome-genome-assembly--contig:-NODE-1643-length-18175-cov-8.810918_pt1 | contig 18175 bp, 20 predicted proteins | sample MGYA00242901_ERZ507918 | MGnify/ENA primary metagenome ERZ507918 (study PRJEB26167, sample SAMN06115405) | human gut metagenome | host: Homo sapiens | place: China:Sichuan | collected 2016-04-06... | reverse complement strand
AACTTATTTTTCAGATTTAGAGCACTTTTACATTGATTTCACAATAATATGACTACATTTGCATTGACATATTTTTAGTAGACAATAAACGGAAAACAATCGCTGAGAGCAAAGGTTTTTCTACGGAAGCAAGCTACCAAGTTCTCACAGAACTTATTTGCCCGACATTCATTATTAATTTCTTCCTTTCATATTTTCGTCCCCACTTTTTTCATCACTATTCTCCGGCTCTTCCTCCTTGTTTTTTTCAGCTTTCTTATATAGCGATTTATTCTTACTGAAATTGATTTCTATCACCGCCTTCGAAGGTGACAGAATGCGCCAGCGCACCACTCCGGAATTGCCGATCAGATAAATCACCACAGTGACCAGCAATATGAACAGATGTTCGATAAACACGCTATTGGCAGACAGGCAGGTAGTCATATTGAAAATCGTGGTCCAATTGGACATCGACCCGCCCCTGTCCATCCAAGCTGCCAGCAGCCGTCTGATCGATGATTTCGAACAATTGGAATGTTCCTCCAGAAAGTGCTCGTCAAACCCATTATCCTTAATAATACCATCAAGTTCCTCGATGATTTTCAGTTTTTCTTCATCATCGCTATGCTGCAAACCATTCTGTTCTTTCTTCTGTTCACGCTTCCGGGCAATTCTTTTTTGAAGCAAAGCCCTGCCGTCCACACTTTTAGAGCAGCTGCCGGCGGGAGCCGTGTTTTCTTGGAAAGTAATTTTCGAAGAAGCATTTTTCTGAAACCCGGCCCCTTGAAGCACATTTTTCTGAGGCACACAGCCTTGAAGCGCAGTCTTTCGGGGAACTGTCTCCGAAGCGGCAACTTTCTGATTTACATATCTTTGTCCTGTATTCACCTTTTCCGCCTTTTCTCTTGGATGGTTTGCGTTGTTTCCTTCAGCACTTCTTTGTTCTGTAACTTTCCGATCGCGTTTTTTACTAATACCGTCATTTTCTTCCATTTTCATATTTTTATTTTCATTTAAAAAATCTTCGACAAAAGTCTAAAAATACTTTTAACATTCCGCGTCATGCGTGACACTTTCTCCACATATCCTTCATTTTAGTCAAGCATGAACGGGATATGTTCTACCCATCCTCTACTTTTGTCCCGAAATCAATCAAAAACAATTGAATAGTATGACTGAAATTAAGAAGCAACATTCCCTCCAACGGGTACGGCTGATGAGACAGGCCGCCGTCATCCGCCAAAACAACGGCATGAACCGGAGCGATGCGCTCATCATCGCCCACCGGATCGGTGGACTGGTCCGGCAGATGCACCGCAAGGACGTGAAATTCTGCTACACCAAGCAGGACGGAACCGTGCGCCACGCTGTCGGCACGCTCACCGGCTACCAACATTGTTTCCACCGCCCGTATGCACCACGCCCTGTGGTCTATTATGACCGCGAAGCCAAAGGGTGGCGCACGTTTCATGCCGAAAACTTCCTCTGCATCGAATGACCGTCGAGAAGCAACTCACACCGGAGGAACGGAAAGAATGGGAAACGCTCTGCCGGATGTACCGGGTGGACTCATTGTACGAAGCCATTCAAGGATGCCGGGAGGAAATGGAATTCCTGATTCGCTGTGCGGCACGGCTCGAACCATGTGAGGAGGAAGAATAGAACTAAATGAAGAACTTATTAAATGAAGAACTTATTAAATGAAGAATGATGAATGAAGAATGAAGAATTACTTTGCAGGGTGATAGCGCAGCCAATTCTTCATTTTTCATTCAAAACTGTACGGAAATGAGCTAAATTAGAAGCCAGCAGTATCTTTATTGAGCATGTGCTAAAAGTCAATAGTAACTAAACTCTCCTCCTTCGGGAAGGAGGAGTACCCGTAGGGGGAGGTGGTAGGTGAGTGCATAAGTCGTTAGTATTCAGTATTGAACGTGTATACCTACCACCCCGCCCTTTGGGCACCCCTCCTTCCTGAAGGAGGGGAAGCCATGCGGATAGCTAGCTCAAATCCATACAGATAGTTAGTTCAAATCCGTACAGAAAGAAACAAACTGAAAACAACCGGGGTTTCGGATCGATCCCACATTAGATAAGATTTAACGATCCCCTGCAAAAAAGTTCTTTGCAGGGGATTTTTTTATATGTACCTTTGTATCCGCAAAAACGGAATGACAGGAGAAAAGAAGAATGATAGATCAAACCACCATAGACCGTATTTTAGATGCCGCACAGATTGTAGATGTAGTATCTGAGTTTGTCACGCTGCGCAAACGCGGAGTGAATTATGTAGGTCTGTGCCCGTTCCACAACGAAAAGACTCCGTCATTCAGTGTCTCTCCAGCCAAAGGACTTTGTAAATGTTTCAGCTGCGGCAAAGGTGGAAACTCAGTCCATTTCATTATGGAGCACGAACAGATGTCGTATTACGAGGCACTGAAATATCTTGCCAAGAAATACAACATCGAAATCAAAGAGCGGGAACTGACCAATGAAGAGAAACAAGCGCAGACAACGCGTGAAAGTATGTTCATTGTCAATAACTTCGCCCGTGATTACTTCCAGAATATCTTAAAGAATCATGTAGACGGTCGCAGCATCGGTTTGGCTTATTTCCGCCAGCGTGGATTCCGTGATGACATCATCGAAAAATTCCAGTTAGGCTACTGTACGGAAAGCCACGATGCCATGTCACAAGAAGCATTGCGCAAAGGCTACAAAAAAGAGTTCCTTGTAAAAACAGGCATCTGCTACGAGACGGACGACCATCGTCTTCGTGACCGCTTCTGGGGACGTGTGATTTTCCCTGTTCATACGCTCTCGGGGAAAGTGGTCGCATTCGGCGGACGTGTATTAAGTACTGCCACCAAAGGGGTGAAAGTAAAATACGTTAACTCTCCCGAATCGGAAATCTACCACAAGAGTAACGAGCTATACGGAATCTATTTTGCCAAACAAGCTATTGTCAAGCAAGACAGATGTTTCCTGGTCGAGGGATACACGGACGTTATCTCTATGCACCAATCGGGCATAGAAAACGTAGTTGCCTCTTCGGGAACCGCACTGACTCCGGGGCAGATTCGTCTGATTCATCGTTTCACCAACAACATTACCGTACTCTATGACGGTGACGTAGCAGGTATCAAAGCCTCTATCCGAGGGATTGACATGCTGCTGGAAGAAGGCATGAATATCAAAGTATGCCTGTTGCCGGACGGAGACGACCCGGACTCTTTTGCCCGCAAACATAATTCGGAGGAGTTTCAGACATTCATCCGTGAACACGAAAAAGACTTTATCCGCTTCAAGACGGATCTTCTGATGGAAGATGCGGGTAAAGATCCGATCAAACGCGCGGAACTGATATCTAATATCGTACGAAGTATTTCCGTCATACCGGAAGCTATTATACGAGATGTCTACATCAAGGAATGTAGTCAGCACCTGCGCATCGAAGAAAAGTTACTGGTAGCGGAAGTGGCCAAGTTAAGAGAGGCGCAAGCCGAAAAAGCGAACCGCCCCAGCTACAACAATACAACTTCAACCGCCAACAGCAGCTCCGAGGCTTCTAATGTATCCGGTACTCCGGGTTATCCCGGCGGCTCAGGTCCTTATGGTACCGGAATGCCACCGGAACCCGTTTATGATGATCAAGGTAATATCGTATCCTTTGCAGATCCGATGCCTGCCGCTTCAGAAGGCGCAACAGGATTTCCTCCCGGAGAGGTTTCTCCTTCCACTAATACAGCTGTTTCCAGCGATTCTTATACCTCTTTTATTCCGCAGGAAGGAAAAGAGGGCCAGGAGTTTTATAAGTTCGAGCGACTGATCTTACAAGCAGTGGTCCGTTATGGTGAAAAGATAATGTGCAACCTTACTGACGAGGAAGGAAATGAAGTTCCGGTAACCGTTATCGAATACGTGATTAATGACCTGAAAGAAGATGATTTAGCTTTCCATAATCCGTTACACCGGCAGATTCTGACAGAAGCCGCTACGCATATACACGATGCCGGATTCATCGCAGAACGCTACTTTCTGGCACATCCCGACCAGACCATCAGCAGATTGAGCGTGGATCTGATCAATGTACGTTACCAGCTAAGTAAATATCACTCGAAATCACAGAAACTCGTAACAGACGAAGAGCGTCTCTACGAACTCGTCCCGATGCTGATGATCAATTTCAAATATGCGATCGTTACGGAAGAATTAAAGCACATGCTTTATGCACTGCAAGATCCGGCATTAGCCCATGACAATGAGAAATGTAATTCGCTGATGCAGCGTTACAATGAATTGCGGGAAGTACAAAGTCTGATGGCGAAACGCCTGGGCGACCGTGTTGTATTACGCTAACTCCTCATCGGTGCCGCTCTCCCTCCTCATCGGTGCCGAAGCACCCCTTCCCCGGTGCCGGAGGCAGCCCTCATCGGTGGGGAACTACATCGTCCACATTTTGTAAAGCGTATTACACCCTGCCATGCTGAATCAGATTCATAAACTCTTCACGAGTCTTGGCCTGATTGAATGCTCCTGTAAAGTCTGAAGTAGTAGTAATAGAATTCTGTTTTTCCACACCACGCATCTGCATACACATATGTTTCGCCTCCACTACTACCATTACTCCTAACGGATTCAGTGTCTCTTGGATACAATCCTTGATTTGCAGCGTCATGCGTTCCTGCACTTGCAGGCGATGAGAAAAGATATCGACTACCCGGGCAATCTTGCTCAATCCCGTGATGTAGCCGTTAGGGATATATGCCACGTGTGCTTTTCCGTAGAACGGCAACATGTGGTGTTCGCAGAGAGAGAAGAAATCGATGTCTTTCACTATCACCATCTGACTGTATTCTTCCTGAAACTTAGCCGAACGCAACACTTCATGAGGGTCCATGTGATAACCTTTCGTCAGACTCAGCATAGCCTTGGCAACACGCTCGGGAGTCTTCAACAAGCCTTCCCTTCCGGCATCTTCACCCAACAAAGTTATAATACTGTGATAATGACTTTTCAACTCCTCCAGATTCGGAGAGACAATTTCTTCTTTTTCTAACATGATACAATTATAAAGGAATATTGATCTGGTCTTTGACGATAGAGACCTCTTTGAATACACCGGTTGCCTTGAGTTTACGCATCATCGCGTCCGCCTCTTCAATGCTCCGGAAATCACCCACACGACAGAGCCAGCGGGGAGGATTGAACGAAGTGTAAATCGTCAGTTCGGGGAAATACTCTTTGATGCGGGAAGCTACACGATAAGCATCATTCTTTGCCTCACGGGTATTATTGCCGGCATACGCCTGTATTCTGAATCCGGCTGCCTTCAACACTTTCTGTTCGCCCATAGAAGGACGTTCCACGCCTATCAATGCCTCTATCTTAGGGTCTTGATGAATCGTCACCTTTCCCTGTCCCGGCACTGTACGCTCCAGACTCTTGATGATGTTCTGCGCCTGTGCACCAACAGCGGTAAAAGCCAGCATCCATAAAAGTAAACCTATTTTTCTCATTCGATAAAAGTTTAATTTCAGGGAGTGGCTAAAAAGTCGATACTATCTACAATTCCCCTCCTTCTGGAAGGAGGGGTGGCTGAAAGCCGGGGTGGTAGGTAAACACCTGACAAATGAACTTTCATAGTTTTATGTATTCACCTACCATCTCCCCCTACGGGTACTCCTCCTTCCTGAAGGAGGAGAGTTTAGAGTTACTATCTACTTTTTAGTCAGTTCCCGAAAGATATTCTAATTATGCATTGAACGCATCGATGATACCCTTGAAGTCAGAAACTTTCAGAGCAGCACCACCAATCAAACCACCGTCTACGTCGGGGTTAGAGAACAGTTCTTTCGCATTAGAAGGCTTGCAGCTACCACCGTAAAGGATAGAAGTGTTGTCAGCGATTTCCTTGCCATATTTGTCAGCTACGATTGAACGGATGAAAGCGTGGATTTCCTGAGCTTGTTCAGGGGTAGCAGTTTTACCTGTACCGATAGCCCACACCGGTTCGTAAGCCAAAACAATTTTAGAGAAGTCTTCAGCAGACAGAGAGAATACAGATTCCATCTGAGCAGCTACCACTTCGTTTTGCTTGTTAGCTTCGCGTTCTTCCAGCACCTCACCGATACAGAAGATCGGAGTCAGACCGTTAGCCAAAGCCAATTTTACTTTTTCTTCAAGGATAGCAACAGTTTCACCGTAGTAAGCACGACGTTCTGAGTGACCCAGGATTACATATTTTGCACCTGTAGAAGCTACCATTTCAGCAGAAACTTCACCGGTATATGCACCAGATGCTTTGTCTGCACAGTTTTCTGCACCTACACCGATCTTAGCTGCATCTACCAACGGAGTTACAGAAGCGAGGTGAATAAACGGAGTACAGATGATTACATCACAGTTAGGCTTTTCGTTAGCCAATGCTTCGTTCAGTTCTTTTGCCAAAGCGATACCCTCTTGAAGGGTTTTGTTCATTTTCCAGTTTCCTGCAACAATGTTCTTTCTCATTTTGTTCTTTATTTAAAGGGTTAATAAATTACTGTTCTTTCATTTCCTGTTGCTGTTTCCGCTTTTCCCGCTTCCGTTCGCGGCGGCGGATAATCAGGATATCCACTCCCAGCACCAGTACCAACGGAATCACAAACCACAAGAATACATACCCGATCGTGTGTATATCACTTCGAACCTTCTGCTGACCAAGCTGAAGATTTTCCAGTTTGTCAGTCAGGACGTATTCATCAGGAATGTCTTCATCACTCCATTTGTTCAGAATCGTACCATTCTTTATCAGCATCAGTCCCGGATTAGAGCGGATCATCGTCTTCAATGTGATGTCGTCCATCTGGCAGAAAGGATATTCCGCACCGGTCTTATCCTTCCACAACTCTATCTGCTCTTCCGGTGAGGAAGTAAGACAGTAGAATTTATAGCCATGCTCTACCGAATAATCATATATTTCATTAATCAAGTCGATGTTACTATCGTCCGCTTCTTCGATACGATGCGCCACCAGCAGAAAAGTATACCCCATATCCGTCAGCACATCCTCGGTGATATCATCGCCCGTACTCAGCTCCATCATGGAGAAATCGTGAATCGAAGGCTCGTATCCTTTTTCTTTCAGAACGGTACGGGTATCGACAAAGGTCCACGTACTATCCGGATAATTCTCCAGCGTAAACTCCTTCTTTTCGCCATTCTTTTCCAGAATAAAGACACTCTCATATACACTCGGCTTCGCACCGTCGGGGATACTCATGCCCTGCATGATATTCTGTCCGATCTTGTAAGGACGAAAATCGAGGACCGGCAGACGATCCAGACAGTAGAATGACAATGTGAATACAAAGAATATCGTGTACAGAGAAATCAGCCATTCCATCTTCAGAGTCACGAATCTGACCAGCATTTTCCTCCATTGGAATACAGCGATTGCTGCAATCAGCAGTACTATATTCTTGGCAAATGTCTCCCAGTTAGTCAACACCCATGCGTCACCGAAACAACCACAGTCTGACACCGGATCGAAAATCGCCAGATACAACGTCAGCGGTGTCATGAAAATCATCAGCATCAATGCCAATGTGGTGGAAAGTGTTCTCTTGATGCCGAAAAACAGGAAGATACCAATTGAAAATTCAGCAGCGGATAATAGGATACCTCCCAATAACGGGAAGAAAGAAGGGAACCAGGAAGTCATTCCGAAAGCAGCCAGATAGTCCTGTATCTTATACTGAAAACCCAGCGGGTCAACAGCCTTCACAAAGCCGGAAAAGATAAACGAGGCCGCTAAGAGAAAACGACAGACGTTCGCTCCTATCTTCTGGATGATATGTAAGTTCTTATCCTTCAAATTCTATCTTGATCAATCCGAAAACTGAATAATTAATCATATCCATATAGTTGGCGTCGATACCTTCCGAAACCAACGTATTTCCCGCCAGACTTTCAATCTGCTTGGTACGGTATATCTTCATCAGAATCAAGTCTGTGTAGGAACTCACACGCATGCTACGCCAAGCTTCATCATAGTCGTGATTTTTGGCAAGCATCAACTCCAGTGCTTCCTTCGCATACTTATCGTACAAAGACATCGCCTCTTCATTGCTGATATCGGCAGATTCGGCATAACCCAGTTCCAACTGAATCAGGCCGACAATACCATAATTGACAATCGCAATAAATTCCGAACGGATTCCTTCGTCAACCAAAGTCACCCCTTTGGTTTCGATACTGCGAATCCTGTTAGCTTTGATAAAAATCTGGTCAGTAACCGAAGCCGGACGCAGGATACGCCATGCAGGCCCGTAATCGTGCAGCTTCTTGGAAAATAAGTCACGGCACAAAGCGATGACATGTTCAAATTGTTGCTTGGTATCTTTCATCTTCTTCCAAATAGTGCGCAAAGGTAACAATAATTAAGTAAAAACAGAAAGAGGGCACTCTAAATTATATTAAAGTGCCCTCTTCTAAAGCTATCTTGTATTACATCTTTATGAACAGCGTAAAACTTGTCCGATACGCAATGTAGTCGTCGGCTTGATACGGTTCAGCTTACACAGTGTGCTGACTGATACGCCACGTACTTTAGCGATACGTGACAATGTATCTCCACTCTTCACTTTATGGTAACGGATTGTTCCGTCAGCTACCTGAGTGTCATGAGAACCGGCACTACGCACCCCTTTCGTTTTGCGGAAAGTATAAGTATCGGCTACGATATCCTGTTTCGGGAAGTCGAACATATAAATCGGGTTAATTGCAATTCCCAGGAAGCGGGTTTCGAAATGAAGATGAGAACCGGTTGAACGTCCGGTGTTACCACCCAGACCGATCACTTCACCGGCTTTTACCAATTGATTTTCTTCAACGAGTTGTTTGGACAAGTGTCCGTATATGGTTTCCAATCCATTGTCATGACGTATCACCACATATTTTCCATATCCTCTGCGTTCATATTTCACGATACGCACTTTACCATCAAAAGCAGCAACAATTGTATCACCGATATTAACTTTCAAGTCGAGGCCGTTGTGCATTCTTCTCCAACGGGGTCCGAAAGGTGAAGTAATCTTCGTACTCGGAGTCGGCATATGGAAGCCTGTCAAGTCGATGGTGTAAGTATCCGGAATAATGGCATTTCCATAAGAATGCGCATACTGGTTGTTCCAGTTCGGATAAAGACTTAAGGCGGGATATTCCGACTGTTCGGCACGGATCTGTTTCTGCAGTGCCAAAGAGTCTACGGTTTTTAATTTCTTGTCTATCGGAGCTTGGCGGGCAATCAGGTCTTGAGAGAAAGAGCTCAGGCTGACCATAGCTGCTACAGCTACCAATCCTGTTTTAATAATGCAATTGAAATTCATTCGTTCTTGTCAATTCAATTAATACTCGTCATTCGCATACAGGTAATCAAAAGTCGCCTGTTTGTAGTCGAATATTTCTTCAGGTTTAAAAAATCTCGTTAATTCGATAGCCGCAGTTTCCGGAGAATCGGAAGTATGAACGATGTTTTCTTGAAAACTCATACTATAATCCCCACGAATGGTTCCCGGCGCAGCCAGACGTCCATTAGTTGGTCCCGCCAACGTACGGACTGCTTGAATAGCATCCACACCCTCATAACAACAAACAATGACAGGAGTTGCCATCATCGAATCTTTCACGCGCTGAAAGAAAGGCTTGCTGCTCAGGTGGGCATAATGTTCGCTTAATAATTCATCCGTCAGTTGCATCATTTTCATGCCGGCCAACCGTAGTCCTTTACGTTCAAAGAGATGAGTAATCTCACCAACCAATCCCCGTTGAAGGGTACACGGTTTCAAAATAACCAGCGTTTTTTCGATCATGATGTGTGACTTTCAAAAGATTAAACTATACACTTACTATAAAAAATTCCCCCAAAGATAGTATTTTCCGACGAAAGGGCAAGTAAGTCATTAACTATTTTTCAGAAGTACAGAGATGAAAAGGACAGAATAAGCGACGTTAAAGCCCTATAAATAGGAGGGATAAGAATGAAATATGTTTTGCAACACATTTCCGCAAATAAACTGCATGTTTAACCGTTTTTCAACTTATAGCCGCCCAGTTAACATTCGTTTTCCGAAGAGATTTCAGTTGCCGCCACAGGATTTCGTTCTCCGGATGCTGAGCTGACGGGTCGTTATCTACGATCTCTTCGGCTATCGAACGGACATATTGCAACAGCTGACCGTCACGGGCGATGTCCGCAATCTTCAGATCGAAGGCAATGCCACTTTGTTGCGTACCCTCCAGATCACCGGGACCGCGCAGTTTCAAATCCGCTTCCGCTATTTCAAAGCCGTCATTCGTACGCACCATTATTTCCAACCGTTTCCGAGTCTCTTCGGTCAGCTTGTAATTCGTCACCAGGATACAATAAGACTGTTCGGCACCGCGCCCCACCCGGCCACGCAACTGATGGAGTTGTGAAAGTCCGAAACGTTCGGCATTCTCAATAATCATTACAGAAGCATTGGGTACATTCACTCCGACTTCGATAACGGTGGTGGCAACCATAATCTGAGCTTCTCCGGAAATAAAGAGCTGCATCTGCTCATCTTTCTCCGCAGACTTCATCTTGCCGTGAACTTTGGCAACAGTGCAGCCGGGAAATTCTTCCAGAATATGCTGATAGCCTTCCTCCAGATTCTTGAGGTCGATTTTCTCGCTTTCCTTTATTAAAGGATAAACGATGTACACCTGACGCCCTTCTTCTATTTGTTTGCGTACCGAGCGATACATACTTTCCCTGCGGTTATCAAACTGATGGATGGTCGTTATCGGTTTTCGGCCCGGCGGTAGTTCATCAATGACAGAAACATCCAGATCACCATATAACGTCATGGCCAATGTACGCGGAATAGGCGTGGCCGTCATCACCAGCACATGTGGCGGCTGCACATTCTTTGTCCAAAGACGGGCACGCTGTGCCACGCCGAAACGGTGTTGTTCGTCAATAACCACTAGTCCCAAGGAAGAGAAGTTAACCGTATCCTCAATGACTGCATGCGTACCTATCAGAATTTTTACGTCTCCCGTCAACAATCCGGAGAGAATCGCCTCCCGCTTCTTTCCTTTGACAGACCCGGTCAGCAGTTCGACACGAATATCCATACCGAAAAGCAATTCCCTGATTGTTTCGTAATGCTGATTGGCCAGAATTTCGGTGGGAGCCATCATACATGCCTGAAAACCGTTATCCAAAGCAAGCAACATACTCATCAATGCCACCAGCGTTTTACCGCTGCCGACATCTCCTTGAAGCAGGCGATTCATCTGCCTGCCGCTTCCCACATCATTCCTGATTTCTTTCAGTACCCGTTTCTGAGCACCGGTCAACTGAAAAGGAAGATTCTGCGAATAAAATGTATTGAAAATATCCCCCACCCGTTCAAAGATGTATCCGCGATATCTTCTTTGCCGGTCTTTCGCATAGCGGAGAATATTTAACTGCACATAAAACAGTTCTTCGAATTTCAGACGATACTGAGCTCTGCGCAGCAAATCGGGATTGGTAGGGAAATGAATATTCCGTAGTGCTTCTGTCAGAGGCATCAGATGATGGTCCGACAAAATCTTGGGAGAAAGCGTTTCCGGTAGCGGTTCCTGTATTTGCTGGATTACTGTAGCCATCATCTTCTCAATCGCATGCGAATTGAGGAAACTCCGTTTCATTTTCTCCGTCGTATTATAATAAGGTTGCAGCCCGACGGAAGATAGTTTCAGATCATCCGACTTGTCTATATCGGGATGCGCTACATTGATACGACCGTTAAAAACGGTAGGCTTACCGAAAATGATATATTCTTCGTGAAGTTTGTACTTACCTAATATATACTTGATGCCTTGAAACCACACAAGGTCGACGACTCCCGTACCGTCTGAGAAATGAGCAGTCAGGCGTCGCTGCCGTCCTTCTCCTATCGTCTCGAAGCCGAGAATTTCTCCTTTCAACTGGATATACGGCATGTTGCCATCTATTTCGTGAATGTAATAGATGCGGCTCCGGTCAACATATTTATAAGGAAAATAATAAATCAGATCGTACAACGAGTAGATTTCCAACTCCTTGTTCAATACTGCGGCCTTCTGAGGCCCTACACCGGAGATAAATTTTATGTCGCGTGTGGTTAAATCGAACATTTACAAGAGAGCACTCCCGATCTTCAGGTCAAAGGGAGTTGTTATTTTTATGTTTTCACGATTACCTTCTGCCAGATATACGGGTACGCCCATTGCTTCGACCACCGAAGCATCGTCCGTAAAGAACGGAGTAAACTCCTGTCCATAAGCCTGTTTCAGCAGCTCCACCTCAAAGACCTGAGGAGTCTGCACTAACTTATATTCAGTACGGCTCACCGTTTCGCTTCCGGCATCCGTCAGATGGCGCAGCGTTTCGACTACATCCACCACCGGAATCACTGCTTTATATTGCTCCGCCAGCTTGTAACACCGGCGAATCACTTCTAGGGTTACAAACGGACGAACTCCGTCGTGCACCCCTACCAAGCCGGGAGCCTGCACAAGTGCCAGCCCGTTCTTCACCGAATGAAAACGGGTCTCGCCGCCATCTGCCACAAGATGTTCCACCGAAAAATGATGTTCTTCGCAAAGCTGTTTCCAAAAGTCCTGCTGTTCACGGGGAAGTACCAGAATGATCTGAAGCATCGCATCGTACTTGCGGAATGCTTCCAGCGTATGCATCAACACAGGTTTGCCACCGACAGGAAGAAATTGTTTGGGAAGATCACTTCCCATTCGCAAGCCCTTTCCACCGGCGACAATAATCACAGATTGTTTCATAGACAGCTTAGCGTTTTACGCACATCGCTTCTACCAGTTCGTCTACTTTTTCTTTGCCGACCAGCATATCTACGATAGCCAAAGCAAACTCCATAGCAGCACCCGGCCCCATACCTGTAATAATGTTTCCGTCACGAACTACGGGTTCACTGACACATTCCGCACCGTCCAGATATTGTTCGAAGCTGGGATAGCAAGTCGCTTTCCTTCCTTTCAGCAAACCTAATTTACCCAATACCATCGGAGCCGCGCAGATAGCAGCAATCGGTTTTCCTTTTGCAGCAAAATCAAGGATCAGTTTACGCAGTCCTTCATGTTTATCGAGCGTAGCCGCCCCCGGCATTCCGCCCGGCAACAACAGAAGATCGGCATCAAAAAAATCGCAGTTATCAAAGTTTATGTCACAGAGTAAGGACACATCATGAGCGCCCACTACAATTTCGTCCGGAGTGACAGATACGATTTCCACATTCAGTCCGGCACGTCTCAAAGTGTCGACAGCAGTAAAGGCTTCAATTTCTTCAAAGCCATCTGCAAAAAAAGCATATACAGTTCCCATAATCCTATATTTTTGATTAGTGATACTATCTCAGGTTAAAATAATACGTGATGGTTCCAGTCTGGTTGTTCGGTCCTTCCACGGTATTGAAGCGAGCCTTCTTTGCCGCGTCTTCCGCTGCTTTCCGCAGGGTGGAGTTCACGGTATTCGTTTGAGGATTGATACTGGTACCAATTACCTGTCCCGCAGGATTTACGGTGATATTGACTACCACACGTCCTTCTTCCGGCACATTATAGGCAGGCTTTGGCAGACTGCCCGTACCTAAAGAACGTCCGCCGAGGTCAAATGTTCCATAACCTCCGGTTCCAGTCTTCGCCCCGGCAGATGAATTGCCGTCCTTACTGCCTTCGGTACCTGTGCCGCTGGCGGAAGTTCCTTTGTTTCCTCCCATCTGCGCCCCTTTTCCGAAAGCGTTGGCAACCTTTTTCTTCGCAGCTTCTTCGGCAGCTTTCCGTTCACGTTCCGCTTTTTCTTCTGCAAGCCGTTTCGCTTCGGCAGCTTTCTCTGCTTCCGTCTTTTCGGGTTTCTTCACCGGTTCTTTCGGTTTCACGACCTCTTTGGGTTTCACGGTTTCCTTTTTAGGTTCCGTTTTCGGTTTCAGAACCACCGTTTCTTCTTCGGTCTGTGTCAGCAAATCCTGTTCCGAGGGCAGTTCCGGTTGCGTTTCGGCAGGAGCTGCCGGTTCTTCGGGCAGTATATCCACGTCTACCAGCGAAGGGTCGTCAAAGCCGCGGGCAGCTTCCACATTTCCCAGCATCACAGGTACTCCGCCTGCATCTTCATCCGGCTGGGGAACCGCAAAGCTCACCAGAATCAAAAGAGCAATCACTGCCACGTGTACCAACAGTGCACCCAGCGCGCCGATAAATTCACCCTTTTTTCTTCCGTCCATCCTTCTTATTTATTTTCCGGCGGGCGTGTAGCCAACACCATTTTAAAATGATTCTCATTCGCTATGTTCAGCACCCGCACGATTTCACGGTAAGGCACCGATTCGTCCGCATACAATGCGACATACATCTCCGGTTCTTTCTCCGCACAACTTTGCAGGAACGGAGTCAGTTCGTCCAACGACAGCGGCTTTTCCTTCTCATTGCCGAAAGCAGCGTAGAAGTTCAGTTCCTTATCGATCACGACTCTTGTCAGCGGTTTGGCCGAAGTCTGCTGTTTACCTTGCGGCAGCAGCACTTTAATGGCATTGGGCGAAACCACTGTAGAGGTAATCATAAAGAATATCAGCAGCAGGAAGATGACGTCCGTCATGGATGCCATACTGAAATTGGGCGATACTCTATTTCTTCTTTTTAATCCCACTTTATTATTGATTAGTGGTTAATGATAGTGATTAACGTCTCAGGTTTACTTTTGGGCGGGCTCGTTCAAAAGGTCCATAAATTCCATCGTACGAGCTTCCATTTTGTTTACTACACGGTCCACCAGCATCACCAGGTAGTTGTAAGCAAACATGGCAATGATACCCACGATCAGACCGCCTACTGTAGTGATCATAGCTTCGTAGATACCGCCGGAAAGCAGTGTGATATCAATATTTCCGCTTCCCGCATTCGCCATTTCATAGAATGCGCGCACCATACCGGTCACCGTACCGAGGAATCCGAGCATCGGAGCACCACCGGAGATGGTTGCCATCACCGTCAGTCCTTTTTCCAGTTTGGCCACTTCGATGTTACCGACATTTTCAATGGCAACCTGCACATCGTTGATAGGACGTCCCAGACGACTGATTCCTTTCTCAATCATACGTGCGGACGGAGTATTCATCGTGCGGCAATACTGGATAGCAGCCTTTATTTCACCGCTATGGATATAATCCTTGATCCGCTCCATGAACATCGGGTCTTCTTTCCCCGCCTTGCGGATCATATAGTTGCGTTCAAACAAGATATAGAAGCAGACTACAGAGAGTACACCGAGTACAATCATGATCCAACCACCCTTGATAGCCATATCAAGCATATTCATTTCAGGAGCGCTGACCGGAGTCAGCACGGGGTTGGCAGTTGCCAGCGAGTCGGCCATATTCATAGCCCCCTGGGCCAATAACATCAATCCATTCATTAGCGTAGACAGTTTTTATATTCCTGAATAGTACGTTCCAGTCCCAGATACAATGCATCGCTGATCAAGGCATGTCCTATGGATACTTCGTCCACCCAAGGAATGTTTTTATAGAAATAGTTTAAATTCACAAGACTCAAGTCATGTCCGGCATTCAAGCCAATGCCCAGCTTACGGGCTGTTTTGGCCGCTTCCACAAAAGGAGCGATGGCAACCTCCGGATTCTTCGGATAAGCCGTAGCATAAGGTTCCGTATAAAGTTCCACACGGTCGGCACCAGCTTTGGCCGCATATTCCACCATCTCCGGGTCGGCAGCAACGAATACAGAGGTACGGATACCCGCAGTATTGAACTGATCGAGAACTTCCGCCAAAAAATCCTGATTTGCCTTGGTGTCCCAACCGGAATTGGAAGTGATTTGCGAAGGATCATCAGGAACCAGCGTCACCTGATGCGGTTTCACTTTCAATACCAGGTCTATAAATTCCGGTGACGGGTAGCCTTCGATATTGAATTCGGTCCGCAACAACGGACGCAGATCATATACATCTGCCCGGCGGATGTGGCGTTCGTCGGGACGAGGATGAACAGTTATACCGTCAGCCCCGAAAGTTTCACAATCAAGCGCTACCTTCACCACATTAGGGGTATCCCCTCCGCGTGCATTTCTCAATGTAGCAACCTTGTTTATGTTTACACTTAATTTAGTCATAGTTTTACGCAATATTTGCCGCAAAAATACAAATATTATTATTAGTTGCCTAATAATACGAAACGCATTCTCAGTTCTTTTTTGGTTATTTAAAGTAGAAATCCAAGAAAAAATGCCAATTTTGCAGCCGTAACTAATGAAACAGCTTATGAAATTTGCCATTTTCGGAAATACTTATCAGCCTAAAAAGTCTTCCCATGCTCTCAGACTGTTCCAGCTTCTCAGAAAGCAGGGAGCGGAAATCTGTATGTGCCGCGAGTTCTACCAGTTCCTGACGGCAGACTTAAAAATGGAAGTGCCTGTTGACTATCTGCTCGAAGGCAATGACTTTACAGCTGATATGGTCATCAGTATCGGAGGCGACGGGACATTTCTGAAAGCTGCCCGCCGGGTGGGAAGGAAGCAGATCCCCATCCTCGGTATCAACACAGGACGGCTGGGATTTCTAGCTGATGTTTCGCCCGAAGAAATGGAAGTTACTTTTGAAGAAATTCAGGCAGGCAGGTATAGTGTGGAAGAACGAAGTGTATTGCAACTTATCTGTAATGACAGAAATCTACAGGAATCTCCTTATGCCCTCAACGAGATTGCGGTGCTCAAACGGGACAGTTCTTCCATGATCAGCATCCGCACTGCCATCAATGGTGCGTACCTGAATACTTATCAGGCTGACGGATTGGTCATTGCCACCCCTACCGGGTCCACAGCCTATTCATTAAGTGTAGGCGGTCCGATCATTGTACCTCATTCCAATACGATCGCCATCACCCCGGTAGCTCCACACAGCCTCAACGTCCGTCCTATCGTTATCCGTGACGACTGGGAGATCACTCTGGATGTGGAAAGCCGCAGTCATAACTTCCTCGTTGCTATCGACGGCAGCAGTGAAACATGTAAAGAGACAACCCAGCTGACCATCCGCCGGGCAGACTACAGTATAAAAGTAGTGAAACGGTTCAATCATATTTTCTTCGATACCCTCCGCAGCAAGATGATGTGGGGAGCAGACGGAAGGCGCTGATCTTCCGACCGGACCTTCGGGCATAAAAAAAGTACATCCTTCCTCACCAGGACAGAATGTACTTAAACAAAAACAAACAATTATATAAAACGGGCATCCAAGAGCCTCCGTTTATATAAGCAATAAGCATGTTGTGGGAAACATACACATGCCATAAAGGGTTTATCCCCGTTCGGGTACTTCACAGTAATCTTTTTAGAAGAACATCTCACCCCATATTTTATAATTATTCATATTTCTGTCGGACACATAATTAAATATGTTCAAGTATTTTTCAGGCAATTATCACCAAGGGTAAATATGCGAAATAACTCCCTGCCGCTGTAACGCTTCCAATATCTGCATGTCTTTGAGCGACCTGCACCTGCCTCCATGTCCTAAATAATACACCCGCCACGGAGTGGAACCATATTGACGGGCTATCCGAACATACACCTTTCTCCTTCTGGAGAACCAGACTTTCCATAAACTTTCCATTTCTTCTTTTACTTTTAAATAAGTAAACTAAAAACCCTTTTTAAGACATTGCCCACATCGAAGCAATGTTCATTCTCTTTATTTTGTCACTGTGTGTGTACCTTTACAAGCATATATCCCAATGGATAAATTCAGAACCAAAGTAAATAGAAGGCATGCAAAATGAGCTTGTTGTTTGAATTGCGTGTCACAATTTACTACTTACATTTATCTATTACTTCTTAGGTAACGGAAGTCCATTACCGGACTTTACACATAGGGGAAAAGAAGCGAAAAAGGCAGCGGCCTTTGCGAGAAGCACTGTATAAAAGGGTTATGAAGGAGATTTTGTCGGATGACAAACAATAAGGGTTCGGAACATGAAGTCAGTGGTATTCGTGTTCTCATAGTGTTATTTTATTTTCTTAAGTCAGAGAAATAAAATAATGTATAATAAGTTTGGAATATGAGATTCTTTTTATATATCTTTGCGTCGTATTTATTTCCGTTACCTAAGAAGTAATAGAC
>ENA-UEQB01001625-UEQB01001625.1-human-gut-metagenome-genome-assembly--contig:-NODE-1625-length-18338-cov-5.172608_pt1 | contig 18338 bp, 19 predicted proteins | sample MGYA00242901_ERZ507918 | MGnify/ENA primary metagenome ERZ507918 (study PRJEB26167, sample SAMN06115405) | human gut metagenome | host: Homo sapiens | place: China:Sichuan | collected 2016-04-06... | reverse complement strand
CTCTGTGGTGAACTGAATATGTTATACCTTAAGATAGTACAATATGACGTGTAACCCCAAACTGACGTGAATTACGAATATCTGCAATAATCTCGTCAGTAGAACGCGAATCATCTTTCCACGCTCCACACATCCCGTTGATAAAGTCCTCATAAGATTGCTTCTTAGCCTCTTTCTCTTTCCGGGCTTCTTCGAGCAGTTTCTCCGCCAACCACTGCTTATTGCTTGCGCTTAAAGACAGTGACTGCAAAAATGACAAAATTCCGTCTAATGATACTGTTACTCTCATAAGGTTCTCTCCTATACATTATAGATATTCAGTATCGCAAAAATACGAATTATCTTCTTATTATCAAACACAATCCAAAAAAAGATACACAATGAATATGTGTTAGCTACCGAATTTGCTCAGTCGCACGGGGAACAGGTATTCGTTACCGGGGAGAAGTTCGGTGATGCTCGTCATCCTATAGTTGTAGGTATGCTGTCGCCCGGCGGCGGTGACAGTGAATTCACTGTTGTCCGGCAGTGTCTGCGGGGGGAGAACGGCGTAGAAGATTCTGCCTTCGGCGGATTGTCCGGCAGATTCCTTCGGGATAATATCGGCGGTATGGTCGGTTACTGCGGATATAATGCCGTCAGATGTTACCTTATACCCGGTATAAACATTTCTGATGACAACGGTGGCGGCGGCAAACTCGTCATCCGTCAGCCCGGAGCCTTGTTTAAGGTTGATTTTGATGCGGGCAAGGATGTGGTGGAAATCGAGCTTTACGGGGTTGTCGCTTTTCTGCTGACCGGTGGCATTGGCGTAAAGAAGGTCGGCATTGGTATACGCGGCAGGGACGGACTGGTCGGTGGGCACTTCTATAATCTCCGACTCCAATAGGCCTACCGTTTTCTTGGGGAAGAAGGCGTGGAAATCGACACTGGCAGTTTTGAGTATATCCCAGGATATGTTGGCAGTCCAAATGTCGTTGCTGTAGGTGGCGGCTAACTTTCTATACGCTACATTACTTATGGCTACTATCCCTATCTCGTCGCCCGCAGTGAAGCGACCCTTTCCGTCGAGTTCGTCGATTTGGATACGTGTGCCGGGTGCATCTCCGTCTATGGTGGCGGTGAAGCGGATGGCATTGCCTTCGCCCTCTGCGGGGTTATAGCCCGTTGGCAGGGCATCGTCTCCCGTGCAGGCTGCCAGCAGAAAGCAGGCAGCGGGGAGCGCAAGGAGAAACCGGATGTTACTGTTCTTTTTCATTATGGTGGTGTTTTTAGTTCTGATCATCATTTTGGCGGATGTTAATGGTGTGGTTAGTATCGTCTTTGTAGAATTCAAAGAGACTGAGATCTATTAAATTATTGCCACCGAAATCGGTAACTCTACTGAGAGAGAAGTCCGTAGCGTACAGTGTGAAGCTGGATAGTTCCGCCGCTATGGGGTGGGGACTTGTATATCTATTTACCGATACCTTGAGCTGCTCCCTCTTGTCTCCATTCATTTTCGGCCAGGTTCCCATTTGTATCGGGGCTATGGAGCCGGAGTCCCATAGATTCACACGTATATCCGTATCCTTGACGTTTTGAATGATAGTGCCTTTATTGAAGATCAGCGTACCGTCGTCTCTGACATCTATAAGTCCAGCCCCATAATCGAAATCTGCGTCTTGCCCGTTAAGCGTGACGTCTCCCAGTTCGAGGGAACTATTCCTGAAGATTGTGAATAAACAGTTGCTGCACGTGATGGTATGTCCGCCACCGTCTATGCAGATGTGTTTCGGGGTATCGTCTAAATCACCTATATCGAGATAGTCGCTCGCTTCTGCCGTGATGTTGCCGACCAGTGAGATGGTTGTCGGGGTGGAGCCGGATGCATCGGCGATGGCGGCTTTCAGTTCAGCGAAGGTGCCGGCTACCTTGACGTCGCTGCTCATATCTATTTCTAACTCGGAGTTGCCGAGAATTAAATTCCACTCGGTGATGTCGGATAAAGTAAGTTCCACCTTGCTCTTCTTCAGATTGAGGTTCAGCGTCAGCTGCTTGCCGCTTTCGAGGCGGAGCGGATGCGGGTCGTTCGGGCTGCCGGGCTTCAGGCTGGCGGGGACATTGTAATAGTAGCTTTTGTTGTTCAGTTCAATCGTTATCCATCCATTGCCCGCGAACAGGTCTTGCGGCACAGTGATATAATCGAGCGTAGTTCCTCTGTCGAAGATATCCTCTTCTTCACCCACTGTCTCCACGTCTGCCGTGCCATCCAGCAGATTTACGTAGATTGTTTTTCTTAGTTTAAAGACGAAGATCCGGGCTTCATCTAAATTCCCTTCCACGTCATCGTCTTTCGTCAAGTGTATGACAAGGCGGTGCATCAGGTGGCGGAAGTTCAGTTTTACTTCTTCACCCTGGCTTGCCGTGGCGGTGGCGAAGAGCAAATCGCGTTCTGCCATGTCAGAGCCCGAAAGGTCGAATCGATATGCCTCGGGGGTATTGCCGCCTTCGCTCACGTCCGTCTGCCGCGGGTAATGGGCGGAGAAGGTGACGGGCTGCGTTGTGCCCAGGTCTCTCCAGTAGAGGGTGGTGGAGCCGTAGGCAAACGCCAGGTTGTTGTTGATAGTGGTGCCGTTCGGCAACCGGGTGTACATTCCCCAGGTGTCGCCTGTGGTGAACGTGCCGCTGCCGTCATTGTTCATGGTGACACGCGTGTCGGTTTGTCCCGCAATGGTGGCGGTGATGCGCACCGCGCCAGGGGGCAGGGGTTGCCCCGTCTGCCCGTCGTCGTCGGTGGTGCAGGCGGCAAATATTGCCATTGCGGCAAGAGTTGTCGCTACTACTACTAATAATGTTTCTTTCTTCATCATCGGATGTGTTTTGATCGTTATTACTCAGTGTATTTATTCCGATGTAAAGATGAAGATATGGCAAGGAAAATGTCTCTCATTCTGTCACAAATTTGTTGCAATTTGTCACAGAATGAGGTTTAGAGGGGGTTAGATGCCGGATTTGTACAGTTGCACATCGACGAGGTCCTTGGAATCCCACGTGGAGATGGCGGACGAGGTGAACACCACCTTGCTCTTCTTCAGATTGAGGTTCAGCGTCAGCTGCTTGCCGTGGCGGTGGCGAAGAGCAAATCGCGTTCTGCCGTGTCAGAAGCCGAAAGGTTGAATCGATATGCCTCGGGGTTACTCACGTCCGTCTGCCGCGGGTAATGGGCGGAGAAGGTGACAGGCTGCGTTGTACTCAGGTTTCTCCAGTAGAGGGTGGTGGAACCGTAGGCAAACGCCAGGTTGTTGTTGATAGTGGTGCCGTTCGGCAGCCGGGTGTACATTCCCCATGTATCGCCTGTGGTGAACGTGCCGCTGCCGTCATTGTTCATGGTGGCACGCGTGTCGGTTTGTCCCGCAATGGTGGCGGTGATATGCACCGCGCCAGGGGGCGGTACGAGAGTGCCGGGCATATCGCCGGCATCGGTGCAGGCCGTCAGTGCCAGCAGTGCCGGCAGGATAAGGGCGGAGATCGTTCTTATTGTTTTCATGATGTATGCTTTGTTTAGTATGATTTTATATGTCGATTTCACCGGAGATTTCACCCTGCGAGCCCCATGAGCTGATGGTGGCGTTGGATACCTCGACGCCGGACATGGAGAGGCGGATGGTGTAAAGCGTCTCCTTGCCGGATTCAAAGGTCTTGGTACTTGTGAGGTCGTAGGTGAAGGTGGTCCTCGCCGGGTCGGCCATCACAAAGGTGAGTGTACGTCCGGGGTAGCCGCCCTGCGGCATCAGGATGGCGGATGCGCTCTGCCCGTTGGCAGCGGTACGAAGGGTGAGCGTCTTTTTATCGGCATCGGCATTCAGTTTGTCGTCGGGTATCCGGTAGGTGCCCGTGCAGGGTTGGTTGCTCAGGGTGATGGTGATCCCTTTCAGGTCGGCGTTGGTGAAGCCGGTACCGGCAAGTACACTTACGCTGATCCGGCTCAACCGGTGGCGGAAGTTCAGCGCTACGACGGGGTCGGTCTTGTCGCGGCGGGTCACGTTGTCGCTGCACATCAGGTCGATGGCGGCGGGGGTGGTCTGGTCGGTGAGGTCTATAGGGTAGTCGTCGCCCTTCAGCGTGGCGTAGGGGTAGTAGGCGCGGAAGTCCACCTTGTCGGCGGTCTGCATCGGGAAGTAGATGGCTTGCGCGGCATCTGCGGGGGAGAAGTTGCCGGTGGCGGTGGGGGTGACGTAGCGGCGGTTGGCATTGCCCCCGGAAACGGTGGCGGTGCCGGACTTCAGCATGTAGATGCCGATGGCGTCTTGTGCGTCCCAGGTGTCATCGTGGGCACGGGTTTGGGCTATGGCTGCCGTGACGTCGGCCGCTACGGGGGCGTCGGCTGCCGATGGCAGCATTTCGTCGTTGCTGCACGCGGCAAACAAAGTGGCGGCAAGGGCGGCGATGGTAAAAAGATTCGTTTTCATGATTCTGTTTTTTTCTATTATTATCTGGTTTTTTCGTTTTCTGTTTTTCTGCTCATGGATTTAGTGCAGCTCTTCACCTATCTTTTCCTGCACCGTCCAGTCGGTGATGGTGCAGCCGGTGATGCGGGCGCCGGTAAGGGTGAGCAGCACGCGGTAGGTGTACTCGCAGCCCGGGGCGAAGGTGGTGGCGTCCATGTGCCAGGTGTAGGTGGCGCCATGCACGGTGAAGTCCACCGACACATCGCCGTCGGCATAGGTGGCGGGCAGGATGATGGCGTCGGCAGTGGCGGAGACATCAGCGGTGGCGGCATTATTTGCGATGAAATCGGCCTTGCGGGTCGCTGTGCCTATGGCGCCGTCGCGGGGGGCGAAGGTGGCGGCGGTGTACATTCCGCGGATGGTGACGACCATGCCGTCGAGGTCGGGCAGGGTGGTGTTGTCGGCATCTGCCCGGCAGTGCAGGGTGAGACGGGCGAGGCGGTGGGCAAAGGCAAGGGGCACGGCGGTGGCGGTGCTCTTGTCGTAGCCGGAGCCGGCGCGGTCGGCGCTTGCCCAAAGCAGGTCGAAGCCGGCTTGGCGCGACTGGTCGGCGGTGCTGACGTCGAAGGTGCCCGTGAGGGTGGCGTCGGGGTGGTAGGGGTAGTAGGCGATGAAGTCTACCAGGCTGCCGTCGCGGGGGTAATAGAGGTCGTTCCCCGGGGCGGGGCCGAAGCGGTCGGTGCCGGTGGTGATGAACTGCCTGTTGGCATCGGCATCGGGGGCAAGGTCCGGCGTGCCGTGCGAGAGCATGAATATGCCGATGGCGTCGCCGCTGCCCCAGGTGGTGCCTGCGGCGCGGGTCGGCGTGTCGGGGGACGTTTGCACACTGCCTATGCCGCCGGTAAAGAGGACGGCGGTGCGCGTGTCTGCCGGGCGGGGATCGTCGTTGGTACTGCACGATGCCAATATTGCCATTGCGGCAAGGGCTGCCGCTGCTGCGGATAAGAGGGTTGTTGTCTTCATTATAGGATGTATTTTTATAGTTGCTGTGATGAAACAGGGGGTTACGATGCCTTCACCGTCTCTTCCGCCTTCGTATCCCAGGGGATGATGGTGCCTTGTACCTGCACTTCTACCAGCGAGAGGATGACCTCGTACACATAGCTGCTGCCGGCTTCGAGGCGGATGTTACCCACTTCCCAGGTAAAGGGGCTGCCGTCTTTGCTGAACTCTATCGTCACCTGTCCGGCGGCATAGGCGGCGGGCACGATGATGGCGTCGAACGAGGCCATGTAGCCGTCGGCAGCGGTGATGGGGCGGGCAGAGATATTGGCAACCGCAGAGGGAGTGCCGGCAGTGCCGTCCGCCAGGGAATAGGAGATGCGGGTATTCATGCCACGCAGGGTGACGGTCAGCCCTCTGAGGTCGGTGAAGCCGGTGTTGGCATCCACCTTGCAGTTGAGCACGATGCGGGCGAGGCGGTGGTTGAAGGCGAGGGGGACGTCGCCCAATATCTCTTTATTGTAGCCTTTGCCGCTGCGGTTTGCCTTCACCCAAAGCAGGTCGAAGTCGGTTTGACGGGACTGGTCGGCGGTGTTGACGGCGAACGAACCCGTGAGGGTGGCGTCGGGACGGTAGGGGTAGTAGGCGATGAAGTCGACCAGGCTGCCGTCCTGGGGGTAATAAAGACGGGTTGCCGGAACGTGGGTGAAATAACCGTTGCCGGTGGTGGTGAACTGCTTGTTGGCGGCATCGTCTACAAGGGCGTCGGTGCCGTGCGAGAGCATGAATACGCCGATGGCGTCGCCGTTGTGCCAGGTGGCGCCCGCGGCGCGGGTATCGGGGGCGGACGGCTGCGTGCCTATGCCGCCGGTAAAGCGGATGGGGGTACGCGAGGTTTCGGGGAGCAGGTCGTCACCGGCGGTGCACGATGCCAATGCGCCTATGGCGGCAAGGGCTATTGACAGGAATGTTGCTTTTTTCATCGTTGGGTATGTTTTTGATGTTATTACTCTATGATATGGGGGTGCGGGGGCAGGGTCAATGTACTGTTACCGAACCGCCGCTTTGGGTGTTCCAGTCGTTGATGGTGGCTGCAAAGCCTGCTTCGGTGGGCACTTCCACTAACTGTCCGTCCAGCGTAAGCGGGTACATCTTGTCGGTATTGAAGGCGGAAAGCCCGGCGCTGAGGTCGCTGACGAGCGGTACAGAGGCGGGGGTGCCGTCCACGAAGCGTATCTCGGCGGTGAGCACCTGCGGACTGCCGGGAACGATGCCCAAGAGGCGGACGGTAGCAGTCCACTTGCCGGCATTGCTGCCGGTGGATATGCGGGAGAAGCCCAGCGCCACGTTGGAAGCGTCGGCATGTGTGCCGGTATCGAGGTCGAGGGAACCGGCCACGCCGGAGAGATGTCCTCTGATATCCTGTATCATGTTGCGGGTGTTGCCCACCGGCTCTATGAGCAGTGTAAGCTGGCGCACCTGCTGCTGCATGGGGGCGGTGAACTCGTGGTCGGTGTCCGCCTCTATCTCCACATCGGCCACGCAGGAGAAGAACCAGCCGGGCATGGGTTGCAGGAACCGGCCCGTGCTGCCGGACGCGGGGACGTCTTCGCCCACAGTGGCGATGTTGTCGGTGACAAAAATGCGCTGCGGGGTGTTGTAGGTACGAAGGCGGTAGGCGCCGGGAGCGAAAAGGTGGTCGAGGGTGGCGGTGACATCGCCCACAGTGGCGGAGTAGTTGCCCACCTGCACGGTGTAGCTGGCGGGCTGGTCAATGCCGCCGGTACGTTGTCCCCAGTCGGTGGTGAGGGTCACGGTGCCGTGGTTGGGGTGAGTGGTGTTGTAGTCGTCGAGGCAGGCGGCAAAGAATGTGCATGCACAGATCAGGGTAAGGATTGTTTGGGTTTTCATATGCAGTCTTTTTTAGTTATTTACCATTGTTTTCTTCGATGGAATCGGGGATATTGTCCGGTGGCAGGTCGGGTGGGGCATCGGGATCTGACAGCCGTGCCGTGAGTAGTTTCTCCATCGTATGCTTTTCGATGCATACGTGTTCCAGTTCCTTTTTAAGCTGGTCTTGTTCGTGCAGTGCGCGTGCGATGCTGAAGTTCTTCTCCCGCTGCGTCTTTCGGCAGTGGAAGTACACAATGCCGGCTGCTGTTATAGACAGCACGGCTACAATCAGTGCAAGGATGGTTATTCGTTCGTACATATCCTCTTATTTTTTGTACAAAGGTGAGGAAAGTACGACGGAAGTTTAGTGCAATTTGTCCCAAGTTTGTTGCATTTTGTCCCGAATTGCAGGTTTGGGGGGCTTTTTAGGGGGGGAAAAGGAGATTCACCACAGAGGACACAGAGTCTCACAGAGTTTTTATAGAAACGCAGATTAACGCGGATTCACGCAAAGAGAACTTGAATAATCTGCGAAAATTTGCGTTAATCTGCGTTTTGTTTTCCCTCTCTGTGAGACTCTGTGTCCTCTGTGGTGAACGAAATGTTTAGTCTTGCTGCGCCTCAGACAGCTTCCGGTATTCCGTAGGACTGATGCCGTAATGCTTGCGGAACAGCCGGTAGAATGTGCTGGGGGTGTTGAAACCGCAATCGGCCGCAATGGCTTCGATGTTCAGTTCGGGATGACGGTCGAGCAGGTGGCGGGCTTCTTCGAGCTGCAAGGTGCGGATGTACTCCATCGGCATCTTGCCGGTAACGGCCTTGATAGCTTCGGTAAGCTGGTTCTTGTTCACGCCCAGCGCCGTAGTGATTTCGTTGCGGGCAACGTTGGCATCGCAGAGGTTATTGTCCGTAAGCAGGAAGCTGTGCAGGCGCTCTACCAACTGGCGCTGCTGGCTGCTGCCGGGAAGTGCATCGGAAACGGGAGAAGCTGCTTCTTCCTCTTGTGTCGATGCCTGCTGTTTCAGCAATGACAATTCATCCGCTATGCGGTCTTGCTCCTTTATCTGCCGGTACAGGTTGCGGTTCTTGGCGGCAATGATCCGGTTGTAGTAGATGACGCCGCCCAGCAACAGGACAAGGAACAGGCAGATGCCGAGCGTGAAGAGGAAGTAGTTGCGGTTGCGCTCTTTCTCGGCGACGTATTTATCGACTTCGTACTGCGTGCGTATCTCGTCGAGCTTGGCATTGTAGTTCTCGTCATGCATCGCATTCAGATCATCGAGGACTTTGTAGAACAGCCTTACGGCTTCATCCGGTTCATTCATCCGGACGAGGGTCATCAGTTTCAGTCCTTTCGCTTCGAGTGCGTCGGGGGATGCTTCTATTGCCTTGTCGAACATTTCGAGGGCTTCGCGATAGCGTCCTTTGCCGAGAAGGATGTGTCCGCGCATTGTGTATAGCGCAATACTGCCCTTTGTGACGCTGTCCACCTTGTTCAGGTAGAGCTGTGCCTTGTCGAAGTCGTCCGTCTGGCGGTATAAGTCAATGTAACTGAGCCAGAGGTTGCACCATGCAGTAGGCTGGGGGGACTTGGACAGTTCTTCGTAGCGGCGGTTCACGCCCTCGGTTTCATGGGCGGCTTTCAGGGCTTCGTCGTAATGATCCTGGGCAATGAGATTGGTTACGAGGCGGTTGGAGATGGTTGCCAGCATGGAGATGTAGGACGGTTGGTCTTGCAGCATGTCGATGCTCTCGCGCAGGCACTTCTCTGCTTCGGGGAACCGGCGCTGAAAGGTGTATATCCTGGAGATGCTGTACAGCACGACGCCCATGCCGCCACGGTCGTTCTGGGCTTTGGCAAAGTTGTAGATGCTGTCGGCCTTGCTGAGGGCTTCTTCATACTTTCCCAGGTTGTTGTAGGCTTCGATCAGCATATTGGATGCCAGGTAGTAGCTTTTCCACTGCTGGTTCTTGGCAAAGAAGTTGAGGGTGGCAGGGCTTTGGCGGATCACTTCGTCGTTAAGACGCTTGCTGCTGATTGCCGCCAGGCGGTTGTAGTAGATAACTTCCAGTTCTTCGAGGTTGCCCAGCTTCCGGGCATCGGCCTTCATGGCATCGTAAATGGTAAGGATAGTATCGAGCACATGGTCTTTGTGAACTTCCATCAGATAGAGGGATGCCAGCTTCTTGCTGGCTTGCAGCCGTTCGTTCCCCTCTGTATTGGCAATGACAAGACGCAACGAGTCCTTTTGCTGCTGACGCGAACTCTGCGCCGAAACAGGCAGGATAAAGAATAAAAACAGAAATCCCCACAAAACACCCGGATAGATATTGCATTTCATAATGTCGTACATTTATTTCCGACAAATATACAATTATTTCGTCAAAAAGAAATGTAAATGCAAAGATATGGTGTCATTTTTTTTATTAGCTTTCTTCTAATTCCTTTATCAAACAGGATATCTCCCGGGCAGTAATGGTGTCTTGTTCTGCTTTATCATAAATAGCAAGAAATGTCACAACTCCTTCTTCTACACTGATTATGGCAGTATGGGTAATGACCCGGGCACCGTGGCTTTTACCTTTTCCTTTATCGCTAATAGCCATGCGTACTTTGTGAACCCCGTTACCAAGATCTACACCGATAGTAGGATTTTGAATCAACTCATTAACAAGTTCTTTTAAGTCTTCTTTCAGCGACTTGTATTTCTTTGCCAGCTTTTTGACTTTCCGGTCAAAACCCGGCAGCGTTTCTATCCTATATTTCATTGAGTAATTCTTCTATAGGACGGCTTTTCAGTTTTCCTTGTTTCATAAGTTTAAGTTCGTGCAACCCTTCCTTGATATCGTCCAATATCTCTTTCTTATCATTGGCCGACATCTCAGTTTCTGTCTCTTTCTTATTTTTAAGGCGACGAAGAAATTCGTGCAATTCTTTCATAGCCTCTGTGTTATCTAACAAAGAAGCTACATCGCGCAATACCGATTGTTGAAGTTGCATTGTTTCCATCTGCTCTCTCCTTTTCTTAATTAATCTTATCATGCAAAGGTAACGATAAGAAAGTAAAGAACAATACTTTTTCTGCTTTATTTCGTTAAGGGAAAGTGCCACAACGGCCCGTTCCCGTGTCCGATGTTCAGACCGCTGCCGTTGCGGATGGCGGTGCCGATGTAATCCTTGGCACGGCGGACGGCTTCGTCAAGGCTGTGGCCATAAGCCAGGAAGGTGGCGATGGCAGAGGACAGGGTGCAGCCGGTGCCGTGCAGGTTGGAGCTTTCTATCTTTGAGGAAGTATAGGGCTGGCAGGCTGTTGATGGATATGTACAAAGGACATCGCACATCTCATTGCCTTGCAGATGACCGCCTTTTATAAGGATGGCGGTGTGGTACCGGCGGGAAAGGAGCCGGGCTGCCTGCTCCATCTCTGCGGGGGTGGAGATGCTTTGCCCGGTGAGCATAGAGGCTTCGCTGAGATTGGGGGTTATCAGTGTGCACAGAGGGAGCAACTCCTCTTGGATGGTGAGCATGGTTTCTTCCGTCATCAACCGGCGCCCGCTGGTGGAAATCATTACCGGATCGTAGACGATAAAACCGGGACGATATTTTTGCAGGCATTGTGCGATGACCTGCACAATGGCAGCATTGTGTACCATACCGATTTTAACGGCGGCAGGTTGCAGGTCGTCCGTTACGGACAGGATCTGGGCACGAACAACATCGGCAGGAAGAGGGTGGACGGCCTGTACGCCCAGTGTGTTCTGTGCGGTAACAGCAGTGATGACGGTGGCGGCATAACCACCCAGGGCGGATATAGTCTTGATGTCGGCCTGGATGCCGGCGCCGCCGGAACAGTCGGAACCGGCAATGGAGAGGAGAATGGGGGGAGTCATGGGAATTAAAAGTTGAGAATTAAAAATTAAAAGTTTGGAGATGGAGAAAGTGTTCGGTGAGGAAACTTCCTTTCCTTTGCCAGATATCGCCTAAGAAGGCTGCACCGCCGAAGCCGAGGGAAGCTATTTCGGAGAGGTGCTCCTCATCGATACCACCCAGGGCTATGACGCGGGAGTCGATGATGCCTGCCTGCTGCGCTTGCCGAAGGCTTTCGGGGGAGTAGGCGGAAGAATATCCTTCTTTGGAAATGCTGTCGTAGATGGGGCTGAGAAAGACATAATCGCAGGTGGGTTTGCGTGCTGCGACTTCGTCGAGGGAGTGGCAGGAACAACTGATGTGTCCCGTGTAACGGGCAGGGGGTTGCGGGTTGCGGCTGTTCAGGTGGATGCCTTTCAAGGGAAAGGCGGATACCAGCTCGAAGTGCTCGTGGGTGACGATGCGGGGCAGGTACTCGGCGGACAACTGACGGAGCAGGGCGGTTAGTTCTTCGACGGAAGCGCCGGGCTTGCGGAGATGGAGAATTTCCAGTCCGGCACGGAAAAGCGAGGTGATGGCTTCGGCCTCTCCTCGGAAGAACTGCGGGGTGGTGATGACGATTAGTTTCATGGATTCTACTATTTAATAATGAGTGCTGTCTATAAAGACAGGATGTACGTTTGCATGGTTCGCAGGTCGATAGTCCAGAGTTTCCCCGCCAGTGGATCGCCGTAGTTGCAAATCAGTTTCAGTGTCTCGTTGGCTTGTACGCTGCCTACGATGGCGGGGGTGACGCCGATGACCGAGTTGTCGGGGGCGGGCATGTTCAGGGTTGCCGCTTCGTCGGGGTAGAGGTCGCGATAAGTCTTGGGAGACTTGCCGTAGCAGAAAACGGAGACCTGGCCTTCAAAGCCCCGGATGGCGCCGTAGATATAAGGCTTGTTCAACGCAGCGCAGGCATCGCTGAGCAGATAGCGGGTGGCGAAGTTATCGCAGCCGTCTACAACGATGTCGTACTCCTTTATGACTTCGCGGATGTTTTCTTGTCCGAGGCGAAAGGGGTAGGTGCGGACTTCTATCCCGCTGTTCAGGGCATGCAGCCTGCGGGCGGCACAGTGCACTTTGGGCTGACCGACTTCTGATTCAGTGTATAAAACTTGCCGTTGCAGGTTGCTGATGCTGACGGTATCATCGTCTATAAGCCCCAATGTGCCTACACCGGCGCCGGCAAGGTAGAGGGCGACGGGGGAACCGAGTCCCCCTACGCCGACTATCAATACCTTGGCATCGTGCAACTTCTGTTGTCCGCTTTCACCTATTTCGGGCAGGGAGAGTTGTCTGCTATATCGGTTCATTGCCTGTAACATTTCATGTCAAAACTCGCGTCCCAATCCTTCCACACCGGTTCGCGTCCCAGGCGCTTCAGTGCGGCATCTACCTCAACCGCCTTGCGCTCGTCGCTCACATGAAACTGTTCCAGCGTCTGCGGATAACTGTAATATCCGCCCGGTTCGGTCTTGCTTTCGGCACTCATGGTGGTGACGCCGAGCGTGGCCATGTGGTCGCGTATGGCGGCAGGTTCGCGGGTGGAGTAGGAGATATCGACATCGTGGTCGAAGATGCGCATGGCAAAGGTGACTTGTGCCAGCTCGCGGTCGCTCATGATGACGTTGGGCTGGAAGCCGCCGTTCTCCGAAGGGCGCATACGGGGGAAGTTAACGCTGTACTTGGTTTTCCAGTAATGCTTCTGCAAGTAACGCAGATGGTAGGCCATCATGGTGATGTCCGTCCGCCAGTCCTTCTCCAGACCGATAAGCACACCCATGCCGATGGAGTGGACGCCTGCCTGCCCCATGCGGTCGAAGCCGTTGACACGCCACTCGAACTTGGACTTCATGCCGCGGGGATGGTAGATGTTGTAGTTCTCCTTGTGATAGGTTTCCTGAAAGCAGATGACGCCGTTCATGCCATGCTCTTTCAGTTCGGCATATTCTTCGGCTTTGAGGGGCATTACTTCAATCTTCAGATTGCTGAAGTAGGGCTTTGCCAGGTCGAGGGCGCGGGCGATGTAGGGCACGCCGGCTTTGGCGGGGTTCTCTCCCGTTACCAGCAGCAGGTTCTCGAAGGGGGCGAGGCGCTTGATAGCTTTGTACTCGTTTACGATTTCTTCTTCCGTCAGGATGGTGCGCGGCATGGGGTTGCTGATGTGGAAACCACAGTACACGCAGGAGTTGGTGCAGGAATTGGTGATGTAAAGGGGCACAAACATGGAAATGGTCTTGCCGAAACGTTCTTCGGTGTATTTCTTGCTCAGCCGCGCCATCGTCTCCAGGTAAGGGGTGGCGGCGGGAGAGATGAGCGCCATGAAGTCCTCGACATCACAGTGCTCGCGGGAGAGGGCACGGCGTACATCGGCATCGGTCTTGGCGTGGATGCGTTCCGTGGTGGCTTCCCAGGATATTTGTTGTAATTCGTCTGAAAACATATTGATATGATATTTATTTCTTCTTTAAATCTCTCGATAACCGCATTGCACAGAAGTTAGGCCCGCACATGGTGCAATATTCTCCGTCCGTATGGTGTCCGGCACGAAAATAGTTCAAGGCACGTTCGGGGTCGAGGGAGAGGTCAAACTGGTCTTTCCAGCGGAACTCGTAGCGGGCTTTGCTCAGGGCGTTGTCGCGTACCTGCGCACCGGGATGTCCTTTGGCAAGGTCGGCGGCATGGGCGGCTATCTTGTAGGTGATGACGCCGACGCGCACATCTTCCTTGTCCGGCAGTCCGAGGTGCTCCTTGGGGGTGACGTAGCAGAGCATGGCGGTGCCCAGCCAGCCGATTTGTGCCGCGCCGATGGCGGAAGTGATGTGGTCGTAACCTGGGGCAATATCCGTCACCAACGGGCCGAGGGTATAGAACGGGGCATCATGGCATTTCTCGATCTGCCGCTCCATGTTTTCCTTGATTTTGTGCATGGGCACGTGGCCGGGACCTTCGATGAAAGCCTGCACGTTCTTGTCCCAGGCACGCAGCACGAGTTCGCCCATCGTGTCGAGTTCGGCAAACTGTGCCCGGTCGTTGGCATCGTGCGTAGAGCCGGGACGCAGACCGTCGCCCAGGGAGACGGCAACGTCGTATTGCGCCAGCAGGTCGCAGATGTCGTCGAAGTGCTCGTAGAGGAAACTCTCGCGGTCGTGCACCAGGCACCATTTGCTCATGATGCTGCCGCCACGGCTGACGATGCCGCACAGACGGTCGTCTGCCAGGTGTACGTTGTGACGACGGATGCCGGCATGGATGGTGAAGTAGTCCACACCCTGCTCGCACTGCTCTATCAGCGTGTCGCGGTAGATTTCCCATGTGAGGTCTTCTACCTTTCCGTTCACCTTTTCCAGCGCCTGGTAGATGGGGACGGTGCCCACGGGGACGGGGCAGTTGCGGATAATCCATTCGCGCGTCTCATGGATGTTCTCGCCGGTAGAGAGATCCATCAGGGTATCACCGCCCCATTTGCAGCTCCAGAGTGCCTTCTCCACTTCTTCGTCGATGCTGGAAGTGGTGGCGGAGTTGCCGATGTTGGTGTTGATCTTCACGAGGAAGTTGCGGCCGATAATCATCGGTTCGGCTTCGGGATGGTTGATATTGGCGGGCAACACGGCACGGCCGGCGGCTATCTCCTGGCGGACGAACTCCGGAGTGATGTGCGTTTCGATGCCCAGTTCGGCGCAGTTCATGTTCTCGCGGATGGAGACGTACTCCATTTCGGGGGTGATGATGCCTTGCTTGGCGTAGGCCATCTGGGTAATCGGCTTGCCTTGCTTGGCGCGGTAGGGCAGGGCGATGTGCTCGAAGCGCAACGGGTCGAGGGAACGGTCGTCGCGGCGCATACGGCCGTATTCGGAAGTAATTTCCGGCAGTTGCTCCACGTCGCCTCGGCGGCGTATCCACGGTTCGCGCAGGCGGGGGAGTCCTTTCTTCAGGTCTACTTCGATGTCCGGGTCGCTGAATGCACCGCTGGTGTCGTACACATAGACTTCCGGGTTGGGGGTGATTACCTTCTCGCCATCGACGAAGTGGGTGCTGGGCACTTGCTCTACTTTGCGCATGGCTACGCGCAGTTCGGGAAACAGTGTCCCCGGCAGGTATACTTTCTGGGAACGGGGGAATTTTATCTTTTGATTCATAGGGGTTATAATATTAATAGTTTACAAGTAAAACAGGGCTGAGTTAAGTCCGACAGTTAACCGAGTTAGGTCCGACAGTTAACCGGGTTAAGTCCGACACTTAACCGACTTAAGTCCGACACTTAGCCTATCTCTGTTTAATAGTCTTGATTGTCAGCAGTTTACGCAAACCGGCGTCAATGGTTATATTTTCTTACATTATCGGTTCTTGGGAGTACCTCTATTCATTGAGAAACGCCGTGAGCGGAGAACTGGCTTCTGCCACAAAGATGTCCGCCTGCATGCCCAAACCGGCTTCATATGCCATGCGCCCTGCCTCTACCGCCTGCTTGAAGGCGACAGCCATGGCCACGGGGTCTCCGGCTACGGCTATTGCCGTATTCACCAGACAAGCACTTGCGCCCATCTCCATTGCCTCTGCCGCATGGCTGGGGGCGCCGATGCCGGCATCTACCACGACGGGGATATTGGCTTGCTCAATGATAATGCGCAGGAAGTCGCGGGTCTGCAAACCTTTGTTCGTGCCGATGGGAGCGCCCAACGGCATCACGGTAGCGGCACCGGCTTCTTCGAGGCGCTTGCACAGCGTAGGGTCCGCCTGGCAGTAGGGCAGCACGACGAAGCCCAGTTTCACCAGCTCTTCCGTGGCTTTGAGCGTCTCCACAGAGTCGGGCAACAGATAGCGGGGATCGGGGTGAATCTCCAGTTTCAGCCAGTTGGTGTCGAATGCTTCGCGCGCCATTTGTGCGGCAAAGACGGCTTCTTCGGCATTGCGCACGCCCGATGTATTGGGCAGCAGTTGGATATGCGGATGGCGGATATGCCGGAGCATATCATTTTCGCGGTTGTCCAGTTCGATGCGCTTCATGGCTACGGTTACCATCTCCGTGCCGGATGCCAGGATGGATTGCTCCATGGCGTCGTTGGAATTGAATTTTCCCGTTCCCAGGAACAGGCGGGAGTTGAACTCACGCCCTGCAATGACTAATTTTTCCATGTGTGTCTATTATTTTATTTGATTGATGATTCTTCGCATTTCTTCCACCGGATTTTCCGCCCGCAGCACTGTGCCGGAGAGGGCGATACCGCTGACGCCTGTCTGCATGATGCAGGGAATGTCGTCTGCCGTTATCCCGCCGATGGCTACGATGGGAAGGCGTATATCCGCCGCCTGCATCTGCCGGACGATGTGTGCGTATCCTTCCAGTCCCAGTATCGGACTGAGATTCTTCTTGGTGGTGGTATAGCGGAAAGGGCCGCAGCCTATGTAGTCGGCACCTGCCTCGTAGTGCATCCGCACGTCTTGGAACGTATTGGCTGTGCCGCCTATCAGATAGCCTTTGCCGAGCAGAAGGCGGGCATCAGCCACGGGCATATCCGTCTTGCCCAGATGCACGCCGTCGGCATGCACCCGTCGGACAAGTTCTACGTGGTCGTCGATAATGAAAGTAGCCTGGTATTGGCGGCAGAGCGCTTGCACTTCCAGCGCTACGGGTTCTATCTCTGAAACGGGCGTATCCTTCATCCGCAGTTGAATCCAGCTGCAGCCGCCTTCGAGCGCCATGCGCGCGGAGTCCAGATACGAATACCGTTCCGTATAATGGGTAATGAATTGAATTTCTGCCATACCTTATCCCCCGCACGCTGCTTTAATGATGACGATGGACATCTCCGGGGACAGGGCATAATCGCCCCATGAGGCACGGGGAATCATCTTGTTATCTACGGCAATGGCAACGCCCACGGGCGACAAGGACAATTCTTCGGCAAGTTGCAGGAGTGTGGCAGAGTAGGTTTCCACTTCTTTGTTGTTGACTGATACTTTCATTTTTCTGTTTATTAGGTAACTGAAACAAGGAAAGTAAATACAAAGAAGCGCCGGTGCGGCAAATTCAGTGAAGAAAACAATATCCAATTCCTACGGCAGTACTAACTGCATCAGGTTCGAGGGTATAATCTCAGCCCGTAGCGGGCACCCCTTTGTCTTTACAGCGACAAAGGTAAGGGAAAATAAGAGATAACAAACAAAAGAACAAAAAAAAGTAACCAACCCCCGAAGGAATTGGCTACTTGCTTATGCTATATCACTGATTATGCGATGCCGTGGGCAGATGCTTCCGGTGCAATCTTCTTGATAAGTCCTTGCAGCACTGCGCCGGGACCGCATTCGGTAAAATCGGTAGCGCCGTCGGCAACCATGTTCTTCACGGTCTGAGTCCAACGTACGGAAGCCGTCAGCTGGGCAACAAGGTTTTTCTTGATCTCTGCCGGATCGGTGTGGGGCAGGGCGTCTACATTCTGGTAAACCGGACATTTGGGAGTGTGGATTTCGGTAGCGTTGATAGCTGCTTCGAGTTCTACCTTGGCAGGGTTCATCAGCGGAGAGTGGAATGCACCGCCCACTTTCAGGGGGAGAGCACGCTTGGCTCCGGCAGCCTTCATCAGTTCGCAAGCCTTGTTGATGCCTTCGATGGAACCTGAAATAACAATCTGTCCCGGACAGTTATAGTTGGCAGCCACACAGACATCACCTTCCGCACTTACCTGTGCACAGATTTCCTCTACTTTCTCATCCGGCAGTGCAATGATGGCAGCCATCGTAGAAGGTTGTGCCTCGCAAGCCTTCTGCATAGCCATGGCACGGGCATAAACCAGCTTCAAGCCATCTTCAAAACTCAGTGCACCGGCAGCTACCAATGCAGAGAATTCGCCCAGTGAATGACCGGCGGTCATTTCGGGTTTGAAGTCATTGCCCATGCAGAGTGCAGAGATGACAGAATGAAGGAATACGGCAGGTTGGGTAACCTTGGTTTGGCGCAGATCCTCGTCTGTGCCGTTAAACATAATATCTGTAATACGATATCCGAGGATATCATTTGCTTTTTCAAAAAGTTCTTTGGCCAAAGCCGAATTCTCGTACAGGTCTTTTCCCATGCCAACGAATTGGGCACCTTGACCCGGAAA
>ENA-UEQB01001613-UEQB01001613.1-human-gut-metagenome-genome-assembly--contig:-NODE-1613-length-18466-cov-6.881016_pt1 | contig 18466 bp, 18 predicted proteins | sample MGYA00242901_ERZ507918 | MGnify/ENA primary metagenome ERZ507918 (study PRJEB26167, sample SAMN06115405) | human gut metagenome | host: Homo sapiens | place: China:Sichuan | collected 2016-04-06... | reverse complement strand
TTCCTCCAAACTTTAAAACTTTCATTTTCGTTACTGTTTTAGTTATCTATATTTAAATCTATTTCTATTGTTCTCTGCCTGGGTATGTATTCGTCGGTCACATCCGTTATGCGATGCTCGGAGCAACGATATACGCTGCCGGGATATTCTTTCAGCAATTGCAGATTGTGCGTTGTCATCACTACGGAAGAACCCGATTCACAGATGTTGTGCAACAATTCAACAATGGACTTGCCTGTCTCCACATCCAGATTTCCGGTCGGTTCGTCCGCCAGAATAATAGCCGGAGAATTGAGCACGGCACGTGCTATCACAATGCGCTGCTGTTCGCCGCCGGAAAGTTCATTGGGGAGTTTGTAGCCTTTGTTAGACATTCCCACCAAATCGAGCACCTCCTCTATCCTTTCCTGAATTTCCCGCTTGTTCTTCCAGCCGGTGGCACGAAGTACAAATTCCAGGTTGTTGTATACAGTACGATCCGTCAGCAGCTGGAAGTCCTGAAATACAATTCCCAGCTTTCTTCTCAGCTGAGGGATATGCTTGCGTTTGATTGAACGCATATTATAGCCCAATACTTCCGCTTCACCGTCGATCACGTCCAGTTCGCCATACAGTGTTTTGAGCAGGCTCGTTTTTCCCGAACCTACCTTCCCGATCAGATAGACGAACTCTCCTTTGCGCAATTCCAGATTTACATCGCTCAGCACACAGAGTTCCTGTTGATGGATTTCTACGTTCCTATATTGAATTAATGCTTCTTCCATGTACTGCTATGTCTTTCCTGCAATTCACGTGCAAGGTCTTCGATACGATAGCCTTTTGAAGTTAATAACACAATCATATGATAAATCAGGTCGGCTCCTTCATAGATCAAACGTTCGTTTGTTCCATTGGTCGCTTCGATCACTGTTTCCACAGCTTCTTCTCCCACCTTCTGCGCAATCTTGTTGATTCCGGATTCGAACAGGCTGGTGGTATAAGATCCTTCGGGCATTTCTTCGTGACGTTTGTCGATGAAATCCTGCAATGCTTTCAGGAACATGACAGGTTCTTCATTTTTCTCACCCCAGCAAGTATCTGTACCCGTATGACAAACAGGACCTGCCGGATCTGCCTGAATCAACAGGGTATCGTTATCACAATCTGCTTTGATAGAAACAACGTGAAGGAAGTTGCCACTTTCTTCTCCTTTCGTCCACAGACGATTCTTGGTACGGCTGAAGAAAGTTACTTTTCCGGTTTCCACCGTTTTGTCATAGGCCTCTTTATTCATGAAACCCAGCATCAAGACTTTACGTGTCTCGTTGTCCTGTATGATAGCCGGAACAAGTCCGTTCATCTTATCGAAATCCAATTCCATCTTATTTTAAGTTCTAATTACTATTTCAAATTACTATGCCGTTTGTGTGACATCATACCGTTGTTCACAGTCCACGTCCTATTATGCTTCCTATCTGCATGGAAACCTGCCCGGGGTGCCTCACCCTCTGATGGTTATTCCTTCGCCGCAAAGATACGATTTTAATTCGGGAATTTTAATTTCTCCGAAATGAAAAACGCTGGCAGCCAATGCCGCATCTGCTTTTCCCACCAAAAAGGCATCACGGAAGTGTTCTTTCAGTCCCGCACCACCCGAAGCGATCACAGGAATCGAAAGTTGCTCCGCCAAAGAGGCAAGCGCTTCGTTTGCGTAGCCGGTCTTTACACCGTCATGGTTCATGCTCGTAAACAAGATTTCACCGGCTCCACGCTCCTGCGCTTCTTTGGTCCACGAAAGTAATTCTTTATCGGTTTCAATACGTCCGCCATTCAGATAACATTTCCATCCGTTTTCCGTTTGTCTGGCATCTACCGCCAGCACACAAACCTGAGAGCCGAAATTCTTGGCAATATCATCAATCAGCTGAGGATTGCGAATAGCGGAAGAGTTAATCGAAATCTTATCTGCACCGGCATTCAGCAGGCGGTCGACATCATTCAACTCGTTGATCCCTCCCCCTACGGTAAACGGGATGTTGATATTGGCAGCAATCCGCTTTACCAGTTCCGTGAAAGTCTTACGCCCCTCATGACTCGCAGTGATATCCAGAAAAACAAGTTCATCAGCACCTTGTTCACTGTAAGCCCGCCCCAGTTCCACCGGATCACCGGCCTGACGCAAATTGACAAAGTTCGTTCCCTTTACGGTCTGTCCGTCTTTTATATCCAGACAAGGTATAATTCTTTTTGCTAACACAATACTATCTTATTTACTATTTGACAATTTGTAATTTTTCTATCCGAAAGCCCGATTATAAAAAGATTCTCAGGTCTTTCAACGTGATATGTCCTTCGTACAATGCTTTACCAAAGATAACTCCGGGGACTCCGGCTTCGTTCAAGGCAATGATATCATCCACATTACTCACTCCGCCGCTAGCCATCAGGTAGAGATCCGGAAATTTCTCCAGCATCTCTTTATATAAGTCAATAGATGGTCCTTTCAGCATCCCGTCGCAACTAATATCCGTACAAATAACTTTCCGGATACCTTTATTCATATAATCTTCGAGAAAGGGGAAAAGCTCACAGGCACTTTCGTCTTTCCAGCCGTTTACAGCAATCTTATGTTCTTTGACGTCTGCTCCGAGGATAATCTTCTCACTGCCATATACTTCCAGCCAATGACAGAACAGTTCCGGATCTTTCACGGCAATACTTCCACCCGTCACCATCTGAGCACCGCTTTCGAAAGCTATCTTCAAATCTTCATCACTCTTTACTCCACCACCGAAATCCACTATTAAAGAGGTACGCGTAGCAATCTGCTCCAATACCCGATGGTTGATTACATGGTGAGAAGCAGCTCCGTCCAGATCTACCACATGAAGCCTGCGAATTCCATTCGCTTCGAACTCCTTGGCAACTTCCACCGGACTCTCGTTATATACCTTCTTACTGTCGTAATCTCCCTGAGAAAGGCGTACACATTTCCCGTCAATAATATCAATGGCTGGAATAATTTCTATCATCTGTCTATTTACAATTTGATAATTTACGATTTACTATTTAGTTTATTATAAACGACGACCGAGTTTATTATAAACGATAGCGGAGTTTATTATAAACTGTTGCAACGTTTATTAGATATCCAAAAAGTTCTTCAGAATCTTCTCTCCCGTCTTTCCACTTTTCTCCGGATGGAATTGGGTGGCATAAAAGTTATCTTTATGCAAAGCCGCACTAAACGGATGAATATAATCGGTTTCAGCAGCAGTAAAGTCACAGACCGGCACATAAAAGCTATGCACAAAATAGACAAATTCCGGCTCGGTGAATCCCTCGAACAATTTGCTATTTGTTTTCCCGATTGTATTCCAACCCATGTGCGGAACTTTGTCTTCATGCTTCTGCGGAACAAAACGTTTCACGTCCACATCAAAGATATTCAGGCAATCTACCCCTCCTTCTTCGGAATACCGGCACATCAACTGCATACCGAGACAAATTCCGAACACAGGCTGACGCAGATTCTTAATCAGTTCATCAAGTCCTGTTGCCTTTAAATGGTTCATGGTAGTTTCCGCCTCTCCTACACCGGGGAAAATCACCTTATCGGCAGATTGAAGAATTTCCTTATCAGCAGTAATCACTGCTTCTATCCCTAACCTCTTCAAGGCGTAATCCACAGAACGGATATTTCCGGCATTGTATTTTACGACTGCTACTTTCATCAACTAAATATTACTGTTTTATTTTTATAAGCCAGAATCTTACGTTCGATATGTTTTTGTACCGCACGCGAAAGAACGATTTTTTCCAGATCCTTTCCTTTATTTACAAGATCTTCTATAGAATCTTTGTGTGTAATACGCACTACATCCTGTTCGATAATCGGACCGGCATCCAGTTCCGTAGTCACATAATGACTGGTTGCACCGATAATCTTCACACCCCTCTGAAATGCGGCATGATAAGGCTTTGCTCCCACAAATGCCGGAAGGAAAGAGTGGTGGATATTGATAATCTTATTCGGATACGCATTAATCATTTGTTCGGAGATCACCTGCATATAACGTGCCAATACGATAAAGGTAATGTTATGTTTGGCAAGCAATTCCATTTCTTTACGTTCCTGTTCTTCTTTTGTCTCTCTGGTGATAGGAAACAAGTAGAAAGGAATACCGAAACGTTCAGCCACATGCTGCAAATCCGGATGGTTACTTATAATAAGAGGTATCTCTACATTCCATTCGCCTGCCGTATAACGGGCCAGCATATCAAAAAGACAGTGGGACATTTTAGAGACAAATATAGCCATACGCGGTTTCACATCCGAGAAATAAAGACGGAAATCCATTTCATATTTCTGCCCATAAAGCGTTCTGAAATAATCTTCAATCTTCTCCTGCGGCACCAGAAAGTCTTTTAACTCCCATTCTATACGCATGAAGAATATGTTTTCCACATGGTCTACATACTGATCCAAATAAATAATATTTCCTTTGTTTACCGTAATAAAGTCTGTCACTTCCGCAAGGATTCCCGGTTTATCGGGACAGTGCAATAACAGTTTGGCTGTAGTCATCATTCTTTTTACTAATTTACTATTCCGGGCAGAAAATGTTCTACCTCTCCTATTTTAGGGTGCAAAAATAACGATTTATTGCAAAACTACGAATTATTCAAGCAGAAAGTTGATATAAAAACGGTGATTTCTTACAGATAGAAAGATATCCGAAGTTATTTCCTATGATGAGGATGACAAGTTTCAGGATGGTGACGCTATCACCTTCGGATAGTGACGGTATCCCACCAAGATAGCGTCACTATGACGACCGGATAGCGTCACTATACCGGCAGACTAAAACTATTATTTTTACAAAATTAAAAAAAGAAGAAATGAAAACAAAATTGTACAAAAGCAAGAATCTATCTTGCGAGGAAGTATGGAAAAGACGTATGATCACTGAAAAAGGAATTTCGGAAAAATGCGCGGAACAGATAGCGCAAAAGGTTATAAAGCTCACAGAACGAATGCAATACGGACATGCCATGATTGCTTTCCACAAGCAAGACGGAACTTTCTGCCTGGAACAAGGAACGCTGGTAGGATATGAAAAATTCTTCCATCGGATATACCGCATCACACAGGAACAGGAATCAATCGTTTACTGGAACATGGAACAACATGCGTGGAGAAGATTTATGATTGAGAATCTGCTGGAATGGAAAGCAACCGTATAACATCAACAAATAAATATATACATAATATGAGCCTAGAATATACGGGGATACCTTATTTCCCCTTGACATCCAATTTCTTTGAAGAAGATGTACCCGAACTGCTGGAAGCCAAATTTGGCATCAAAGCTTCATACCTGTTAATCAGACTGCTCTCCAAAATCTACAAAGAAGGATATTACATCACCTGGGGTGAAGAACAATGCATCATTTTTCTTCGCAAAGTAGGGGGAGAAGTGACCAAAGAGGGAATGAACCGCATCATCGACTTACTACTGGAAAAAGGATTCTTCGACAAACAAAGCTATCAGGAACATAGGATTCTGACTTCAGCAAGCATCCAGAAGATTTGGCTGGAGGCTACGTTCCGTCGAAAACGAGATCTCTCAAAAATGCCGTATTTATTGGAGTCCGTGATCAAAGACAAGCAAAAGAAAAGCAAGCAAAAGACGGATACCAACGAAGAAATTGCAGACAATTTACCGGTACAAGGAGAATTGAAACTGCAAAATGACAGCAATTCCGGACAAAGTAAACTAGAAGAAAATAAACCAGAACAAACTAAACAAGAGGAGAAAAAAGCATCTTCTTCTAAAGAAGAAGAATGTGAGGAAGGAGGAAAGAATGATACTTCGTTCTGTATTCCGGGGTATGCCTACAATACAGCTACACACAACATACAAGGATTGATAGAATGTCTGAAAAGCCATAAGGTCAGCAACCTCAAAGAGATGCAAAGCATTCTGCGCTTGTCTGATTATGGGAAAAAGGGAACCTCCGTATGGAAATTGCTGTCAAACACCAACTGGAATAAAATAGAAGCTCCGGGAAGATATATCATTGCCGCGCTGACAGCAGGAAGAAGAAAGCCGGCAGATTAAAGCCTGCATATTTTTCAACAGAGTAGGAGGAAAACGAAGTAGTTTTCTTCCTACTTTCGTTTTCCGGCCTCTCACACCCCAGTTGACATTTCTTGCCGTCACTCCGGGGCTGTCAAATGGATAATGCAAAGTCGTTAATCAAGCAAAGTTCACATGACTTAATTCATTGCCGAAATTTCGTAAAGCTTTCTGTATCTTTTCAACAGTCTTTTTACTAGGTTGTCTTCGTCCTGTCACGTAGTGGCTTAGTTGCCCTTGTGCCACTCCTGTTATACGTTCAAGTCCCGCGAGAGATAACTTATCACTATAATACGCAAGGAAAGAAGCCACATCATAGCTGAAATCAAACTCCACCTCAGGAAATTCCTTTCCTTCCTCAATGAAGAACTCTTTCATTTCATCACGAGCCAGCAAGAAATCCTGCATAGCTTCTTGAGCTGTCTTTCCGTCACCCGTAAGACCGAAAGGCAGATTGTTATCATCGGGCATATATGCGCTATACCCGTCGTTGCTACGTTCTATAAAAACTCTAATTTTCATAATCGTATGTATTTAGATGGATAGGTTTAAAAATTAACTCCTGAATCCCGTTTAATTGATTTTAATGTTCCACTTGCTACTTCTTGCTTGCCGTGATTGCTTGTAGTAAAGAACTTGCCTGTAATTGGACTATACCATAAAGGATGTCCGGCTCTTTGTTTTTTTGTCTTTACGCACCCCCCTTCAGCAAGTAGTCGTTCTAGCTCATTATACTTCATATCTTATTCGCTTGATTAGCAACACAAAGATAATGATATTAAATTTAATATCAAACCAATCGCAATACAAAATGATATTAAATTCAATATCATTAACAATATATGAAAATTAAAAATTAGTCTTATTCACTACTCACTTAATATAAGATTCTGCCCTTCGATACTTGGTAAGGCTTCCTGCTGTACTTTTTTCAAGGGCAGGCTTGTATCCGTATTTACCATGAACGTTCCGAATAGCTATCGGGCTTTGTTTTGAATAGAACCATGCTGGGAGAACATAGCAATGCGGGAGAAACCCCTCCGGTTTTCTCCCGCATTTGGAAAACAATAAAATTAAACTCACTTAATAATCTGCCAATTCGTTCGCTATTGCTTTCTTGAAAGACTAATTGGCATCATTCTTCGTTTTTTCCATGAGACATGTCCTCTTAAGCAATTTAATTCTTAACCTAATTATTAATTCAGTCCCCTTCACATTCTGTCTGATCATTGACAGTTCATCCACCTACTAACTATTGTCTGTTTATAAATCGTTCCTTATATTTATAAGAGGAGCTTTCTTTCCTTTTTTACCAAGAAAAATAAAAGAAAAAACAGATTTAATTTAAAAACGCCCTTCAGAGTACTCTGAAGGGCGTTTTTAAATGGAAGTTTTTTTTCGCTCCGTCTATTCCAAAACAACTTTCTGTCCATTCAACTGATAACTGATTCCCAAAGAACCAAATACTCTTTTCAATGTTTCATGCAGATCTTTCGTCAGGATGGTTCCGTTATAGTACAGTTCATTATATTTTTCACACCCTACCACTTCCACATCAAATATATGCTGAATATCCGCTACTACATTGACCAGCGGATCATCTTCATAACCGAGCACTTCGGGCAGTTCTTCTTTTTCCTGAACAGGGCCAATCTCATTTTCATCACAGCGTACACTTTCGCCTGCCTTCAATGTCTGCTCGCCAATCGGTGTTTCCACTTTGACACTTCCCTCTTCACAATTGACAGTGATCGTTTTTCCTTCCTGCTCAACCAAGAATTTTGTACCTAACACCGTAACATCTCCGGCTTCTGTTCGTACAGTAAACGTTTTGCCCGGAGTCACATCGAAGAAGGCCGATCCGAGCAGATTCAGTTTACGCCCCCAAAGCCAGCTCACTTTGTTATAAGACAAAGTTGAGTTTTGCATCAGTTTCACAGAACTACCATCCGGTAGTCTGTAATCGACAGCTACCGCTTTAGACGTAATCTTCTCTTCCGAAGCAAAATAATAGGCACCTGTTCCAAAAAGAAGGATAAAGACAGCGGCAATTCTTGCCAATGAATAATATCTCCAGCGGGTCATATCTTTTCGCTCGGCAGTCCGCCGTTTTTTCGCTAAAGCAGCGGCACGTTTCTTTTCACGGAAGTTCGCCAATCTCTCTCCTATTACAGTTTTTCGGGCAAAGTCCTCGCCGGTAAGAGGAAGCTTGCCTTCCTTCATATATCTGTCTAAAAATTCATTCCAGTTTTCCATACTTCACCTTCTCAATTAAAAATCCATAAATTGGCTCCTACAGCCAACAAGAAAGATTTACTCAATTGCTCTCTCAACCTGGAGATTGCCATATGGGTCGTATTATAAACAGTACGCGAAGTCAGCCCCATCACCTCTGCTATTTCATCCGGATTAAGTTTCCTATAATATTTCAGATATAATACTTCTCTCTGCTGCTTTGTCAAACCATTTATTTCTTTCTGCAAGATTTCCAATTGTTCTCTTTCAAGCTCAGAACGGACAATAGCCGTTTCTATATCTATCTCCAAGTCAAACTTATATTCACTTACATCTACTTCGTCTAACGAGGTGAATACACCATTGTTCGTCCTCTTCAACTCGTTCACTATCGTACGTTTCAACGCTACGCACAGATAAGCAGGTATGGATTGAGGTTCGGCGCAACTCCGCCTTTTCTCATAGAGATAAACAAACAGCGATTGAATCGCTTCCGTCACCAAGTCATCATCACCGGCAATTTTCATTCCATATCCGTAAAGTAAATCCGAATACTCGTTATAAAGTTGCCGGAATGCGCCTTCATCCCCCTGCTGAATCTTACTCCAAAATGTTATATTCATTTCTTCTCCCCTTATTTATAAGTAATATAGTTCTTCCCCTTTTACCTGGTTTTTATGTTAAATTCTGCAAGCAAAGCTAAAATTCACTTGTGACGTGGAATTTAATGTGCTTGAAATCAACCAAACAAAGTAACATTTTTTTAATACTTTAGTGGGGTTTACTGAGTCAAAGATACACATTCTTTTTTAATATACAACACTTGTTTTTCCAACCAATAAAAGCTTACACTTAATCTAATGCTTTAATCCTATCAATTAAAGCGAAAAGAAACAGTCCCTGACAAAAGCCCCCAAAGTAGGATAAAGCCACAGTTCAGTTAGCAGACAAGGACTTCCGCACCGTGTACGAATTCCCGCCCCGGACGGAAGAAAAGGATGCCAAGCGGGATTTTAATGTATTGCACCCTTTATTTCATAATAATTAGTACCTTTGCCAGTCGATCACTCCAAAAGGGCGGATTTGCCTTTTCCAATAATAATATAACATGAATTTTGAACAATTAGCAACCATCATAACCGACACGCACCAGCAGTTACAACAGAGTGCGGTCAAAGCCGTAAACCAATGCCAGACCGTGCGGAACTGGCTTATTGGCTTTTATATCGTGGAGTTCGAGCAGAACGGGGAAGACCGTGCGCAATATGGTGAACAACTTTTGAAGAAATTGGAACAAAGAATAAATCAAAACGGACTAAATGACACCCTGTTCAAATGGTCAAGAAAGTTTTATTTGGTTTATCCTTCATTTGCTTCACTCATCAATAATTTGGCAACTTCAATCAGTGCGACATTGTCGCACCAATCTGGAAAGAATGACCTAATGCAAATCAGTGCGACACTGTCGCACTTATTACAAAGCCCTGATTATAAACAAGAAAACAGTATTAGTCCGGAAAAATTAATCAGTTCGATTTCTTTTTCTCACTTTATCGAACTGATGAAGATAGACAATCCGGTCAAGCGCATGTATTACGAAATGCTAACCATCCAAACTGGACTTTCCGTCCGTGAATTAAGACGTCAAATCGGAGCATTGAGTTACGAGCGTATAGGCTTGTCCGGTGATATGGAATATGCGCTTACCGCTATCCAGCAGAAGATACATCCACAAACCATAACCGATGTTGTCAAAGATGATTATTTCTTTGAATTTCTGAACATACCGCAACAACGGGCTTTACTCCTTAAAGAGAGCGAACTCGAAACCCGATTGCTCGACCATTTGCGTGACTTCATTATTGAATTAGGGAACGGCTTTTGTTTCGAGGCAAGACAAAAGCGCATCCTTATCGGTGATGAGTATTTTTTTATTGATATGGTCTTTTACCACCGTATTCTTAAGGCTCATATTTTGTTGGAAGTCAAAATTTCTCCATTCGACCACTCCCATGTATCGCAGCTTTATTCTTACCTGAACTACTACAAAGCTGAAGTCATGGAACCGGACGATAACCCGCCGATAGGTATTTTATTAGTAACGGACAAGAACGATGCACTGGTACAATATACTACCGCCGGTCTGGACGAACAAATATTTGTTTCCAAATACAAGCTCCAGCTACCAACCGAACAGCAACTCAAAGACTTAATCCTAAAGACCATCCGGCAATAATAAATAATGGGGGCTTGTCAATTAAATTTTGACACACCCCCTTATTTCCTTTTTCTCAGCTCTTATTTAAAATTCACTTGTGAAGTGGAATTTAATATGCTTGAAATCCATTTGTGCCATCTGAAGCACATAGCCCGAATCGGCAAGGAACACATCGCGTCCTTCCCTGTCCTTCGCCATATATTGGTATTTTCGTTTTTTGAAAGCTTCCAGTTCAGCAGGATCATCGCTTTCTACCCAACAAGCCTTGTACAAACTTACCGGTTCCCAACGGCAAGAAGCATTATACTCGTTCAGCAGACGATATTGGATGACCTCAAACTGCAACTGTCCGACTGTACCGATAATCTTGCGACCGTTGAACTGATTGACAAACAACTGCGCCACACCTTCATCCATCAGCTGGTCGATACCTTTTGCCAACTGTTTCTGCTTCATCGGATCGGCATTCTCAATATACTTGAACATCTCCGGCGAGAAGCTGGGCAATCCGCGGAAATGGAGCAATTCTCCTTCTGTCAGTGTATCTCCGATCTTAAAAGTGCCATTATCCGGCAAGCCGATAATATCTCCTGCATAGGCTTCGTCAATGGTCGTCTTCCGCTGTGCCATAAACTGGGTAGGCGATGAAAAACGCATGGTCTTGCCATGACGGACATGCTGATAGGGTGCATTACGCACAAATTTACCCGAACATATCTTACAGAAAGCTACGCACGAACGGTGATTCGGATCGATATTGGCAGTAATCTTAAAGATGAATCCGGTAAATTTCGGTTCATCCGGCTTCACTTCACGCTCTTCCGCCTGTACGGGACGAGGACTGGGAGCAATCTCCACAAAGCAATTCAACAATTCCTGCACACCAAAATTATTCAGGGCAGAACCAAAGAATACAGGTGCACAATCTCCTGCCAGATAAGATTCCACATCCAGTTCGGGATAAACGCCTTCAATCAGCTCGAGATCACCACGCAACTTATCTGCCAACGGTTTACCGATCTGCTGATCCAGTTCTTCCGTATGAATATCAACTGCCACCTTCTCTGTCACCACCTGCTTGGAAGGCTGGTACAAGTCCAGTTTATTCTCATAAATATTATAGACTCCCTTGAAACGGGCTCCTTGTTCGATAGGCCATGACAACGGACGTACCTGAATCATCAGTTCTTCTTCCAGCTCATCCAGCAAATCAAACGGGTCTTTTCCCTCACGGTCCATTTTGTTGACGAAGATAATCACCGGAGTTTTTCTCATGCGGCACACTTCCATCAATTTACGGGTTTGTGTTTCCACACCCTTTGCACCGTCCACTACGATGATAACGCTGTCTACAGCTGTCAGCGTACGGTATGTGTCTTCGGCAAAGTCCTGGTGGCCCGGAGTATCGAGGATATTGATCTTGTAGTCCCGATAGTCAAATTCCATTACGGAAGTTGTCACCGAGATACCACGCTGCTTCTCGATTTCCATCCAGTCAGAAGTAGCCGTTTTCTTGATTTTATTACTCTTTACCGCACCGGCTACCTGAATCTGACCACCGAAAAGCAACAGTTTCTCGGTCAAAGAAGTCTTACCGGCATCCGGATGCGCAATAATGGCGAATGTTCGCCGTCTCTGTATTTCTGTATTATCTGCCATACGTTTATATTTTTTTAATGATGAATGAAGAATGAAGAATGAAGAATTACTTTGCAGCGTGATAGCGCAGCCCATTCTTCATTCTTCATTCTTCATTCTTCATTAAATTCATCCATTCGTCCAAGCTCTCCTCCCAATGAGGAATTTCGATACCGAACGTTGTTTTTATTTTTGTTTTATCAAGTACGGAATAAGCAGGACGGTTCGCTTTTGCCGGATATTCGGCTGTATGCAGCGGTTTCACTTTGCACGAGGTTATTCCTGCCAGGCGATGGATCGCTATCGTGAAATCGTACCAGGAGCAAACGCCTTCGTTGCTGAAATGATAGACTCCACGAACGATTCCTTTATTAATAATAGTATAGATAGCACGTGCCAGATCATTGGCATAAGTCGGAGTGCCTATCTGATCGAAAACAACTCCCAGACTGTCACGCTCTTTACCTAACCGGATCATTGTCTTCACAAAGTTATTGCCGAATGTAGAATAAAGCCATGCGGTACGGATCACTGCCGATTTCTCACAATTATTCAATACAGCATATTCCCCTTCGAGCTTTGTGGTGCCATATACCGAATTCGGACACGGATCGCATTCTTCTGTATAAGGAGTATGGGCGGTGCCGTCAAAAACATAATCTGTAGAAACCTGAATCATTGCAGCGTCATGAAACTGTGCAGCACGTGCCAACTCTTTCGGTGCCTCACAATTCAGTTTATATGCCAGTTCCGGATCATCTTCCGCTTTATCCACAGCCGTATAAGCCGCGCAGTTTACAATCATCTCAATCCGTTTCTCACTGATGTAAGCCCACACTGCCTCTTTGTTACAAATATCGAGTTCCCGGACATCTGTAAAATAATACGTGTGTTGCGGATTCTCTTTTGCAAGTACCTGCATTTCGTTGCCAAGCTGACCATTGGCACCCGTCACTAAAATTCTCATTTATTCATCAAGTTTTAATTCACCTTTCCGGTCTTTATCATAATAGTTTGCCAGCATGGAAAGAAAGCTGCTGATCGCTTCAATCGCTTTCAGCGTACCCTCGCTGATCGTTTTCTTTTGCAGACGGAGCAGGAATACACCATACAGTGCCTCAAAGCAAGTCTCCAGTTCCGGTTCCTCTTTTTTGCCCCCTTTGTTCCGCAATTCTACTATAAAAGGCAACGCCTTGAAATAAGCGGCACTGTAGAAAGGGAATTTAGGAGAAGAAGACAGTAAATTATGAAGTTCCGTCAGATTGATTATGATATTCTTATTGATCTGCAAATGGCCTTTTTCGCGTACCCCTTCCTCGCTCATCATCGTGATCAGATTGCCGTACCATTCTCTCATGGCAGGACGCTGGTCTTCCGGATAGCGGACAATTACATTAGCCTCCATCTCTTCCATCTCACAATGATTAGCGCGAATCAGGTCTTCTTCTTGCCACATATATATAAGGTATTCGGCAATATTCTTCTCTTTAAGCTTTTGTGCTATCTGATTCATAGTTTTTTTCTTAATAAAGTGATTCTCCCAGCAACGTATAGATCAGCCCTGCCACGGACACCAGCATCACAATGCTTCCGATGACACGGTTCAATATCCAGATACCCCGCAGATTGAACTTTGTACGTACCTTATTCACAAAATAAGTGATTCCAAGCCACCACACCAACGCTCCGGAAGCGATGGCAAGATACCCTGTAATTTCCTCGAACACCACGACTCCCGGCTGCACAAAGGCAAAACGGGCAAAAAGACCGATGAAAAGGAATATAATCAGGGGATTGGATAGCGTAACGAAAAAGGCGGTGATGAAATTGTGGAAATAAGAACCTTTGTTGGACGAAGCCGGGCGAATGGACTGCACCGGATTGCTGCGAAAGGTGTAGATTCCGAAAAGAAGCAGCATAATGCTGCCCAGCAACTGCAAATAGAAAATATTCTTGTTAATATAATCAAACACAAAGCTCATACCATAACCTGTCAACAGAGCATATGCTATGTCGCTTAAAGAGGCTCCCAAACCTGTCACAAATCCATACCAACGACCTTTATTCAGCGTTCTCTGAATGCAGAGAACTCCCACCGGGCCGAGAGGTGCGGACACAACAACGCCAATAATAAAGCCTTTAACTATTATATCGAATATTGTCTCAATCTGAATCATGCCGCAAATATCGCACTTTTTTATGAGACGAGGATAGGATATTAACGTTTTTTCCACACAAGAATCACTATATATAGCGATAACAAGTAAAACGCAGATGGAAAACAAACATATTAAATAAGATAAAGGAATTTATTCTCTATTTTTTTCCTGCGACGAACGAAATTGCTTATCTTTGCGCCACAGAAAAATCGTAAAATCAAAAAATAAACATGATTCTTTTTTTCAGAACCCCTTCCAAGAGCGTGATTGCCGTAGAGAGCAACCATCAGCTCACCCCGGACGAAAGTAATAAACTCTGCTGGCTTTTTGGAGAAGCCGTGACGGAAAGTGAAGAAAACCTGAAAGGCTGTTTCGTTGGTCCACGCCGCGAAATGATTACCCCTTGGAGTACAAACGCAGTAGAAATCACCCAGAACATGGGACTTGAAGACATTCTCCGCATCGAGGAATATTTCCCGGTAAAAGATGAAAATGCCGACTACGACCCGATGCTGCAACGCATGTACAAAGGACTCGACCAAAACGTATTCACCACCAACCGCCAACCGGAACCCATCATCTATATCGAAGACCTCGAAGCCTACAATGAAAAAGAAGGCCTGGCTCTCTCGAAAGAAGAAATGGACTACCTGAAAAAGGTAGAAAGTGACCTGGGACGCAAACTGACTGACTCTGAAGTCTTCGGTTTCGCACAGATCAACTCCGAACACTGTCGCCACAAAATCTTCGGTGGAACTTTCATCATCGACGGCGTAGAACAGGAATCGTCCCTGTTCCAGATGATCAAAAAGACCACACAAGAGAACCCGAATAAAATCATCTCTGCTTACAAAGACAACGTAGCCTTCGCCGAAGGTCCGGTAGTGGAACAGTTTGCCCCGGCAGATCATTCCAAACCTGACTTCTTCCAAGTGAAAGATATCAAGAGCGTTATCTCACTGAAAGCGGAAACTCATAACTTCCCGACCACCGTAGAGCCGTTCAACGGCGCATCTACCGGTACAGGTGGAGAAATCCGCGACCGTATGGGTGGTGGTAAAGGTTCATGGCCGATCGCAGGTACTGCTGTCTACATGACCTCATATCCCCGTACAGAAGAAGGCCGCGAATGGGAGGAAATTCTTCCGGTACGCAAATGGCTGTACCAGACTCCGGAACAGATCCTGATCAAAGCATCCAACGGTGCTTCCGACTTCGGTAACAAGTTTGGCCAACCGCTGATCTGCGGCTCGGTGCTGACTTTCGAACATACGGAAAACAAGGAAGTATACGGTTATGACAAAGTAATTATGCTTGCGGGCGGTGTAGGTTACGGCACACAACGCGACTGCCTCAAAGGTACTCCGGAAGCAGGAAATAAAGTAGTGGTAATCGGTGGTGACAACTATCGTATCGGACTGGGTGGCGGTTCCGTATCTTCTGTAGATACCGGTCGTTACAGCAGCGGTATCGAATTGAATGCCGTACAACGTGCCAACGCGGAAATGCAGAAACGTGCCAACAACGTAGTGCGTGCACTCTGCGAAGAAGATGTGAATCCGGTTGTTTCTATCCATGACCACGGTTCGGCAGGTCACGTCAACTGTCTGTCGGAACTGGTGGAAGAATGTGGCGGTCTGATCGACATGAGCAAACTTCCGATCGGCGACAAGACATTGTCCGCCAAAGAAATCATCGCCAACGAGAGCCAGGAACGTATGGGACTTCTGATCAAAGAAGAAGCCATCGAACATGTACGCAAAATTGCCGAACGTGAACGCGCTCCGATGTACGTAGTAGGTGAGACAACCGGCGACCATCGCTTTGCTTTCCAGCAGGCAGATGGTGTACGTCCGTTCGACCTTGCCGTTGAGCAGATGTTCGGTTCATCTCCCAAGACTTATATGATCGACAAAACCGTAGAACGCCATTATGAAATGCCGGAATACGAATTGTCGAAATTACATGAATACCTGACCAATGTGCTGCAACTCGAAGCAGTAGCTTGTAAGGACTGGCTGACCAATAAGGTAGACCGTTCGGTAACGGGTAAAGTGGCCCGCCAGCAATGCCAGGGCGAACTTCAGTTGCCATTGAGCGACTGCGGTGTCGTAGCACTCGACTATCGTGGCGAAAAAGGTATCGCTACTTCTATCGGTCATGCTCCGCAAGCTGCATTGGCTGATCCGGCTGCCGGTTCTATCCTTTCCGTATCCGAAGCTTTGACCAACCTTGTCTGGGCTCCGATGGCAGAAGGTATGGACAGCATTTCTTTATCTGCCAACTGGATGTGGCCATGCCGCTCACAGGAAGGTGAAGATGCCCGCCTTTACACTGCCGTAAAAGCATTGAGCGACTTCTGTTGCGCACTGCAAATCAATGTTCCTACCGGAAAAGATTCTTTGTCGATGACACAGAAATATCCGAACGGCGAGAAAGTGATTTCTCCGGGAACAGTGATTGTTTCTGCCGGCGGTGAAGTATCCGACGTAAAGAAAGTCGTATCTCCGGTATTGGTGAACAACGAAAAGACCACTCTTTATCACATCGATTTCAGCTTCGACGAACTGAAACTCGGAGGTTCCGCTTTTGCACAATCTCTGGGTAAAGTAGGCGACGACGTACCTTGCGTACAGGATGCCGAATACTTCCGCGATGCTTTCCTTGCCGTACAGGAACTGGTGAACAAAGGACTGATTCTGGCAGGACATGATATCTCGGCAGGTGGATTGATCACCACATTATTGGAAATGTGTTTCGCCAACGTTGAAGGTGGTATGGAAATCAGCCTCGACAAGATGAAGGAACAGGATATCATCAAGATCCTGTTTGCTGAAAATCCGGGTATCGTTATCCAGATCAGCGACAAACATAAAGAGGAAGTGAAGAAGATTCTGGAAGACGCCGGCGTAGGCTTCGTGAAATTGGGTAAACCGACCGACGAACGTCATATTCTGGTTTCCAAGGGCGACGCCACTTATCAGTTCGGTGTTGACTATATGCGTGATGTATGGTATTCTTCTTCTTACCTGCTCGACCGCAAACAGTCTATGAACGGCTGCGCTAAGAAACGTTTCGAAAACTATAAGATGCAACCGGTTGAATTCGCTTTCATGCCCGGATTCAAAGGTAAACTCTCTCAATATGGCATTACTCCGGATCGCCGTACTCCAAGTGGTATCCGTGCCGCTATCATCCGTGAAAAAGGCACGAACGGCGAACGTGAAATGGCTTACTCACTCTATCTTGCCGGTTTCGACGTGAAAGACGTGACAATGACCGACCTGATCAGCGGACGCGAAACACTGGAAGATGTAAACATGATTGTTTACTGCGGTGGATTCTCCAACTCCGACGTACTCGGTTCAGCCAAAGGATGGGCAGGCGCATTCCTGTTCAACCCGAAAGCGAAAGAAGCGCTGGATAAATATTATGCCCGCGAGGATACACTTTCTTTAGGTGTCTGTAACGGTTGCCAGCTGATGATGGAACTTGACCTCATCAACCCGGAACTGAAGAAGAAAGGCAAGATGCTGCATAACGATTCGCATAAGTTCGAATCACGCTTCCTCGGCCTGACTATTCCCACAAACCGTAGTGTAATGTTCGGCTCTTTGAGCGGCAGCAAGCTGGGTATCTGGGTGGCTCACGGAGAAGGTAAGTTCTCGTTGCCGTATGACGAAGACCAATACAATGTAGTAGCGAAGTACAGCTACGATGAATATCCTGCCAACCCGAACGGCTCCGACTATTCCATCGCGGCACTGGCTAGTGCAGACGGACGCCATCTGGCTATCATGCCTCACTTGGAACGTTCCATCTTCCCGTGGCAGAATGGCTGCTATCCGGCAGACCGCCAAAACAGCGATCAGGTTACTCCATGGATAGAAGCATTCGTTAATGCACGCAAATGGGTAGAAGAAAAGACTAAATAAATAATCTTTCTATCATCAAAACGGAGGCTGTTATTATTATAAAGTAACAGCCTCTTGTTTTTACCTTCTTCTCCATACCTAAAGTCCTTATCTTACAACTTAATTTCCCGAAATAAACAAGATATACAAATAGTCTCCAAAGCTCCTGTTTACTTCACT